>Ga0193696_1000168_pt1 | contig 26767 bp, 18 predicted proteins | sample L3m1metaG_FD_145074 | JGI IMG/M metagenome (GOLD analysis project Ga0193696, IMG submission 145074) | Soil microbial communities from a riparian zone of the East river system, Colorado, United States - L3m1 | ecosystem: Environmental > Terrestrial > Soil > Riparian zone | place: USA: East River... | reverse complement strand
TCGGTCGTACTCACGAGCCGAACCGCCTCGGCTTTAAACTCTGGACGAAATCGGCGATGCTTTCGTCGACGACCCATTGCGGACTCCTTCGGCGCATTGTGCGCCAGAAAAGTGTCCACGCAAACGGATCAAGTCCAATGACGTGAATTCCTAATTCCTAATTCCTAATTCCTAATTTCGCAATCTAGGACTTAGCGCGGAGCTGCTGCGAGATGCGGGCGATTTCGACCAGCAGCTTTTCGAGCTCGGCGTCGTACTGATCCGGCGGCGTCGTTTCCTTCCGCGCCTTCAGCTCCTCCACCTGGCGCTCGAGATCCGCGCGCCGCTTGACGAGCACGGCCTGGCCGGCGTCGCTGGGCAACGCCAGCACCGCGTCGGGCGCCAGATAGGTGACGCGCGCGACCGCACCGTCGACGCCGGGATTCTGCGCCTCGCGGCCGATGCCGGCGCCCGTGTCGTCCAGAAGCGGCCGCTCGGTGGGCAGCTGCCCTTTCTGCTCGAACCAGCCGCGGACACCGGCGCTGGCGAAGGTGAAGGCCTCCCACAGCGAGACGCGGCCGCTCTTGTCGAGATCGGCGCCGCCGTCGTCGAACGCCTTCAGGAAGAATTCGGGAAACACCGTCTCGAACTGCTGCGCCGACGAATCGGTGGCGGTCATCACGACGCGGCCGCGCGCGGCCAGCTTGCGGAGAAACGGAAAGCTCGCCGACGTCGTGTTGATGAAGACGACGCGGCCGGGCAGCGGCTTGAGGAGATCCGCCCATTCCGTGGCGCTCAGATCCGGTCCGACGAGATTGAATTTCGCGTCCTCGCCGTCGGACGTCGTGCCGTGTCCGATGAGGAAGACGAGCAACTGATCCTCTTTGGTGAGCTTCTTGCGGAGCTCGGCGAACACCCGCTGCACCTGCTCGCGCGTCGCCTTCCGCACGCCCTCGCTCTCGGACTCCGCCAGCACGATGAGCCGGTCGCCCTCGTAGCTGAACTTCTCGTGGAGAAGGTGGGTCAAGGTGACGCGCCACGTCTGGTACTTCTGCGCGTAGGCGTCGCCGCCTGAAGCGCCGCTGATGATCAGGGCGTATTTGTCGCCCGCGAACGCGGAACTCGCAACGAGAAGCATGAGCACGGTCGACACGACCAATGGACGGCCGCCACGAAAACACAAAAACACGAAGATTCCTCTTGGTATCACCGCAGTCCCCAGCGCCGCCGCAGGATCCACTCCGCCGACAGCAGCAGCACGATCAGCGCGAACGCCCACGGCTCGTGCCACAGGTCGCGATGCTCCGGCGTCTCGGCCATCGGCTGGGTCGTCTGCAGGAACGACGCCACCCGTGCGGCCTCGGAGGCCCGGACGTAACGGCCACCGGAAGTGCGCGTGATCCGACGGAGGAATCCTTCGTTCAGCCGCGGGTCGGCGAACTCGCGATCCGCGCCACCGACGTACATCCAGTGGTCGGCGCTGCCGAGCGCACTCGATCCACGGCGCGCGTTGGCGTGCAGACGATAGAGGCCCGCCCGTTCCGGCCGCACGGCCGCGGTGAACCGGCCACCGCCGGCGTCCGCGTGGCGAAGCTTGATCGGCGTGGTGTCGCCGCCGGGTGCGGTGAGCGTCAACTCGACCGACGCGTCCGGCACCGGCGCGTAGGCGGCATCGCGTGCGTCAACGTCGATTGAAATGGCGTCGCCCGGTTCGGGCGCCTCGGGCACCGTTATCGCCACCGGATCGGGCGCCGTCGCCGTCAGCCACCTCGCCGCCTGCCGCCAGAAGAATTCATAGGATCGGTTCGACGAGGCGACCAGCATCTTCCAGCGCCACGAAGCTTCGCCCGCGAACACCATCGAACGCCCCTGCCCGTATCGCTGGACCGCGACAACCGGATAGACCCCTCCGCCTGGCGCCGTCGTCACCGCCAGGACGGTTGCACCCGGGCGAGCCGCGCCAAGCGGCGCGCTCGCCGCGAGCGCGGGAAGGCTCGACCAGATCTTGCGCGTGTCGCCGATAGACGAGCCGATCCGCATGATGGGATGCGTTTCGCCGTCGCTCGTGAGCGTCAGCTTGTTGTGGGCCGGCATGTCGCCCGTCAGCGCCGCGCGAACGGCCCCGCCGTGGCGGTCGTTCACTTCGACCGGCAGCACCTCCTCCAGTGGGGTGCCGGACAGGCCATGCTGCGCGAAGGAGCGGCCGCCGAGAACGAGCAGGCCGCCGCCGCGTTCGCCGACGAAGTCGGACAACATCGCCAGCTGCGCCCGCGTCAGAAAATCGGCCTCGACGTTGGCGAGGACGATGGCGTCGTACGCGTAGAGCTGCTCGCGGCGCGGCGGTAAGCCGACGGTGAGCGTGGCCGCGCGTCCGGCCGACGCCTGGACGAGAAACGTGTCCTGACCCTCGGCGTTCTTGCCTTTGCGCGTCACCGAGTCGACCTCCAGCTCGGTGTCGGCTGCCCACGCGCGCGTCATGAAGCTGTGCTCGAACCCTGGCGCGCCTTCGATGACGAGCAGCCGGCGCTTACGGCCGGCCGGGCTGACGAGCACGCTGCGTGCGTTGTTTTCGACGACCGGCTCCGATGCGTCGGCCGGGATCTCGGCGGTGTAGACGGTCGCCGCCGAATGATCCGGCGAGACCGTGAAGAGCTGGTCGATCGGCGATCCGTCAGCCGGCGGCACGATGCGCCGCGTGTCGAGGAGCTGGCCGTTGCCGAGCACGCGAAGCGTGAATGGCGTCCGTCCGAACCCGGTGCTGACGGCGCTGACATGGAGGTCGACGGACGACTGGTCGAGTCGTGGATCGCCGGCGACAACGCCGAGCACTTCGCGATCGCGCGGCCCGTCCGGCGAGCCGATGCCGACCGCGAACACTGGAGGGCCTCCTTCAGGTCCTGCCCCTCCTTCCCTTCCTGCCGCTCCCACCCCCGTGTCGCCACCGTCCGACAGCACGACGATCCCCGCAACCCGCTGGCCGCGATACCGCTCGCGCACGGCGGCCAGGGCGCCCGCCAGATCGGTCCGGCGTGCGTCAGCGGCGAGGTGATCGATCTGAGCCGGCGCCAGGCCGTCGCCGACGCCATACAGCTCGGTGACGAAGCGCGACGACAACGCCGGCATCACATCCGTTTTGAGCAGCGCGATCGCCCGCGCCAGCCGAGGCTGGCCGTCCGCGTCAGCGAGCCGCATGCTGCGCGACACATCGACCAGCACCGGCACGACCGCGTCATGGGATCCCGAGGGCGGCAGCATCGCGACGGGCCGGAACAGAAACAGGACGAGGGCACCAAGGGCGAGTACCCGGAGTCCGGCCAGAACGCCACGCTTCGTGCGCGAGAGCGGCGCGAGCGGGCGGCGATACTCGAGGAATGCCGCTGCCGCCACGGCGGCTGCCAGCAAGACCGCGAGCCACCACGGCAGCGGATAGGCGAAGTGCATCACTTAGGGTTTCTTCTTCCCCGCGATCGCCTTGAAGTAGCTGTCGACCTGCTTCTTGTATTCCGGCGGCGGGTTGTCGTCCGCGCCGGCCGCCAGGCGATCCTTCGCCTGTTTGGCCTGAAGCTTTTTAGACAGGGACGCCTCGGCCTGCTCGAGCGCCTGCGTCGCCTGCCGGCGGAGGTCCTCCCACTTTGCGAAGTCCTGCTTGAAGGCTTCCGTGCCCGGCGAGGCGAACACGCCGCCAGCACCCTCCAGCGTGGAGCCCCCTCCACCGCGCGCGAAGTTGGGATCGTCGCGGCGCAGCTGATCGACGAGCTCCTTGGTTTCCTGCAGGCGGCGCTGATACTCCTCGCGCAGCTTTCCGAGGTCTGTTCCGGTGCCGCCGCCTCCGCCCTGCTGACCCTGTCCGGGTTCGCCCGACTCGCCGGGCGATTTCCGGGCGCTCGGTCCCTCGGCGCCGCCCTGTCCGCCACGACCGTTCTGCCCGGTCTGCCCGAGCCGCTGCAAGCCTTCGCGCAACTCCTGCGCGCGTGCCAGCTGTTCGGACAGCTTCTGCGACTCGGAGTCGCTCGCACCGTTCGCAGAGGCGAGCTTGTCGGCGACCTTGTCGAGGGCGCGCGCGAGATCCTGCTGCGCTCCGACCTGTCCACGCGCCTGCTGCGTCGTATCCGGCTGCGCGGTCGAACCGCGAAGACCGCGCGCGTCCGCGGTCGCGGCACGCATTGCCTCGGCGGTCTGCTGCATGCGCTCAGCGATACGCTGAGCCTCGAGCTCCCGTGCCGCGTCACCGGCGGCCTGAGACGTCTGAACGGGCGACGACCCCCGAGAACCTTTCGAACCCTCCGAACTTTTCGAACCCTCCGAACCCTCTGAACCTTTCGAACCTTTCGAGCCCTCTGAACCCTGACGCTTGAGCGTCTCTTGAAGCTTGCGCGCGCGCTCCGCCAGCCGCTCCTGTTCGCCTGCCAGTCGACGCACGGCGTCCTTGCCCGCGTCGCCCGGGCCCGCCTTGCCAAGCTCCGAGGCGATCTGCCGCTCGGCGTCCGCCATCTGCCGCGCTTCGAGCTGCGTCTCGCCCAGCGCGCGCCGCCGATCGTCGGGCCGCGCGCCTTCGAGCTGACGCGCGGTCTCGCGGAGCTTGTCGAGCGCGCGGCTGCCGCGCGCGCTCGCCTGCTTCGGATCCTGCCGGCGCAGCTCGCTCGTGGCATTGCGCATCTCTTCGGCGGCATCACGCATCTGCTGGCTCGCGTCGCCGCCGCCGCCCTGACCCGATTTGCCCTGCTGGCCGGACTGACCCTGGCCCGGCGTGTCCTTCTCCTGCCGCTTCGAGTCCGCGGACTGCCCCTGCTGGGCGTTCATCTGCCGCGCGAGCTCTTCGGCGCGCTGCCGGAGCTCGGCCTGGTCGCGCGACAGCTTCTCCAGCTCGCGCTTCAGCTCCTCCTCCTGCATCGCGTCGCGGTTCTTCGCCAGCTCCTGCTGCCGTTTGAGCAGCTCGTCCTGTCGCTGCGCGAGATCCTTGATCTTGTCGAGCGCGCTCTGATTCGGATCGCTCTTGCTCTCGGCGCTCGACTTGGTTTCGTAGTTGGTCTGCTGCGCCTTCTGCAGCTCTTTGTCGAACATCGCCGACAGGTCGAAGTTCCGATTCGTGTTGCCGTCGCCGTTCCCCGCCTGCTGACGCGACACCTCGCGGCGCTTCACCGCGCTTTGCGCCTTCAACAGCCGATTCAGCGCTTCGAGCTCGTGCGGCAGCGCCTCGGCGGTCTTCAGGCCGTCGAGCGAGCCGACCGCCTTGCCCATCGCGGCGGCGGCGGCGGCCATCTCGTCCTCTTCCGGCAGCGTCTCGCCGGCTTTCAGTGGTTCGGGCCCGCCGCGTCCCCGCTGCGGCTGCCGCCGCCTCGGATCCCTCATCGTCGATTCGCGGAAGGTGCTCGACGTCTGCTCGGCGCGCGTCTTCAGGTCCGCTTCGGCGCGCGAGACCGACCGAATGTCCTGCTCCGACTTCGCGCCTTTCGCCGCCTGCGCCCGCCGATCGAGCTTCCACGTCGCGGCGACGACTTCCTTCTGCGCGACGACGAGGTCGTCGAGGCCGTTGGCGCCGGCGCCCGCCATCGCGCCCTGGCTTCGGGCGAGCACGAACTCCTGCTCGTACGGCTTGACCTCCAGAAAGAACATGTCGCTGCGAGCCTCGTTCGGCCGCGTGCCGCGCGTGAGGTCGCGGGCGCGGACGTAGTAGGACACGACGTCGCCCGGCTGCACGTCGAGATCCTCGAGGTAGAGGGTGTGCCGTCCGCTGACGAGCGCGCTCCGCCGCGGAATCGGCAGCGGGACGACCTTCTCGGTGCCGTGCACCGAGTACACGAGATCGAGCCGCTCGACGCCGTAGTCGTCCTCGGCCTGCACCTCGACGTCCACTTCCTCGAGCCGTGTCACCGAACGGTCCGACGCCGGTTTGAGAATGCGCACGTCGGGCGGCCGATCGTCGAGCGTGCGGATGAAGTACTCCGTCTCGCCGCTGGTGCCCATCCCCTCGCGATCGACCAGCGCGACACGGTAGGAGTTGTCGTCGACGACTTTCAGCGACGTGGACAGCTCGGTCGGCGCCTCAGACGTCAGCGCGAGCCGCTTGCCGTCGCCCAGCGTCATCTCGCCGGTGGCCGCCGGACGATCGGTGAAGACGCGCACGCGAACGTCGGTGCCTGGCGGCGCGTAGATGTCGCCGCCGTCGCTCTCGGTGCGCGACGGCAGCCGCAAACCCGCCGGATACGTGTATTCGACGTCGATGCGCTTGACGCGCGGCGCGTACGCGACGGCGACCTCATAGACCGGGGACGTCAGCGGCCCGGCGGCCACCCGGTACTTGAAGGGAGCCGTGACGGCGTCGACGCCGAAACGGAACGAACCAGGCGCGTCGGTGGACATCTCCGACGCGCGCCATCGATCGCCGTCGGCAATCTGCAACTGCGCGACGATCGGCGCGCGATTGCCGACGAGCCGCGCCGCAATCGCCAGCGCCGAACCGGCCTTGATGCGGGCGTTGCCCGGCGTCACTTCGAGCGCGACCCGGTCTGGAAAGAGCGAGAGCGACGCCGAATCAACTGCCTGACGCGTCGGGCCGCGCGCCGCCCACAGCACGGCGACGAGCACCAGCACGGAAGCGGCTGCTTGAAACCCGGCGCGCCGCAGAGCGATCGCCGGCAGAACCGCGTCGACATCGACGTCCTGTGCCCGCCGGCCGGCGTCGGCCAGCATCAGATCGGCAAACAGCGGCGTCGCGTGCGTCGGATTGGCGACATCGACCGCGCTGACCAGCCGATCCTCGAGCGCCGGCGCCCGCTCCTCGATGAACCGCGCCACCTGGATGTCGCCTGGCGATCGGCGCAGCGGCCAGAACGCGCGGCCGAGCGCCGCCGCGGCCAGCAGCAGCGCGACCGCGACCACGAAGGCCAGCAGCCCCGGCGCACCGGTGCTCCATCGCGCCGCCACGAGCGCAACGCCAACCGCCGCCGAAGCCGCCAGGGCGCCGCGGACTGTCGCTTCGAACAGCCGCTGCGCGCGCCAGCGCTTCCGGACGCGATCGATCAGCTCTCGGACCGCCTCGTTCCGCATATCCAGTCCCCTAGTCCCCTAGTCCCCTGCTCGTGACAGCTAGCCCCGAGCCCCTACGCGGTTCGCAAGCCCCTACGCCGTTCGCGCTGCGAGCAGTCCCTCGACAACGAGCAGCGCGGCCATGAGCGCCAGCCCGTATTGCCAGAGGTGCTGGCGATCTTCCTGTTGCCGCGCCTCGACACGCGCGTCCGACTGGCCCGCGTCCTTCAACCGCGTCACCGCCGACTGAAAATCGTCAGCCGACAGCCGCGCCGGCTCCGCCTCACGCGGATCGACGTTGACGGCAATCGCCCGTGGCGCCGCTCCGGGCCGTTCGGCCGGCACCGTGACGACCCCGGGGGTGTGCTTCGCCGCCGCCGGCGCATCGGCGACGACATACTCGACCGCATGCGTACGCGCACTTCCAAGATAACGCATCGCTTCGTGCAGGAACGGGACGAAGCTCGCGTGCAGCGGGAAGTCGTTCCACCGGTTGTCGAGATCCGACGCCAGAACGAGCGCGCGTCCGTCGCCCGCGGGACACTCGAGCAGCGCCGTTTCACCCGTTGTGAATCGCGCCAGCGTCTGGCACTCCGCGCCGCTGATACGCGCCGACTGTTGAAACGTCACTAGCCCGAACGTCGCCGTCGTCCCCGCGAAACGCTGAAAGACCGGGTGGCGCGCGTCGGCCGGCGCGAGCACGCGCGGTGATGGCTTAGCGCCCGGGGTAGAGACCACGCGCAAGGTCGATCCCTGCCCGAGGACGTCGGCGACGACGTCGCCGTCAATCTCCGGTCCGGCGGCAATCAACAGGCCGCCGCCGCCGCGCGTGTACGACGCGAGCGCTTCGCGTCCGCGGCGTTCGAGCCCTCGCGTCGACAGCAGCAGGACCGCGGGATGTGAGGCGAGGACGTCCGCATCGGTCGACGCCAGCGTCGCGGCGCTGATGCTGGCCACCTGATAGCCGTTGGCCGCCGCGCCCCCGGCACTGAGGGCCTGCTGGACGTAGAAGGCGTCGCGGCCGGCGTCGCCGCTGCCGGTGACGAGCAGAACGGAGGGCGGCGCCGCGCCCTGCAGGACGGCGTAACGGACGTTGTCCGCCTGCAGGCCGTCCCGATCGTCGACGCCAACCGCCGCTGCCCTGCCGCGCGGCGGCCCTGCAAAGACCGCTTCCGCCGATTGATTGGCGGCAACGCTGACGGTGACGTCGCCCGCCGGACGGCCGTCGATGGTGAGATGCAGGCGCGCGTCGCGCGCCCGCGGCGCGGCGTTTCTGACGGTGGCGACCAACCGATCGGGCAAAGGGCGCACCGAGACCATCGCGAAGTTCGGCGGCGGCTCGCCGACGTCGAGCACTTCAATCTTCGCGCTCTCCGGAATGGACGCGCGGTCGCCCGCGTCCCAGCCGCTTTCCTGAAGATCGGTGACGACGACGATGGTGCCGGGGCGGCCCGCCAGCGCTTGAACGGCGGCGGAGAGGGCGGCGCGATACCGCGTCGCGCCAAAACCCACGGTCGCCCGATCGATCGCCGACGCGGCCAGCACGCGATCGGCGCCGGGTTTCGCGGCGATCTCCGCTTCATCGGCGAACGTCACCACCCCCACGTTGTCGGACGTCGGGGCCTTGGCGATCGCGTCCTTCGCCAGCTGCCGGGCTCGTTCGAATCGGCCGGGCGCCGACAGGCTGAACGACGTGTCGAGCGCGACGATGGTCGTGCCGCTCGACGCCAGCGTCGCGCCGGACGGAAAGAACGGGCGCGCGAAGGCGAGCGCCAGCAGCACCAGCGTGGCAATCCGGAGTGCGAGGAGCAGCAGCTCCCGCAGGTGCCGGCGTTGCGTGTATTCCACCGGCGCGTGCTTCAGGAGCTTGACCGCGGCGAACTTCACCCGCGGCTCGGGCTCGCGCTTCAGCAGGTGCAGCACCAGCGGAATGGCGGCCGCGAACGCCCCTGCGAGAAACACCGGTGCAAGGAAGGACAACATGTCAGATGCTGCGCTGGGTGCTGGGTGCTGAGTGCTGTGTGCTGAGTGCTCGTGCCGAGTGCTGCGTGCCGAGTGCTGGCGTCCCGAGCGCTGTTCCGGCACGAGGCACAGCACCAAGCACCCCGGCACCCGGCACCCTGGCACCCAGCACGCAGCACCCAGCACTCAGCACTCTTACTGTCACAAAGCCCTCGAGCGGGTGGAGAGATACGACATCAGCGCGAGCTCGAGCGGGTGGTTCGTGTTCAGCAGCTGGTAATCGATCCCCGTCGCGCCAAGCTCGCGGCGGTAGCGGTCGACGAGCGCGCCCATCGCCTTCAGATAGTGCTCCCGCACCGCGCCGGGAACGGCCATCACTTCCTCGTTCGTCTCGAGATCCTCGAAGCGCGTCGCGTGCTCGAACGGAAACTCGAGCTCGTCGGGATCGAGGACGTGGAACACGATGACGTCGACGCCGCGGAACTGGAAGTGCTTCAGGCCACGGATCACTTCGTCGGGGTCGTCCAGCAGATCCGAGATGAGGACGACGAGACCGCGTTTGGTGATCGAATCGGCCAGCAGATGAAGCGGCTTGGCGACGTTGGTCCGGTGGCCGGTCACGAGGCGGTCGAGCGTGACGAGCAGCGCCCGCAGGTGGCCGGGACGCGAGCTCGCCGGCAGCATCTCGACGATGTTCTCGGCGAACGCCGTGAGCCCCACCGCGTCGCGCTGACGGTTCATCAGGTAGCCGAGCGACGCCGCCAGGCACGCGCCGTACTCGAACTTCGTCATCCCGTGGTGCGAGCCGTAGCCCATCGAGCCGCTGACGTCGAGCAGCAGATGACAGTCGAGATTGGTCTCTTCCTCGAACTTCTTGACATAGTAGCGGTCGCTCCGCGCGTAGACCTTCCAGTCGATCGTGTGCAGATCGTCGCCGGGGATGTACTGGCGGTACTCGGCGAACTCGACGCTGAACCCCTTGAAGGGGCTGCGGTGGAGACCTGACAGGAAGCCTTCGACGATGGTGCGGGCCTTCAACTCGAGCGTGCCGAGGCGCGCGACGACCGCAGGATCCAGGAATGGGCGATCGTGGGCGGTCCACGGCATGGCTTACATCCCGCTCTTGGGAACGGGCACCGCCTCAATCAGTCGATCGATGATCGCGTCCGAGTTGATGCGCTCCGACTCCGCGTAGAAATTCGTCATGATGCGGTGGCGCAGGATCGGCTTGGCCAGCGCCTGCACGTCCTTGACCGACACGTGGTAGCGGCCGTGCATCAGCGCGCGCGCCTTGGCGCCACGCACGATCGCCTGCGAGCCGCGCAACCCGGCGCCCCACTTCACCCATTTCTCGACGAATTCGAACCCTCCCGCTTTCCCGCCTTCCTTCAACGGCCGCGACGCGCTGACCAGGCGTACGGTGTAACGGGCGATTTCTTCGGCAATGACGACCTGCCGCACGAGGTCCTGAAAGTGGAGCACGTCCGGACCGCTCAGAATCCTGACCGGCGTGCGCGTTTCCGTGCCCGTCGTCCGCGTCACCACGGTCACCTCGTCGTCCTCGTTCAAGTACTGGATGACGACGTTGAACATGAAGCGATCGAGCTGCGCTTCGGGAAGCGGATACGTGCCTTCGAGCTCGATCGGGTTCTGCGTGGCGAGCACGAAGAACGGCTGCTCGATCGGATAGGTGCGCCCCGCCGCCGTCACGTGGTACTCCTGCATCGCCTCGAGCAGCGCCGCCTGCGTCTTCGGCGGCGTGCGGTTGATCTCGTCGGCGAGGATGATCTGCGCGAAGATCGGCCCCTTCACGAAGCGCAGCCGCCGCGTCCCTTGTTCCTCGTCGAGGATTTCGGTGCCGGTGATATCCGACGGCATCAGGTCCGGCGTGAACTGGATGCGTTTGAAGTCGAGATCGAGGATGTCGGCGAGCGTCTTGATGAGGAGCGTCTTCGCGAGGCCCGGCACGCCGGTGATCAGGCAGTGTCCCCCGGTGAAGAGCGCGATCAGCACCTGTTCGACGACCTCGTCCTGACCGACGATGACCTTGCGCAGCTCGGCGAGAATCCGCTCGCGGCCCTCCGCGACTTTTTCCGCGCTGGCCATTGCAACCGACGAATCCATGGAGGGGTTCCTCAATGCGTGAGGGCGTAGATGATCTCGTTGATGCCCATGCGATACGCCAACGCGGTGTACTTGATGTAGCCGGGGTATTCGGCGGCGTTGGACCACTCCCAGCCGTCGCCCATGTCGGTGTTCCAGTTGATGAAGACCATCGGGCGGCCGCTGTCGTCGAGAATGGCGCGCAGATGCTGCACGACACCGCCGCGCTCCCAGGTGCGGCCCTGCAGGAACGAGCCGAGACCCGCCACCTGCGGATAGCCGTCGAGCTTGTAGAAGCTGTTGAACACCGGATGATCCTTCGGGATCTCGACGATCTCGCGATCCGGGAACAGCCGCTTCATCTCTCGCGTGAAGGCATCCCATTCGAGCGGACCGTGGAAGTCGTCGACCATGGCGTGCCCGCCGCGCAGCAGGAATTCGCGCAGGATCGGCACCTCGTGCTCGGCCATCCGCATGCTGCTCGGCTCGACGATGTAGATCCAGGGGTACTCGAACAGCCGGGGATCGTCGAGCGTGATCAGGATCGGATCCTCGACCTGGATGGCGGTCGCCGTCTTGATGCGTCGCGACAGATTCTGCTCGGCCGCCGGGGCGTCGATGCCCCACGGCTCGCCGTAAAAGTCCTGCGGGATGCGGGTCCCTTCCTGCGCGAAGTGATACTTGATCCGCACGAAGCGCCACTGCAGCCCCGCGTAGCGATCGTCGGGGGCGTTCGGCAGCTGCGCGTCGACGGCAGGCTGCATCGCCGGCACCAATAGCGTCGCCAGCGCGAAAATCGTCGTAGCGCAGCCCTTCAGGGCTGCCCGGCGGCCGTTGGCAGGCCTAAAGGCCTGCGCTACTCCGAGGACCCCGTGATTCATCGCTCCACCAGCTTGAGCAGCAGGCCCTGCGCCCGCTCGTAGGTCGGGGCGATTTCGAGCGCGGCCAGCGTCTGCTTCTTCGCCTCGGCGCGCTTGCCCGCCTGGAAGTAGCTTTCCGCGAGATCGGTGAAGGCCGCCGCCTTGTCCACCGGCCCCAGCGCGAGCACCGTGCGGAACTCGCGCGCCGCCGTCTCGGCCTCGTTGCGCCCCAGCGCCATCCGTCCGAGCTGCACGTGCGCGTCGCTGTCGAACGGATCGATCGCGGCGATGCGCTCGTACACCGGACGCAGCCTGGCGGGATCCTCGACCTTGGTCTCGCGCAGCAGCCTGGCGAGCAGCCGGGCCGCTTCGACGTTGTTGAAGTCGACGGCGACGAGCGCGGTCAACGCGGTGATGGCGCGCGCGGTGTCTTTCTTCTCGATCGCCATCGCGGCGATCTGATCCTGGGCGCTGTCCTGGCCGCCGGCAAGGGGCACGAGCTGCGCGGCGCGCTCGAACGCCTGCATCGCCTCGTCAACCTTGCCGTCCTTGCGGAGGGCGCGGCCGAGCGCCATCTGCACCGGGAAGCTGCGCGGGTTCTCGACGGCCAGCGTCTGCAGTTTGTCGGTGGACGCGCGGAGGAGATCCGTGTCCGCCGGCGCCACGAGCGCCTTGCGCATGGAGCCGAACTGACGCTCCACGGCTTCGTCGAATCCGGTCTGCAGCTGATCGAAATCCGTGTTCAGCGCGGCCTTGAGCGCCGCGTCCGTGTCGAGCCCCTGGCTGTAAATCCGCACCAGCTTGCGCAGCCCGGCCTCACCGTAGGCCGTGACCAGATGTTCGACAAGTAGCGACGCCTGGTAATACGCGAGCGAGATCGTCTTCGGGTTCTGGAACGCCGCGTTGAGCTCGCGGAGCTTGACCGTTTCGCCACGGTTCAGCATGCCGGCGAACGCCACGTCCATTTCGCGGCCCCACTCGGCGCGCGCCCGTTTCTCCTCGTAGACCGAAATGCCCTCGGTGAGCCACCGCGGGATGCGCTGGTTCGACATCTGGAGCGTGATGACGTGCGCCAGCTCGTGCCAGAGCGTCGCCTCCCATTGGAATTCGCCCGGCGGACGCGCGCGCGGCGAGTCCATCGTCACGACGCGGCCGAAGCAGATGCCGAGCGCGCCGATGAGGCCCGGCAGCCCGACGTTCCTGACCGCGAAGTCGTCGTGCTTCGGAAAGATCTCGACGAGAATCGGTCCCTTGGGCGTGAACTCGTAGCGTGCCGCCAGCGTCTTGAGCGCCTGGTGCGTGAGGCTCATCGCGTACTCCTGCAGCACGGGAGCCTCGCCCTTGTCCAGGCGCATCACGACGTCGCCGTCGCGCACGGTGACGAACTTGTCGAGCACGTCCATCATGCCGAGCAGGTTGAACGTGATCTTGTTGTAGCCATCAAGCCTGAACGACGCCTCGAGCGCCGTGCGTGCCGCCGGCTCGTCACCGGTACGCAAGAGGTGCGTACCGAGCGAGGCGAGGCCCCGCGGATTGTTCGGCTCGAGCGACAGCGCGCGGCGCGTCAACGTCACGGCTTCGTCGAAGCGATAGTTGCGCGCCGCGACCTCGCCGACGGTGCGGTAGACGTCGCCGTAGCTGGGTGCGATCGCGAGCGCCTCGTCCGCCTCGGCTTCGAACTCCTGCGGTTTGTCCTGTATGAATGCGATGGCGGCAACGAGCGCGTGGGCCTCGAGGCTCGATGGATTGACCGCAAGCGCCTTCCGCAGCGCCTGCTGCGCCTCGTCGAGATGGCTCGCGTCAATCGCCTGCTCGGCCAGGAACACCTGCGCGTCGACCGACGATGGATTGATCTCGAGTGCCTTTTTCAGGAGGGCGGCCGCCTGCGGAGGGTTTTCGTCCTCGAGCGCCTGTGCCGATCCCAGCAACGCCGGCACCCATCGCGGATCTGCTGACAGCGCGATCTGAAACGACTTCATCGCGTTGGCCTTGTCGTATTTCTCGAGAAACAGCTCGCCCCACGCGGTCTCGATCACGGGGTCGTTCGGCGAGGTCGTGGAGGCCAGTCGGAACGCGGCGTTGGCTTCTTGAAAGCGGCCGAGCGCACGAAGCGCACGCGCCGCCCGCGCGAGCTCGGTGGGATCGTCGCTCGTCTCCGCCTGTGGTGACACCTTGTCGAGAATGGCGGTGGCGTCCGGCTTGCCGAGCATGTGCTGCAGCAGGCCAAGCTCGAGCGCGGCTTCGCTGGCCGGGGCGCGGCCCACGACGGCGCGCAGCGCCGACTCGGCCTGTGCGTAGCGTCCGCGCGCAATCATCGCGCGCGCCCGGACCGCGACGACGTTCGGATCCCGAGCGTCGAGCTTGTCGGTCAGCGCGTCGATCTCGTCGTACTTACCCTCGATGAGTGCACGATTTGCCAGCTGCAGCGGCGCGAGCAACGCGGGCGATCGACCGCGAGGCGCCTGCGCCGTCCCGAAGGACGGGAGCGCAAACACCGCAAGCGAGGCGACGAGGAGGAAGACAGGCAATCGACGCATCGCGTTCGTATTTATTATAGGCTGCAACCCATGTGCCGCGCTGGGCCATAAAGTCCGCCGCCGCTGCTCTTTAGACGCCGGAAGTCGTCAACGGGTCGCCACGTGAAGCGCCCGCTCCTCGACGGCGATCCGTTTGACCAGCAGCGCCGCGAACGCGAGCAGCGCCAGCGGTCCGGACACCACCGCGCCGGTCATCATCGCGACAGCAATGAACTCTCCCACGACCGCCACGTAGTTCGGATGTGGGACGAAACGGTAGGGTCCGCTGATAATCCGGCGCGATCCCGGGACGACGATGACCCGGAAGGTCCAGAACGGGCCGAGCGAGAGAATCGCCCACCATTTGATCGCCTTGGCCGCCACGAAAATCGCGGCGCCCGCCAGGACGATCGGTCGAGACGGGGCGCCCCGCCACGCGCCTTCGGCCAGCATCATGAGGAACGAGGCCGGGTAGATCACTTGCATCAGCGCATAGACATCTCCCGGCGGCTCAACGCCTCCCCGGGCGCGTTGGGCGCGCTCGTTCGCGGCCGCCCGGCGCGCCTCGAGCAGCATCAAGGCGAAGACGACGGCAAAGACGGCGGGGATGGCGGTCACTGGCAGTCGCCGGCACGTGCGATAACCGCCCGCAGGATCCCGGGCGCGAGCCGCGTGGCGACGGCCGCCGCGTCAATGGCGCGGGCCGACGACACCAGCGTGCGGAGCGCGCGATTGAAACGCCATTTCGACGCGAATGCGCGCCGTCGATCGGCCGCCAGCCGCGCATGGACGCCGGTCCATCCATGCTCGAGCGCCTGCAACGCCGCCGCCGCGGCCAGTTCGCCGCCCTGGACCGCGAAGCGCAGACCGTCGCCGGTCATCGGATCGATGAATCCCGCGGCGTCACCGGCGAACAGCAGCCCGTCGATCGTCGTGCGCGGAGACTCCACCGCGAGGGGACCCAGGACCACCGGTGGTGCCACGAGCCGCGCATCCGCAAAGCGATCGCGAAGCTGCGCATCTGCGGCTAGCGCGCGCGTCAGCAGCCCCGCAGGATCCGCCAGCGCAGTGTCGCCGCCCCCCGACGGCCGCACCAGACACACATTGGTCAGGCCGCCCGGCACCGGCGCCACACCGATATAGCAGTCTCTGCGCACGTGCATCTCGCCGAACGTTCCCCCTTCTGCGACTGGGACGGAGACGCCTCCGTCCTCAAAATAGCCGCCCACAGCCCACCGGCGGGGACGCACGGGATGCCGCGCGAGGCCAAGACCGAAGGCGATCGTCGAATGCCGGCCGTCCGCGGCGACGACCACGCGGGCCGGCAGCCCGCGCTCGTGGCCGTCGGCGCCGGCGACTACGCCGGTGACACGACCGACACCGCGCGACTCGTCGACCGTCGCGCGCCGGACAGCGACGGCGGACTCGTACTCGCACCCCGCGGCGATCGCCTGCCGGAGCAGGATCCAGTCGAGGTCGCGCCGCACGATCGCACGCCCCGACTGTCCGCGCGGGTAGCGGCCGTCGATGACGTCGCCGCGCTCGCCGGTGACCCGCATGCCGTCGACACGGAGCGCGCGCGCGTCGAGGTCGCCGTCAACACCGAGACGCCGCAGCCGCTCGAGGGTGCCGGGGTTGACCGTGTCGCCGCACAGCTTGTCGCGCGGGAACACGGCGCGATCAACAAGGCGTACGGTAACGCCCGCGCGGGCCAGCACAATCCCCGCAATCGAGCCGGCAGGGCCCGCGCCGACAATGACGACATCAGCCATTTGGTGATTGGGTGATTTGGTGATTGGGTGATCGTTGAAGGATTGAGGGATTGGGGGGTTGAGGGATTGGGCACCGATCAATCATTTCAATCACCAGATCACTCAATCACTCAATCTCCCAACGATCACTCAATCACCAGATCACTAAATCACTAGATGTCACGCGCGTCCGATGACCAGCGCGCTATTTTTGGACCCGAACCCGAGGCAGTTGCACAGCGCGGCGCCGACCTCGGCGCGCCGCCCCTGATTCGGGATGACATCGAGGTCGCACGCCGGATCGGGATCGTGCTGATTGATCGTCGGCGGCAGAAATCCCTTCGACAGCGCCAGCGCCGCAGTGACGACGCCGGCCGCGCCGCTGGCGCCCTGTGAGTGGCCGACCATCGACTTGACCGACGATCCGGCAAGCCGCTCGGCGTGGCCGCCGAACACCTGACGGACGCAGCGCGACTCGACCGCGTCATTCAGGACCGTCGACGTGCCGTGGTAGTTGACGTAGCCGATCTCCTCCCGCCGGCGTCCCGACCGTTCGATCGCGAGCGCGATCGCCCGGACGATCTCCTCGCCGTCAGGCGCCATCTGCACGCGGTGGTAGGCGTCGCACGTCGAAGCGTAGCCGTCAATCGACGCGTAGATCCTGGCGCCGCGGGCGCGGGCGCGATCCTCGCGCTCCAGCGCGATCATCCACGCGCCTTCGCCCAGCACGAACCCGTCGCGCCCTTTGTCGAACGGACGCGAGGCTTCGGCCGGCCGCTCGTTGTAGGCGACCGACACCGCTTTCATCCGCGAGAAACCGAAGATCATCCCGGGCGTCACGCAGGCATCGGTGCCGCCGGAGAGGATCACGTCGGCGTCGCCCGCGCGCAGCAGCGCCGCGGCGTAGCCGATCGCGTCGCTCGAGCTCGTGCACCCGCATGACAACACGTGGCTGACGCCGCGCAGGCGCAGCGAGATCGAGATTTCGCTCGAGACCATGCCGACGATCGACACCGGAATCGCATACGGGCTGACGCGTTTGCCGTGCTCGGCGAAAAAGTCGTAGTACTGCCGCTCGCCGACGTCGATACCGCCGCCGCCGCTGCCGATGACGACGCCGGCGTTGGGTTCTGCGATGCGCAGCCCGGCGTCGGCCCAGGCCTCGCGCGCGGCGATGACGCCGATGAGCGCAGCGCGCGAGTAGCGTTTGGGATCCGCGCGGTAACCGGGATCCCAGAGGTCGTCGCCTTCGAGCGCCGGCACATCGTCGATCGTCACGCCGGTGACCGGCGCGGCCACGCGACACGCGAAGTCCGACGCGTCGAACTCGGTGATGGCGCGCGTCCCGCTGCAGCCGCCGCTGACGTACTGCCAGAACCGATCGCGACCCACGCCGAACGGCGAGACGACGCCGATGCCGGTGATCACGATTCGCTCCGTCATGCTCGCTCTATGATTAACCAGATGTCCCGTCAATCCCAATGACGATCGCGCGGCTGTTCGTCTGGCTCGGCGGTGGGGTGTTCGTCAGCTCGCTGATTGTTTGCGTCTGGTGGTTCGTGGTCGTCCTTGGCCGTCCCGCGCCGCCAGCCGGTGCAACGGCGTGGCTCTGGAATGTGCTGCTGTTTTCGCTGTTTGCCGCGCATCACAGCGTGTTCGCCCGCGAGAGCGTGAAGCGGTGGCTCGCCGCCGCGGTTCCCGCTGAGCTAATCCGTTCGGTGTACGTCTGGACCGCCAGCCTGCTGCTCATCGTCGTCTGCCTGCTCTGGAGACCGATCGGCGGAGAGCTGTTCGACGTTCACGGCGCCGGTGCAGTGGCCCTCGCCGTGGTCCAGCTGGCGGGCATCGCGGTCATCGCGCGCGCGGTCGCGACGATCGACCCGCTCGAGTTGGCGGGTATCCGCCTGTCATCTGCCGCGACGTCCCTGCAGGTCGGCGGACTGTATCGTGTCGTCCGGCACCCGTTGTATCTCGGCTGGTTGATGGCGACACTGGGCGCGGCGCACATGACGGGCGATCGTCTGGCGTTCGCGCTCATCACGGCGGCGTATCTCTTCGCTGCCGTCCCGCTCGAGGAGCGATCGCTGGCGCGCAGCTTCGGCGACGATTACACGCGCTATCAGCGCGAGGTGCGCTGGCGGATCGTCCCGTTCATCTATTGAAGCGCGAATCGTCGTCGTCGCCGCCGGTATATACCTGACCGGTCGCCGCGGCGCCCTTGTCGATGAACACCATCGAGTGTTGCGACGGAATGTCGAACTTCTTGCCGCACGTCTTGCACGTGACCGCGTCGTCCACGCGGATCATGTAGTCGCGCAACTTGGCGAACATCGCCCGATCCCGCTCGTCAGCGCCGCTGGGAATCCGATCCTTGCGGGTGCGCACCACCCATCGCATCTGATACTCGTTGACGCGTTTACAGCGCGGGCAGGGCAGCTTGTCGGTGCGGGTCTCGTTGCGGCTGTTGAAGAAGTCCCGTTCGTCGAGGGCCATAGCCTGATCATATCCAAGGCGGGTGGGTCCGGTGGGTCGAGTAGGTCAGGTGAGCGTGAAATGCCTTATCCTCTGCGCGTGCGTCTATCCATCTCAACCGCGTGCGTCGGGGCCGCGCTGCTGGCCGCAATGGCTCGCCCGGTGGCGCGCGCTCAACCGCCGGCGGGCGTCACGGCCCTGGTGGGCGGCACCGTCATCGACGGCAACGGCGGCGCGCCGACCCCGGACGCGGTCGTGCTGATTGGGGGCGGACGCATCACCGCGGTCGGCCCTCGTGGCCGCGTCGCGGTCCCGGCGGACGCCCGGCAGACCGACGCCCGCGGCCAGTGGATCCTCCCGGGACTGGTCGACACCAACGTCCACCTGTCGTTGTACGGCGGCCAGAACGACCGGTACGAGTCGCTCGTTCGTTATCAGCCACGGCAGGACGCGATCGTCCTCGAGGCCGCTCAGATCGATCTGAGCTACGGCATCACGACGGTTCGCGACAGTTACGGCGCGCTGATCCCGCTGGTGAAGGTGCGCGACGCCATCGCGCGCGGCGACGCGTCCGGCGCGCGGATTCTCGCCGCGGGCAACATCCTGGGCTGGAGCGGGCCGTACTCGTTTTCGTTCAGCCGGGTGATGGGACAGCTGACGCTCTTCCAGGAGCAGATGAACGACTTCATCGCCCAGGGCGGCGGCGAAGAGTTGATGGCGATGCGGCCGGACGAACTTCGCCGCGCGATCAACGCCTATCTCGACAAGGGACCGGATTTCCTGAAGTTCGGCGGGACGAGTCATTTCTCGGAGCCGACCTTCCTCGGCTTCTCGGCGGAAGCGCAGCAGGTGATCGTCGAAGAGGCGCACAAGCGCGGACGCGCCGCCGAAACGCATTCCACGAGCATCGAAGGCCTCCGGGTGTCGATCGCCGCCGGCATCGACGGCATCCAGCACCCCGAGCTCCTCGACGGCCGCGAGATGCCGGACGACCTCGTCACCGCCATCCGCGATCGCGGCTTGTACTGCTCGATGCTCGCCAGCACGATCACCGGTCCGGCGTGGAAGCGGCACCTCAAGACGAAGGACGAGGTCGAGAAAAAGCGCGCCGAAGCGGAGAAGGAAGGGCGATCGCCGGCGCGCGAGAAAACCACGGCGGAAAAACGCAAGGAAGCCGCTGAGGTCGGCGAGGATCTCGAGATGCGGCGGAAGAATGCACAGAAGCTGATTCGCGCCGGCTGCCGCGTGACGCCGGGCACCGACAGCTACTGGGCCGCGGCGCCTGAACTGACGCGGACGCCGAAGTTTCCGGAGCAGGACCACGGCCTCGGAACGATCATCGCCATCGAAGGGCTGGTCGAGCTCGGCATGTCCCCATCGCAGGCGCTGGTCGCCGCGACGCGCAATGGCGCCGTTGCCGCCCGCGGCCTCGACGAGTTCGGGACGATCGAGGCTGGCAAGCGCGCGGACCTGCTGATTCTCAGCGCGGATCCGCTGACGGACATCGGCAACATCCGGCGAGTGGCCGCCGTGTGGAAGGATGGAATGCTCGTCGACCGCGGACGACTGCCACAGACGCGCGTACTATCAGTGGCGCCGGTAGCCAAGCCTGGCACCCAACCGTAATCTGAGGGCCGTCATGAACTCGCATCGTCGCAGGTTTCTTCAATGGTCCGCTGCCGCAGGTGTCAGTGTCGGAGGTGCGGCGCTTCCAACCCGCGTTGCTCGGGCACAGGGCGCCACGGAGCGTCCGGGAGGCGGCGCGGAAACGGGCCAGCTCGCGCAAGTTCCGGAGTCGATCCGGGCGCTGCGTCCGATGACTGGCGGCATCGTGCCAATTACGGGCGCGGAACGGCTCGCACGCCTCGAGAAAGCGCGCCGGCTGATGGCCGAGAATGGCATCGGCGCCATCGTCCTCGAGGGCGGATCGAGCCTCTTCTATTTCATGGGCGTGCGCTGGGGCCTCAGTGAACGTCCCTTCGTCGCAGTGATTCCCGCGAAAGGCGAGCCAGCCTGGGTGTCCCCGACATTTGAGGAAGCGCGGGCGCGCGAGCTGATCGAGATCGGCGGCAAGGACGTTCGGACGTGGCAGGAGGACGACAGTCCCTATCGCCTCGTCGCTCAGATTCTCAAGGACCGCGGCGTCGCGACCGGTCGCGTCGGGTTCGAAGAGCGCGTCCGCTTCTTCGTGTTCAACGGGGTGAAGAAAGAAGCGCCGGCACTCGACTACGTCAGCGCCGATCCGATTACCGCGGGCTGCCGCATGATCAAGTCGCCAGCCGAAATCGCGCTGATGCAGCGCGCCAACGACATGACGCTCGCCGCCTACAAGGCCGGCCTGGCCACGCTGAAGGAAGGGATGACCCAGGGCGACCTGCGAAACAACATCCTGGCGGCCTATCGCGCGCTCGGCGCGCAGGGCACGACCATCGCCGCCAGTTTCGGTCAGTACACCGCGTTTCCGCACGGGAGCATCACGCCGCAACGGCTGAAAGAAGGTGACGTCGTCCAGATCGATGACGGCTGCGTCGTCGACGGCTATCAATCGGACATCACCCGCACCGTGGTGTTCGGCAAACCGACCAAGCGCCAGACCGATGTGTGGAACCTCGAGAAGCGCGCGCAAATGGCGGCATTCGACGCCGCCAAGCCAGGCGTGCCGTGCGAGGCGGTCGACGCCGCGGCGCGCAAGGTGATCACAGACGCCGGCTTCGGACCAGACTACAAGGTGCCTGGACTTCCCCACCGCACCGGGCACGGCATCGGCCTCGACGGCCACGAATGGACGAACTTCGTTCGAGGCAACAAGACGCCGCTGCAGCCGGGCATGTGCTTCAGCGACGAACCGATGATCGCGATCTACGGCGAGTTCGGCATTCGCCTGGAGGACTGCCTGTACATCACTGAGAGCGGAGCGAAGTTTTTCACCCAACCAAGTCCGGCCATCGACCGTCCATTCGCCTGACATGCTCAAAGACCTTCGTCACGGCATCCGTACTCTGCTCCACGCCAAAGGCTGGACCGCTGTGGTCGTCGTGTCGCTGGCGCTGGGCATTGGCGCCAACACGGCGTTGTTCAGCGCCATCAACGGCCTCTATCTTCGCCAGCTACCCGTGAAGGATCCGGACACGCTCGTGCGTCTGCGATTCATCGGCCGCAACGACATGTCCACGAGCTCGAGCGATTACGGGCCGACCCGACTGCCCGGCGGCGCGCCCGGCCGCTCGACGTTTTCGTACGCCATGTACCGGCAGCTGCTCGCGGACAATCGCACGATGGAGGACATGTTCGCGTGCGCGCCGTATGGCCGCGTGAACCTCGTGGTCGATGGCCACGCGGAGATCGCCAACGCCTTCATCTCGACCGGCAATTACTACCAGATGCTCGGCCTCAGGGCCTCGCCGGGCCGCACGCTCGTGCCCGACGACGATCGACCTGACGCGCCACCGGTTGCCGTGATCAGCGAGCGGTATTGGCGGAAGCGGTTTGGCAGCGACCCGCAGGTGGTCGGCAGGGTCGTGCACTTCAACAACACGCCCATCACCATCGTCGGCGTCATCTCGCCGGAGCTCGTCGGCGTACAGCAAGTCTTCCGTGAAGGTCCCGAAATCGCCGTGCCGCTGGCGCTCGACGGGCAGCTGGCGCAGCAGTTTGGCGCGCCGCCGCCGCCGGGATCCGGACCGCCCCCCGTGCCTCGTCTTGCCGCGCCGACCACGTGGTGGCTCCAGATAATGGGCCGTCTCAAACCCGGCGTCACCGCCGCGCAAGTGGAGGCGAACCTCGCGACGGTGTTCCGGACGACGGCGCGCGCGGGCTTCGATTCGATGCTGGCGTCGCTGCCGCCGGAGACTCGATCGACGTCGCGCTATCAGAACCGCACGGAAATCCCGAACCTGCGCGTCGACTCCGGAGCGCGCGGCGTCTACGACGTCAATGTGTCGGACGAGCGGGCGGTGACGATCCTCAGCGCGGTGGTCGTCCTGGTGCTCCTGATCGTCTGCGCGAACGTGGCCAACCTGCTGCTGTCACGCGCGGCGACCCGCCAGAAAGAGATCTCGGTCAGGCTGTCGCTTGGCGCGACGCGCGGACGACTGGTCCGCCAACTGCTGACGGAGAGTCTGCTGCTGGCGTCGGCCGGCGGTGCGCTCGGTATCGTGATCGCGAACTGGAGCGGTCAACTCCTGCCGGGCGCGGCGGGTCAGGCGACGACGATCGACTGGCGGGTGCTGTCGTTCGTCCTCGCCGTCACCGTCGTCACCGGCATCGTGTTCGGCATCGCGCCGGCTCTTCGCGCGACGTCGTTGAACGTCAGCGCGGCCCTCAAGGAAACGAGTCGCTCGATCGCGGGCTCGCGCAGCCTGCTCACGCGCGCGCTGCTGGTCCTGCAGGTCGCTGTCTCGCTCGTCCTGCTGATCGCCGCCGGCCTGTTCCTGCGCACGCTGAACAACCTCCGGCACGTGGACGTCGGCTTCAACACCCAGAATCTCGTCGTCTTCCGCGTCAACCCGGCGCTCAATCGCTACGATGACAAGAAATCCAACACCGTCATCGAAGAGATCGCGACGCGTCTCAAGGGCGTCGCCGGCGTCCGCGCGGTCGGCGTGTCGAGCGTGCCGCTGCTCGCGAATAACGTGAGCTCCACCGGCATCTTTCGCCCGGGCCGGACGTACGCGCCGCGACAGAGCGACGACATCTACATCCTGCAGGTCTCCCCCGACTACTTCAAGACGATGGAGATACCGCTGGTCGCAGGGCGCAATTTCAGCGACCGCGACAACCAGACGGCGCCGAAGGTCGTGATCATCAACGAGACGGCGGCCCGGAAGTACTTCGCCAACGAGAATCCGATCGGCCTCCGATTCGGAACCAGCGTCGAGAAGAGCAGCGATCTGGAGATCGTGGGCGTGCTTCGGGACACCAAGTACGAGGGCGTGCGGCAGGAAGTGCCGGCGACGATGTTCGTCCCTGCGCTGCAGAGCCGGCCAGCCACAGTGTTTCAGGTACGGACAGCGGGCGATCCGGCCCCCATCGTCGGCGCCATCCGCGAAGCGGTCCGACAGGTCGAGCCCGGCCTGCCTTTGATGGATGTCTCGACCCAGGCCGAGCAGATCGACAAGAACCTGCAGCAGGAGCGCGTGTTCGCCCAGGCCTATGCGATGTTCGGCGGGCTCGCCATGCTGATCGCCTCGATCGGCCTCTTCGGGCTGATGTCGTACAGCGTCGCGCGGCGGACGAACGAAATCGGCATCCGGATGGCGCTCGGCGCGGAGAGCCGCCACGTGCTGCGTCTCGTGATGGGCGAATCGATGACGCTCGTGGTTCTCGGCATCGTCGTTGGCCTCGCGACGGCGCTCGCCGCAGGCCGGTTGGTGACCGCCCTGCTCTTCGGGCTTGCCGCCACCGACGCCTTATCGCTTGTTGCGGCTACGCTGGTGATGCTGGCCGTGTCGAGCCTTGCCGCGTACCTGCCGGCGCGCCGCGCGGCGCGAGTGGATCCGCTCGTGGCGCTGCACTACGAATAAGGTCGATGTCGGATCTCGAGCCGCCCGACATCGCGCCAGGACCGCCGACCCACCGGCGCGACAGGCGCACGTGGCTGAAGGAAGTCGGCGCGGCAGGCGCCGGTGCGATGATCGCCGGCACCGCCGCTTCGCAGCCGGCATCCTCTGGCGCGATCCTGCCGCGGACGTCGACGAGCGGCGTGTACATCCCGCCTCGCGGCCGCGGCTTCATGAAGTTCAGTTTCGATTGCCCCGAGCCGTCGGTGGCCTTCGAAGGGTTCGAGTTCAGCTTCCGGGTGTTCACGCAGGAGAACACCTACAGCCTCTCGCCGGTTCATCTGGCGGTGCGCGCGTCCGGCAACGGCCTCGAGATCCGGTGTGGCGAGCTCACCTGGGCCGGTGGACAGCAGCGCGCGCCGGGGCGCGTGACGGCGCGTCTGACACGACGCGGCGACGCCGTCGAATGCGAAGCCGACGTCGAGATGGAGCGGCCCATCAAAGCCGTGGCGATGATCCTGCGCGGCGTCCCGCGCGGACGGCTGTCGGCCGCGGGGGCGCCGTTTTTCGATCCGCGCGACGACGAGGTGCTGCTCGGCTATCCGTTCTCGGGCGGCGATCTGATCGGGCCTCAGAGCAATGGCGGCCTGACCACGCCGCTCGTGCTCGTCCAGGGGGCGGAAGGGCCCATCGTCGCGCTGTCGTCGCTCGACGATCGCGTCCGCACCAAGCGGATCTACTTCCAGCCAGGTGAGAGCGGCTATCGCGTCGAAGCCATCGTCGAAGCCGAAGGCTGGAATCAGGCGCGATCGCTCAAAGTACCGGCCTGGCGGATTGCGCGAGCGACGACGATTGCGGAGGCGGCGGCGCCGCACTTCGCGCACATCGAACGGGTGTTCAGCCTGCCACGCTGGGACGCTCGTGGCGACGTGCCGGACTGGATGCGCCGCACGGCGCTCGTCGTCACGCTTCACGGCATGCACTACACCGGCTACATCTTCAACGACTACGCGCGGATGCTCGCGATTCTGAAGTGGATGGCGACACGGATTCCGGCGGACCGCGTGCTGGTGTTCCTGGCGTCCTGGGACGGGCGCTATTACTGGGACTATCCGCTCTACGCACCCTCCGGCCGCATGGGAGGTGACGCCGGCTTCCGTGCGCTGATCCAACAGGGACAGGCGCTCGGCTTCCGGATGATGCCGATGTTCGGCGCCAACTCCGCCAACCGGCAACAGCCGGCGTTCGCGGGTGTGGCGGATGCGGCGACGTCGAAGATCGACGGCGACCGCTTCGATCTGAACTGGGTGGACTGGGACAACGATCGCCATCAGGACGGCTGGCTGTCCTACATGAACCTCGGGGTCGATTCGTGGCGGACCTGGATGACCGATCGCATCGCCGACGTCATTCAACGGTTCGGCGTCGACGCCTACTTCCTCGACATCGTCGGCGGCTGGGTGAACAACCCGAAGGCCGACATGCACGAGGGGACACGCCGTCTCGTGGCGGAGCTTCGCCGGCGGTTTCCCCGCGTGGCCGCGGTCGGCGAAATGCACTACGATGCGTTGCTCGAGTTCATGCCGCTGTATCACTCGTTCGGGCAGACGCTGGTCGCCGACCTGCTCCAGCGCCACGGCCGGTTCTTTCAGCATCTGAGCCATCCGGCGCCAGGACGTGGAAGTACTGGCGTGCATGAAGCGGGCTTCGGCCGATGGAATCCACAAACGCTCTCGCTCACCGAGACGACAATCCCGACGCTGAATGTCGTGGACGACACGTTCGACACCTATCGTGCCGAGATGGACGCCGTGATTCAGAAAGCAAAACTGCGTGCCCAGCTGTGAGCCACAGCTGACGAAAGGATTGACATGTTGAGAAGAACATTCGCCCTGTTCGCGATTATCGTCGCCGCCGGCGCGACGCTCGTCTACGCGCAGAAAGCCGCCGGCGCGCTGACCGCTCAGGATCTCGTCGACATCCAGCAGCTGTACGCCAAGTACAACTGGACACTCGACGCCGGCGACGCTGAAGGCTATGCGTCGACGTTCACGTCCGACGGCGTGTTCAACAACAACGTCGGCCACGACGCCATCGTGAAGTTCGCCGAAACCTTCCACGGCGGGATGGGCGCGCGCGTCCGCCACTGGAACACCAACCTCATGATCCTGCCGACGCCGGAAGGCGCGCATGGTCAGGTGTATCTCGTGCTGGTCGACTTCACCACCAAGCCGGCGACGATCGCGACGTCCGCCAGCTATTCGGACGATCTGGTGAAGACCGCGCAGGGTTGGCGCTTCAAGAAGCGAGCGACCAAAGGCGACGTCGCGCCGCCGCCGAAGCCGCAATAGCTCCAGCGACGCCGGCGTTCAGGAGAAGCGGAGCGACCAGATCGCGTCTTGCTCCCGCTTCGCCGCGTGGAAAAACGGCCCCTCCGCCGCTGGCTAACGATGACGGCGTCGGTTGGGGTTTGCCGATCGCCGGTGAGCCGACTGTTCATCGGTGGGGGTTGTCGATCGCCATCCGCGTACTCATCGCCGACGCCGGTCCGGTACGGCTGCGGGGCCGTTTTACAGCTTCGTCTGTCACGCGGCTAAGAG
>Ga0193696_1000167_pt1 | contig 26881 bp, 21 predicted proteins | sample L3m1metaG_FD_145074 | JGI IMG/M metagenome (GOLD analysis project Ga0193696, IMG submission 145074) | Soil microbial communities from a riparian zone of the East river system, Colorado, United States - L3m1 | ecosystem: Environmental > Terrestrial > Soil > Riparian zone | place: USA: East River... | reverse complement strand
GAGCGCGGCGCCCGGCTGGCAAGGCGCGACGACTGAGAATACCGGGAGTATTTGAGGGAGGAGCAACGCCGCCAGCCGGGATGCCCCGCCCGCGAGGTGGTCCTTGATCAGCGTGGACAGGCCACTAGCCTAGGCTAGTGCGCAAATGTCAGCCGGAGCGCGCTGCCCGGCTCGTCGGTCACGAGCAGCTCGGATGCGCCGCCATACAGCGCCGTGACGTGAGACAGCGCCAGTGCACCGAGACCGGTGTTTCCCGCCGCGGGGGCCGATAGAGCCTGATTGGAGATGCGCTCGGCCATCTCTCTTGAAAGGAACGAGTGGCGCTGAATCACCTCGATCACGAAGCCGCGCTCCCCGAGCGCCTGGGTGTGAATGTCCAGCGCGGGCTCGGCTCCCGGCTCCAGCAGCGCCAGCGTGACGATGATGGCGCTGGTCAGGGCGAAACCGACCGGGCCGTCCGCGACGTGCGGCGCGACCGCGCCGGAATGATGGACCGTGAATCGAAGCCGCGACAGCCGGCACTCCGGCTCGAAGCGCTCGACGATGTCGTCGACGACGACCGGAAGCGGCCGGGTTCGTCCGTCGGGATACTTGCCGCCCGATAGGAACGACGCCACGTTCGCCAGCCAGAGCGCCCGCCAGGTCTGCGCCGACAGAAGATCGATCGCGACCGCCTGCTGGAATCCGGTTGGCGTATTCCGCAGCAATCCCACGGTGGCCTGGATTCGCGACAGATCGTCAGCGATGGCGGTGACGCCTTCGGCGATCCGCCCGCCGACCGACGCCCGCAGCGCGCCGCCGGCGCGTTCGCCGCGCACCCGTTCCGCCGCCTCGAGCGCCGTGGCGCCGGCCTCGTCCACGTGATGCACGATGCAGGGCACCTCGGCGAGGCCCGCGGTGATGGCGGCGCCGAGCCGTTTCGATCCGGCGATCACGTGATAACCCGTGCGGTCTCTTCGCACGAGCAGCGGCTGGATGATGCCGTGCGCGCGGATGGACCGGACCAGCGCATCGAGATCCTTGGACGCCGCCTGCGGCCGCGGTGACAGCTGGCTGATCGGGATCAGTTGAACGGGAACGCTGGACGACGGCGCGCTGAGATGGTCCACGTAGTGGCGCTCGGCGCGCATACGGTATTGCGGTGGCAGCCCTTCGCGCTGCCGGGCCTGCGCCGACGGCATCGGCTCGCTCGGTTCGGGTTCGGATGCGTCGTCGATGTCAGTGGGCACGACGTCGGCTGATTGCGATTCGAGTTCGTGCACGCAGATGTTCCTTGACTGTCACTCGCTGGAAGCCGGACAGGATGCACTCAGTCTACGACACTTGGAGGTCGGCGAGCGTGCGACGTGCTTCGGCCGCCGTACTCAGCTGCGGATCCAGGGTGAGCGCGCGCTTCAGCGCGGCAATCGCCTTCGAGTCTTCCCCCAGCTTGGCGTACGCCATGCCGAGATGGAAATGGGTTAGGGCGTTCTCCGGATCTTTCTCGAGCGCCTGCTGGAACAGCGGAACCGACTGTTCGGCCAGATTTTTCTTGTAGTAGATCCACCCGAGCGTATCGTTGAACGCCGGCTGGTCCGGCGCCTGCGACTTCGCGCTCTGCGCGAGTTCGGTGGCCTGATCCAAGTTGCCGCCGCCCTCGGCCATTAGCCAGGCCAGGTTGTTGGCCGCGATGGCCGCGTGACGATCCATCTCCAGGACTCGTTCGTACGTCCGTTGCGCCTCGGGCATTCGGTTCAACTTCTCGAGTACCAGCCCGACCATGGTTTGCGCGGCGACGGAACGCGGTTCCCTTGTGGCCCAGGCTTGGAACTGCTGCAGCGCCTGATCGAGCTTGCCCTGCATGCCATACAGGTCGCCGATCATGCCGTACGCCTGAACGTTGGCCGGATCGATCTCGATGGTTTTCATCAGGGCCCGTTCGGTCTGGGGCGCGTCGCCGACGAGCGCGTATGACCGCGCCGCCAGATACCAGGCCCTCGCGTCGTCCGGCGCGGCGGCGAGTCGCGCCTCGACCCGGGCGATCGCCGACTTCGCATCTTTCGCGCCCAGGTCGAGCACGACGAGACCGCCAAGCGCGTCAGGCGATGTGGGGTCGAGGGTCAGGGCCTGAGTGAAGGCCGCCCGAGCGTTCGCATGGTCGTGGCGGGCCAGATACAGGCCGCCGACCTGCGTCAGGACAGCGGAAGAGTTCGGGAATCGGTTGACGAGCGAGCGGAGCTCCCGTTCGGCTCGGGCCGTATCGCCGCTCGCCAGCACCGCGCGAACCAAGGCGAGCCGCGCCTCGGGGTTGAGTGGCGCGGAGACCACCGCCTGCTGGGCCATCTCGATCGCGGGCAGCTTCTGACCCTTCGACGCGTAGACGCGGGCCAAGGCGATTTGCGCACCGACCTGCCTGGGATCGAGTTTCAGCGTCTGCCTGAGAGCGTCAAGGGCATCTTCGACCTGTCCGGTCGACAGATAGATCTGCGCCAGCAGGAACTGCCCGTCGGCGGCGCGCTCCGGGTCCGCTGAAATCGCGGCCTTTGCCATCGCGAGCGCCTCGTCCGGCTTCCTTTCCATCAGAAGCAGGCGGCCCTTCAGAACGAGTCCAATCCGGCTATTCGGCTCCCGCTTCAGGAGCTCGTTGAGGATCGCGTGAGCCTCGGCAGCCCTGCCCGCGGTGTAGTCGATGGCGGCCAGCCGCGCTTTCGCAAGCGAGTAGCTCTCCTTGGTCGCCGCCAGCTTGTCGAGAATCGCCGCCGCTTCTCTGGGCCGGTTCGTGTTCGTGTAGTAATCCGCCAGGGCGAAGAGGGACGATGGATCCTTGCGCTCCTCCGACAGCGCCCGGAGCGGCAATTCAGCCTCGAGGGTGCGCCCGCTCTCGATGTACAGCTGCGCCAGGTTGCTGTTGACCTGCACGCTTCGCGGGTCGACGGCGAGCGCTTCCTTGAGCACCGTTTCGGCTTCAGCGGTCCGCCCCTGCGAGCGATAGAAGTGAGCGAGGGCCACCCGTGTCGCGACTTGTTTCGGTGCCGCGTTGACGGCCTTCTTGAACGACGCCTCCGCCATCTGCCGGTCGCCGCGGGCGAGCTGCAGGACTCCGATGTTCGAGTAGAGCGTCCCCTGACCCGGATCGGCCTGGATCGCGGCACTGAGACGCTCCATGGCGCCGTCCATGTCGTTGAGGCCGGCGAGCGCGTTGCCGAGCAGAGTCAAACCACCGGGATGCCGCGGCGATAGCTGGAGCACCTTCTCCGCGCGGGCCTTGGCGTCAGCGAACTGATTGCCGAGGAGCAGCAGGGCGCCTGCCTTCAATTGCGCATCGATGTTGTCGGGCATCGTATCGGCGGCGCGGACGTACTCGCGGTAGGCGTTCTGAGCGTCGCTCGTGCGCGCGTAGAGGTCGCCGAGCTTGATCCGTGCTTCCCCCAGCTTGGGATCCAGTTGGAGTGCCGCACGGTACTCGACGATGGCGCTGGCGTACTCTTTCTTGGCCTCGTAGTCGGCCGCGCTCTTCAAGTGGGCGTCAGCCGACTTCCCGCCGCAATCGACGCAGAGAAGGGCAATCGCCGCGGCCAGCAGCAGCCGGCGAGGGCGAGTGAGTTTCAGCACGTTTGCGTCATAGCAAAACTCTTTCCGCCTGAGCTGCCCTGGCCTAACCTGCTGAATCTGCTCTGGAACCGCCTTGTGGCCAAAGATCGGCGAGGAACAGCGCGAGTTCGGGCGGCTTTTGCCGAACAAAGTTCCGGGTTGGGGAGAATTCGTCGGCGCTTCAAACCGGCGAACTGCAGGTTATTCAGTATTTTCGCGAGTGTCACGGGCCCTTATTTTGCAGTTGAGCTCGCGGACACAATTGGAGGCCGCGTGAGACTACTGCACCCCCTTGCGAAATCTGTGGGCGTCGCCGCCCTTCTGGCAGGCGTTCTTGGCGCGGCCCCCGCTTCGGCAGCACCGGTCCAGCTCTATTCGGCGACCACGACCGGCCTGACGAACATGACGCATCAGAACGCCTACGTGTGGAATTTGAATGGTGTGAACACGACGAATGGCGGGAACATTGGCGTCCTGCCCGGTTCGACGCTCACGAGTGCCGTCCTGACCTTCTTCAACTTCGCCAACTGGACCACCGCCGCGCTCGATCCGTACAACGTCCTCTGGGTCGATCTCTTCAATAGCGCAGCGACCGGGCGCAACGGCAACAACCAGGTTTCTTCGATCACGGACAACACGAACGGGAGCACGCTTGGAAAGACCGATGTCCTGGACGGTTTCAGGTACGCCGTAGGCACCAACGTTTCGGCGCTCTCCGCCGTCAACGGGACAGGCGTGTACCTGGGCAGCAGCACGAACACGGCGTTGGCCGCGGGAACACCTGTCACCGGGTACGACCCGTCGGGAACCGCTGATGCCTTGGGCAACAATCAGCCTTTGACCGGTGGCACTGGCGCGTTCAGCACGACTGCCGTCACCTGGACGCTGACCATCACGGATGCGAGCGTGCTGGCCACCCTCGCCAACTACATCAGCAATGGCGGTGACATCGCGCTGGGCCTCGACTCCGACTGTCACTTCTCCGACACCAGCATCCAGTTTCAGATCTTCGGCAATCAGCCGTCCGGCGGCGGGGCCTCTGCGGTGCCCGAACCGGCGACTCTCATGCTCGTCGGCTCCGGCATCGCCGCCGCGTATCGGCGTCGCCGCAAGACGATCGCCGCATAACGTCGCCGACGTTCTCGCAGGGTGCACGGTTGGGCCGACGCCCACGTGCACCCTTTTTTTGTGTGGAGACTCGCGCTTACTGCGCGCGCGGTTGCGGGGTCGTCGGTTCGCTGCCTCGAGGCTCGCGAAAACCGTGGAACGGCAGGTGGCAATCGTGCTGATAGAGGAACGCCAGGAAGCGTTTGTAGTCCCCCGGCGCCATCCTGAATAGCTCAACGAGCTTCCGGTAGTTGCCTTGCGTGCGCTGCAATCCAGCTTTGACGATCTGACGCAGATCGGTTTTGGTCAGCTCACGATCGATGAACGCCGGATAAACGACCGTCCAGAAACTCTCGCCGCCGACCACCATCGAATCCCAAAGGATCTCGGCGCGCGATTTCGTTTCGATTGACGGGTTCGCTGGCGACTGCGTGCTCGTCTCGGCCGCGAACGTCACCGCGTCGAGGATTTCCGCGGGTAGATCGTCGGGAACGATGTCGCGTCCCGAGTGACGGATGACCAGACGCTCCACGACGTTCTTGAGCTCCCGGACGTTGCCGGGCCAGCGGTGCGACGTCAGAATTTTCTCCGCCGTCGGCGTCAACCGCGGCAGATCGACGTGATGCGCGGTCGCACTCTCCGAGAGATAATGCCGCAGCAGCATCGTCACGTCGTCGCCGCGCTCGCGCAGCGGCGGAATTGCCAGGCGAATGACATTGAGACGGTAGTACAAATCCTCGCGGAACTCGCCCTCGCCGATACGCTTGGCGAGGTTGCGATTCGTGGCGGCGATGATCCGGACGTCGACGCGGCCGTCGATGCGATCCGAGCCGACGCGCTGAATCTCGCCGTTCTCGACGAAGCGGAGGAGCAATGCCTGCATGCGCAACGACGTCTCGCCGAGCTCGTCGAGGAACAGGGTTCCGTTGTGGGCCATCGCGGCAAGCCCGGGCTTGTCGCGGTACGCCCCGGTGAAGCTGCCGCGGACATGTCCGAACAGCTCGGACTCGAGGAGCGAGTCGGGGAGTCCGGCGCAGTTGATCGTCACGAAGTTGCGCGTTCGGCGGCGCCCGGTCTCGTGAATCATGCGCGCGACGATTTCTTTCCCGACGCCGGTTTCGCCGACGATGAGTACCTTGGCGTCGGACCGCGCGGCTGCGTCGACGTCCTCGCGGAGCCGCTGCATCGCGTCGCTGTTCCCGATGAGAAGCGGCGCAGGCGCAACTGTGTTCGCTGTTTGGGCGCGTCGGACGAGACTCAACTCTTGTGCAGTCACGGGTTTTTTGTCTGCCTCATTGGGGAATTCAGCGGCGCGATTCTTCTCATTCTCCCAGACAGCCGCGAACAAGATACTACCGGCAAGGCGAGACGAAATTCAACCCTAAAAGACGCAAGGCGGACAAAAAGTCATATCGCCAGAGCAAAAGAGTCGAGGTCTGGGTGAAAAATGTAAGCGGATTCAGGGTTTTATTGCGCGGAACTTCCTGGTCGTGCTTGGTATATCTTTCAGTCGCACACATTGGCGCCGAGCTCTCGTCCTGTGGCCGCGTGATTGCAGCCGGAAGTCGCCGCCTCTTCGCCTGATCTTGAGCCGTGCTCGCCAACCAACCTTCCAAGCGGCGTGAGGCGTCTGGACACGGGTCCACGTCGTCGAGGCTTCGCGACGTCGCCCAAAGTCGCATGTGGAAGTGGCTGTTCGACGCGCACCGCCTGCTCGGTGTGACCGTCGAAGTCGTCGACGATCACTTGAATGTGCTCTCGCTGCCGGTCGGCGGCGGTCTCGTCGGACGTGAGCCGGATCCGACTGACGGCGCGCTGCAGGATGCCGTCGCGGAATCGCTGACCACGGCGACGCCCACGACGACGACGACTGGCGGGTATCAGGTCTCGTGCACACCGATCGTCGTCGGCGGCACCATGGGAGGCGCCGTGCTGGTCGGCGCGGAGACGCTGCGGCTCGGCGATCGCGATCTCGCACGCGCGGGGTTGCTCCTCGCCAACTGCCTCGAAGACGAGCTATCCCATCCGGTCGTCGAACACGCCGACAGCCTGCACAAGATCGCCGCCTTCTATCAGCTGCTGCACACGGCCATCGCCTCGGGGTCCGACCGGGAAGTCGTGCGGACGTTTGCCGAGGCGCTGAGCGTCTGGGACGAAATCGAAGTGTTCGCCTACCGCGCGGATCTCGACGGCCGCTATACGCTGGAGGTGTCGCTGCCGGGTTCCGACGTCACGTCGGGGCCGCGCGAGATCGACGCGTTGGCGTTTCCCGTCGGCGCCGGGTTGTCGCGCCTGTCGGCGCACGATCGTCAGGATCTTGGCTTCGCGGGTTCCGGCGAGACGGCGATCGTCCACCTGGCCGCTGAAGGCGGACCCTGGGTCATCGCGATGACCGCCGCGCACGATCCGACGGAAGGCGAGCGCTCGGAGCTCTACGTCGCCGCGCTCGCGCACGCCGTGAACGCGGCGCTTGGCGTCGAGACGGCCAGGCTGACCTGGGCGGTCATGCAACAGTTCGTCGACAGCCAATCGCCCCACGACGCGGCGTCGCGCGCCTTGAAAGAAGCGGCGGCGGCGTTGAACGCGGCCGGAGGATTTGCGGTGTTCGGCGCCCAGGGCGCACCCGTCCTCGTCGTCGGCGACGGCGTGGATCTCGATCCGGCGCTCGACGATGTCGCCGAACCGCGGACGCTGCGCACGCACGTCAATTCGGGCGGACCGTACGTCGCCATCCTGGAGATGGCCGCCACCGGTCGGGTCTTCACCCGCCGCGACGTGAGGCTGTTCGAAGCGGCGGCCGCGAATTTCGGTACGTGGCTGCCGTCGGCGATCCGGCGCATCGACGCCGATCCGGATCGCCGGGTCGTCGCGCGATCGTTCGATCAGATTCTCGAGGGCTACGTGCGCGCCGCACACGCCGCGAACGACGCCGCGTCGCTCGTCCTGCTGTCGTCGGGCGATGCGCCGCTGTCGCTCCAGGCGGCGCACACATGGATCAGAACCGTTCGGCCGCAGCTGCGGCCGACCGACCTGGCCGGACGCCTGACGTCGGGCGAGGTCGGCATCCTCCTGCTCGAGACGCCGCCGCCGGGGGCACAGGTCGTCGCCAGGCGCCTGGCCCGAGTGTTCGAGACTCGTCCACACGGTTCGGAACCCGCCGTCCGGATTGGTGTGGCCAGCCAGGTCGACGACGGGCCATCGGCCGCCGAACTGATCGAGCGCGCGCGCAGCCACACACTCGCTTTGTAATTGGTCAACTGGCCTCACTCGGCCGATCGAAGTCAGAGAAAGTCGGGACTTTCAATCGATTGGTCGCCGTTTGGCGACATAAGTCTGCCTTCCGACGGTGATTAATCGGCCAGGCCCCGCATCTAAAGGTCATCTGGAGCTTCATTTAGCGTGACCTTCAATGCGGAGACTAAAGGTGGCGACCGCCTTGCACCCCGACCTGCATCAACCCGCTGGACCGCCGGAGTGGACTGTTAATGAGCACAATGACCATGCGCGCAAAGACTCGAGTGGACTTAATAGGCCACAGTCCCGAGATCCTGGCGCTCCAAGAAGAGATCGAGCGAGTGGCACGGTCGGACGCCAAAGTGTTGATCACCGGCGAAAGCGGCGTCGGCAAGGAGATCGTGGCACGGAGCATCCATACGCTCGGTCCACGAGCCCCTATGCCGTTCGCACCGGTGAACTGTGCCGGACTTCCGGAGACGCTCCTCGAATCGGAGCTCTTCGGCCACGTCAAGGGCAGCTTCACGGGCGCCTATCGCGACAAGCCCGGCAAGCTCGAAACGGCACACACGGGGATGGTGTTCCTCGATGAAGTCGGGGAGATGACCCTTCGCATGCAGGGCCTGCTGCTGCGTTTTCTCGAGACCGGAGAGTTGCAGAAGGTTGGTGCCGACGGGGGAAGCCGTCACGTCGACGTCCGCGTCATCGCGGCGACTAATCGCAATCTGCGAGAACTGATCAGTCAGGGTCAGTTCCGCGACGACTTGTATTACCGCCTCAACGTCATCCACATCGTGGTGCCGCCGCTGCGCGATCGGCGCGAGGACATTCCCGAACTGGTCGAGCACTTCCTCGGCCGCTACGTGGCGGCCAACCGATCGCCCATCACGGAAGTCTCGCCGCCGGCGATGAAGGCGTTGTGCGCTCACTCGTGGCCCGGGAACGTCCGCGAGCTCGAGAACGTGATCGAGCGGCTGGTGGTCAATGCCAAGGGCCCGCAGATCGTGCCCGAGGACCTGCCGCCCGACATCCGAGCCCAGGACGCCATCAGCTTCCGGCCGAGGCGCGAGCGCCGCCGCACGGTCGCCGACGACCTGTACAAGCGGCTGACCGAAAACGGCGAATCGTTCTGGACGTCGGTCTACCCGCTGTTCATGGAGCGCGAAATCACGCGGGCGAACGTGCGCGAAGTCGTCAGGAAAGGCCTGGAGGAAGCCCGCGGCAACTACAAGATCGTCGCGCGCATCTTCAACATGGACACGCGCGATTACAAACGGTTCCTGAATTTCCTCAGAAAACATGACTGCCAGATTCCGTTCAAAGAGTATCGCTAGCGCGCTCGCGGGTGGCCTGACCGCCGTCGTCATCGCCGGCACGGCGATGCCGTGTGCGGCGCAGACGCCGGCGCAGCCTGCCCGCCCGACGACACCTGCCCAGGCGCAGGCGCCGGCGCGCACGTCCGCGCCGCCGCCCGTCGTCGCGGCGCCAGGTGTCAACGTGCCACCCGAGTTCACGATTGGGGCCGACGATGTGTTGTCGATCGTCTTCTGGCGGGACAAGGAGCTCACGGCCGAGGTCACCGTTCGTCCTGACGGAAAGATTTCACTGCCGTTGCTGAACGACGTGCAGGCGTCCGGGTTGACGCCATCCCAACTGAAGGATCGAATCGTCGACGAATCAAAGAAGTATGTCGAGGATCCGAATGTCACCGTCGTCGTCAAACAAATCAACAGCCGCAAGGTGTTCATCACCGGGGAGGTTCGCAAGCCAGGTCCTTATCTGTTGACCGGGGCGATGACGGTGCTGCAGATGATCTCGATTGCGGGTGGCCTGGCTGACTACGCCAAGCCGGACAAGATCTCGGTCGTTCGTGTCGAGAACGGCAAGCCGGTGAGTTTTCGGTTCAACTACAAACAAGTGATCGAAGGCAAGAAGCTGAACCAGAACATCGAATTGAAGCCCGGCGACACCATCATCGTTCCCTAGCACACGATCGGATGTTTAGCGTGAACCGAGACATAGTTGGAACTCGATTCGTGTGTGCTGCCGCCGTGTGCTTCGCGCTGGCTGCCCCCGCAGCGGCCCAATCGGAGCGGCCGACCGGTGGACCGTTCTCAGGACTGTTCAAGGGCAGTCCGAAGGACCAGCCGCACACGCTCGATCTGCGGGCATCGGAGTTCGCCGCGTGGGACGACAACCTTCTGGCGCAGACGCCCGGAGGTGGAAGCGCGACGAGCGACCCCACGTCTTTCGACCCGCGTTTTCTGAAGAAAGGCATTGCGAGCGGCTTCCAGAGCTCTCTCGCGTACGGCTTCCGAAGGAGCGGCGCCAGAAGCCAGTTCCAATTCAGCGCGGACGGGTCGGTCCAACAGTTTGCGAACGGTCTTGGCGACCCTCTCTGGTTTCACTCGTACAATGTGTCGACAGGCCTGTCAACGAAGGTTACGAATAAGACTTCGCTGTCGTTCGGGGCAGGTTCCGCGTACGTTCCGTATTACCGCTACGCACCGTTCTTGAAGAACACCCAGAGCGCAGAAAGTCCCGTCGGCTCCGACTACGGCTTCGCCGTCGATTCCTCGATGGTCCGGTCGACGACCGTGTCGGCGTCGATCGAGAATCGTTTCTCGAAGAAGTCGGCCATCTCTGCCGGGGTTGGCTGGGATCAGAGCGTCGTCCCCGGATATCAGCAGACGATTATTCCGGGGAACGTGATTCCTGCCGGTGAACAGAGTGTCGCTCCAGCGGATGGGCAGTTTGTCAACCCGACGATTCTTGCAACGGCGACCGGCACCGTCCAGAGGCGATTGGTCCAGGCGACGTTCTCGCACAGTCTGACGCGCAAGCTCGGATTCCATATGGGCTATGGGATTCAGGAGACGCGGTACTTGACCGGCGCGGACGTGGAGCCCGTCGTGACTCACAGCATGGACATCGGGCTCGGCTACGGCGATGGCCTTACGTTTCGCTTCGGTCGCACGACGTTGAGCCTCTCTGCAGGAGTGTCGGTGGCGAGGAACGGCGACCCCGTCTCGGTCGCCACTTCTGGAAAGTCAACGGCATTCGTGGTCGATGGCAGCGCAACCCTCAGCCGACCGCTTGGGAGGAGTTGGGGGACTTCGATTGGGTATGTTCGAGGCACCAACTACGTGGTCGGCTTCCGCGAACCAATGACGACCGATGCGGCAAATGCCGGAATCGGGGGGCCGCTGTTTTCCCGCCTTCACCTATCGGGCGGCGTCGGGGCGTCACGCGGCCAGCAGCTGTTTTCGGAGTCGAGCAAAGGCAGCGTCATCAGCTACATTGCCTCAACGAAATTGACCTTTGCCATGTTCAAGTATCTCGGCTTGTACAGTCAGGCTTCGTACTCCCGTTTTTCGATCCCAAAGGATTTCATCAACTTCGGATTCGTGCCCGACCTGGATCGCCGTACGTTCAGTGTGGGACTGTCGACGTGGGTACCGCTCATCAAACAGCGCCGCGCCCGGCGTGATTCCGACGTTCAACCAACGACGGGGCAACCGTGATTCCCGGCAAACAATACACGCCTGAAGACATCGCCCTCATTCTGTGGCGCCGCAAATGGTGGGCGATTCTGCCCGCCATCGTCATCGCGGCTGGCGTGTACGCCTGGGTGCGGACACTGCCGAACCTGTACCGCTCGGACACGCTCATTCTGGTCGTGCCGCAGCGGGTCCCCGAGAATTACGTGAAATCGACGGTCACGACGCGCATCGAAGACCGCCTGCAGTCGATCCAGCAGCAGATCCTGAGCCGAACCCGTCTCGAGCGCATCATCCAGGACTTCAACCTGTACGCCGAGGCGCGCAAGACGGCGATCATGGAGGACGTCGTCGAGCGCATGCGCGGCAACATCTCCGTTCAGGTCGTCAAAGGCGACGCCTTCCGGGTGAGCTTTACGTCCGACGAGGCGCGCACGGCCATGCGCGTCTGTGAACGGGTCGCGTCGCTCTTCATCGAAGAGAACCTGCGCGATCGCGAAGTGCTGGCGGAGGGAACCAACCAGTTCCTGGAAGCGCAGCTCGAAGACGCGCGCCGCCGCCTGATCGAGACCGAGCGGAAGGTCGAGGAGTACAAGCGGACCTATTCTGGCGAGCTGCCCGAGCAGCGCGAAGCCAACATGCAGGGCCTGCACAACATCGAGATGCAGCTGCAGTCGCTGACCGAAGCCATGAATCGCGATCGCGATCGCCGTCTCATCGTTGAGCGGCTTCTGGCGGACGCGGAGTCTCCGGAGCCGCTATTGACCCCGCCGCCGCCGCCCAGCGGGCCGGTGCAGGTCGGACCTGACGGGCTGCCGGTCGGAGCGACGGCGGCGCAGCAACTGGAGGCGGCGCAAGCCACCCTGCAGCAGATGCAGACCCGGTTGACCCCGCAACACCCGGACATCCTCAGGATGAAGCGGGTGATTACGGAACTCCAGAAGAAGGCCGACGCCGAGGCGCTCGCGCGTCCCGTATCGGTGAGCGGTCCGGCGATCACCCCGGCCGAACGGCTGAAGAAAAACCGAATTGCCGAAATGAAGTCGGAGCTCGAGAAGATTGACAAGCAGCTTGCGGCGCGAGTGGATTTGGAACAGCGTCTGCGCGCTTCGATGACCTCCTATCAAAAGCACATCGAAGCCGCCGCCGGACGCCAGTCCGACCTGACGGAGTTGAGCCGCGACTATCTGATTCTGCAGTCCACCTATCAGAGCCTGCTCGGCAAGAAGGAAGACTCGAAGGTGGCGGCCAACCTCGAGCGGCGTCAGATCGGCGAACAGTTCAAGATTCTCGACCCCGCGAGGCTGCCTGAGCGGCCGACGAGCCCGAACCGGCCGCAGCTCCAGGGTATGGGCCTGGCGGCCGGAATCGGCTTCGGCATGGCCTTGATGGTGCTCATTGAATACCTGGACAAGACGCTGAAGTCGGAAGCCGATGTGACCGCGGCACTGAATCTTCTGGTGCTGGCGACAGTGCCAATCCTGCCCGAGATTGGCAGCCGCGTGGCGCGGCGGCGGAAGCTGATCGCGATCTCGGCAACCTTACTGTTGACCGTGGCGGCCGGCGCAGCTGCGGTCGCGTGGAGAGTCTGGAAATAGCATGTCACGCTTGAGAGAGGCGTTCGAGAAAGCAGGCAAGCGTCAGTCAGGTGCTCAGTCCGACGGGACGACCGGACGGAAGGGCACCGATCCGTCTCTGCCGACGGATTGGGACTTCGACCTGAACACCAGCGACCAGTCGCGCGAGCCCGCCGCCACGTTCGACGAAGTCGAACCGCTCGCGCCGGTCGATCTGCTCGATCAGGACGACCCGGCGGCCGTCGACTCTCGCGAGGCCCCCGCCGAGCGAGCTCCCGTCATCGCGCTGCCACGGCTGAAGGACGATTTCTGGTCCACCTATCCATTCGGCCACAAGGGGATCGGCAAAGTGGTCGTCGGGCCCGGCGCCGACTCGACGCTGGTGGAGCAGTATCGGCGCCTCGGCGCAGCGCTGCATCATCATCAGCTCCAGTCGGGCGCGCGCACCCTGATGGTGACGAGCGCGGTGGCAGCCGAGGGCAAGACGCTGACCGCCACGAACCTCGCGCTGACCCTCAGCCATTCCTATCAGCGCCGCGTGCTGCTTGTCGACGCCGACCTGCGGCGGCCGAGCATTCACGAGATCCTGCGCCTCCCGAATACCACGGGGTTGAGCGATAGTCTTCGTCACCCCGAAAAGGAAGGCCTGCGGTTCCATACGATCGCGCCGAACTTGTGCGCGCTCACCGCTGGACGGGCTGATTCAGATCCGATGGCCGGTCTGGTGTCGAACACGATGAACCGCCTGCTCGTGGAAGCCTCGCAGCAATTCGACTGGGTCATCGTCGACACGCCTCCGGTGGCGTTGCTGCCGGATGCGAACCTGCTGGCGGCGATGATTGACACCGCCGTGCTGGTCGTCAGCGCCCACGCCACACCGTACCCGCTGGTCCGTCGCGCGATGGACGCGATTGGCCAGCAGCGTATTCTCGGCGTCGTGCTGAACCGGATGGCGCGCGCGGACATGGTGGCGGCGTACAACTACTACGGCTACGGCGCCTATTCGTACGGCGTCTCCAACAAGCGCAGCAGCAGCCTGATGTTCTGGAGGCGAAAGAAAGGCGACGCGCTGAAGGAGACGAAGCCGGAGGCCGCGACCGGATAAATGTATCCAAGCAACTGGCGACCGTTCGTGTTGATAGCGGGCGAGACCTGCCTGCTGATTGGGGCTGTCGCCGCCGGCAGCTACGTACGTCTCGGCTCCGACATGTGGTGGCAACTGCAGAATGAGAACGGCCTGTGGAAGGCGCTCCTCATCGTGGCGGTCGTCCAGTTGTCGTTGTACTACGCCGACCTCTACGATTTGCGTGGCGTCAGCAGCGTGCGCGACCTCACGCCGCGACTGATCGAGGCGTTGGGCGCCACCTCACTGATTCTCGCTGGCATCTATTTCCTGGCGCCGGATTGGATCGTCGGGCGCGGCGTCTTCCTCATCTCCGTGGTGTTCATGGTCACGCTGGTCGTCGCCTGGCGTATGGCATTCGCCTGGCTGACGCAGCGGGTGGCGCCCCGGGAGCGGCTGCTGCTGGTCGGAACCAACGCGGCCGCGGTCGATCTCGCGCGGGAATTGTTCGAGCGACGGCAGGAGCTTGGCGTCGAGATCGTCGGATTCGTCGACCCCGATCCGACGCGCGTCGGCGCGCCGGTTCTCAACCCGGGAGTGGTCGGCGCCATCGACGACATTCCGATGCTGGTCTCCCGGCTCAACGTCGACCGCGTGGTCGTCAGCCTCGCCGATGCGCGCGGCAAACTGCCGATGGACCGCTTGCTCGACATCCGCCTCGACAGCGGGGTGACGTTCGATCACCTGGCATCGGTCTACGAGGAGTACACGGGCAAGATCGCGGTCGAAAACCTGCGGCCGTCGTGGCTGATTTTTTCAGAAGGTTTCCGGAAAACGCGGCTGCTGATGACCGCGAAACGGATCCTGGACGTCATCTTCTCGGCGGTCGGGCTGCTGCTCGGCGCGCCGGTCATGTTGCTGGTCGCCACCGTGAGATGCACCTCGCGCGGACCGGTTCTGTATCATCAGCGCCGTGTAGGTCGCCACGGCAAGGAGTTCACGGCGCACAAATTCAGGACGATGCGCGAGGACGCGGAGACGGCAACCGGTCCGGTCTGGAGCAGCGCCAACGACACGCGCGTGACGCCCGTCGGTGGTTTCCTCCGGCGGACGCGCCTCGACGAGATGCCGCAGCTCTGGAACGTGCTGGTCGGCGAGATGAGCTTCGTCGGCCCGCGTCCGGAGCGGCCGGAATTCGTTCAAAAGCTGACGGAACAGATCCCCTACTACGGCCAGCGCCATGTGCTCAAACCCGGGTTGACCGGTTGGGCGCAGGTTCGCTACACCTACGGCGCCAGCGTCGAGGACGCGATCGAAAAGCTGCAGTACGATCTCTACTACATCAAGAACCTATCGATTGCCCTCGACTTCGTCATCGTCCTCGAGACGATCAAGACGGTCATCACGCGCAAGGGCGCGCGATGAGCGAGCCGCCGAGGCCTGCGGCGCACGCGGTCAAGCCGGCGGGCGCACTGTCCGGCGCGATCGTGAACGCGATCACGGTGGACGTCGAAGATTACTTCCAGGTGTCGGCGTTCGATCGCGTCGTGCCGCGCGCCCGCTGGGACGTGCTCGAGAGCCGCGTGTCGCGCAACACCGATCGCATCCTCGAGCTCTTCGACCGCGCGAACGTGCGCGGGACGTTCTTTGTGCTCGGCTGGGTGGCGGAGCGCTTTCCGGCCCTCGTCCGGCGCATCGCCGATCTTGGTCATGAGGTCGCGTCCCACGGCTACAACCATCAGCTGGTGTACCTGTTGACGCCGCGTCAGTTTCGCGAGGACATCCGGGCCGCGAAAATCGCGATCGAAAACGCCGCGGGGGTGGAGGTCGTCGGCTATCGCGCGCCGAGCTATTCGGTGATCGATTCGAGCCTGTGGACGCTCGACGTGCTGATCGAAGAAGGGTTCGTATACGACGCCAGCATCTTTCCGATCCACCACGATCGTTACGGCATTCCCGATTCGCCCAGACATCCCTACGTGCTGCAACGGCCGGGCGGGTCCCTGCTGGAGGTGCCGGGTTCGACCGTCAGGCTCGGGCGCGTCAATCTGCCGATCGGCGGCGGCGGCTACTTCCGGCAATTTCCATACGCGTGGACGAAGTGGGGCATCGACCGCGTCAACCGCATCGAGCGTCAACCCGTCACGTTTTACACGCATCCCTGGGAACTCGATCCGGACCAGCCGCGCATGGCGGTCGGGACGGCCACGCGACTGCGCCACTATCGCGGCCTCGAGCGGACGGCCGATCGTCTGGCCCGGCTCGTTCGAGACTTCCGGTTCGACTCCGTGACGTCGATGCTGGATCTTGCGGCGTTGAAGGTCGCGTGATGTCGATGCTGGCTGCCGCCGATCGAACGTCGACCGGCGCAGAGCACGCCGCAGTGGTGGCCAGCGCACCGGTCGTGTCAGTCGAGGACGCCTCGTCGCAGTGGAACGAGTACGTCTCCAGCCGCACCGATGCAACGGGGTACCACGAGTGGGCCTGGCGGGACGTGTTCGAGCGAGCGCTGGGGTGCCCGCCGATCTATTTTGCGGCGCGCCGCGAAGGGACGATCGTCGGCGTGCTCCCAACGGTGCTGCTCAACAGCTGGTTGTTCGGCCGGGCGCTGGTCTCGCTGCCGTTTCTGAACTACGGCGGCGTGCTGGCGGACGACGACGCGGCGGCGCGAGCGCTACTCGATGCGGCGATGGACACTGCGCGTGCGCGCCGGTGCGCGCACCTCGAGCTGCGGCACTTCCGCCGGCATTTCGCCGATCTGCCCTGCAAACAGCACAAGGTCACGATGACGCTGCCGCTGCGTGCGGCGCCGGCGCTCTGGGACGGCCTCGATCGCAAAGCGCGCAATCAGGTCCGGAAGGCGCAGAAATCCGGCCTGACCTATCGCGACGGTGGTGTCGACCTCCTCGACGACTTCTACGCGGTGTTCGCCCGCAACATGCGTGACCTCGGCACGCCGGTACACAGCGTGCGGTTTTTCGCCGAAGTCCTGCGGGCGTTTCCTGGCCGGGCGCGAATCCACGTCGTCTCGCGGGAGGCGCTGCCGGTGGCCGCCGGTCTCACGTTCGAGACACGCGGCACCGTCGAAATCCCGTGGGCATCGTCGGTGCGCGACTTCAACGCCCTCTGTCCGAATCACCTGTTGTACTGGAGCATGCTCGAGGGCGCATCGGCGAGAGGGTGCACGACGTTCGACTTCGGCCGTTCGACGCCGAATGAAGGCACCTACAAGTTCAAGGAGCAGTGGGGCGCAGCGCCCGTTCCGTTGTACTGGGAGTACGGGCTGCTTGGCGGCGGTGAGCTGCCCAATGCCAGTCCGACCAACCCGAAGTTCCGCTTCGCGATCGCGATGTGGAAGCAACTGCCCCTCGGCGTGGCCAATCGGATCGGCCCGATGATTGTGCGAGCGATTCCGTAAGCGCTGTCTATGTCTGTCATCCTCGGTATTGCCGGCGCCTCACGAAATGCGGCCCTCGCGTTGTGCGACGCGGGCCGCGTCGTCGGGGTCTGCGAGCACGCGCGCGTCACGCGTACGCGGCGCGCGGCGCTGCGCCCCGGCCAGCTGCCGAAGGAAACGCTCGAGACGATGCTGCGCCTCGGCGGCTGCGCGGAGGAGGACATTTCCACCTACGCCGTGGCCGAGCGGGAGATCCAGCTGCCCTCCGGGCGTCCCGTGGAATACGTCGATCACCACCTCGCGCACGCGGCCACCGCGTTCTACAGCTCGCCGTTCGACGAGGCCACGATTCTGGTGTGCGACCGCAGCGGCAGCCCGGAACTGACCGTGTGGCGTGGCACCGAGGCGGGCATTCGACAGGAAAGCTTTCCATGGACCGGGCCGGGATTCGCCAGCGTCTACACGCAGGCCGCCGAGGCGATGGGCTTCGGACGCGATGGGGACGAGCATCGGCTCGAGGCGCTGGCGCGCGTGGGCGAGCGGCGCTTTGAAGCCGCGGTGCCCTCGATCACGTACCACGGCGACCATCTCGATGTTCCGAGCCACTTCCAGGCGTCGATCGCCGCCCTCATCGGCCAGAACGGATCGACCGCCTCTGCAGCGCAGCGAGCCGCTCTGGCCGATCAGATTCAACGGCAAGTCGGCGAGCTGCTGTTGAACGTCGTGTCGGACATCAGCCGCCGCGTTGGGGGTGGAACGCTGTGCCTGGGCGGCGGCCTGTTCTACAACAGCTATTTCACGACGCTGCTGGCCGAGTCCGGTCTGTACTCCGACACATTCGTTCCGGCGAATCCCGGAAACGCCGGCGTGTCAGTGGGCGCGGCGCTCGCTGTCGCGGCAGCCGAAACAACGCGCCCGCAACGGGAGCCGCTGTCGCCGTTCCTCGGTCCCGAGTTCAGCCCGCAGGAGATCAAAGCCTTCCTGGACAACTGCAAGCTGTCGTACGACTATCTGCGGAGTGGCCAGGTCATCGAACGCACGACCTCCGCGCTCGCCAAGGGGCAGCTGGTCGGTTGGTTCCAGGGACGGATGGAGTGGGGTCCGCGGGCGCTGGGCCATCGCAGCATCCTGGCCAGTCCGGTCGCGCCGTACGTGCTCGAAAACCTCAACGTGTTTCTGAAGCAGCGGAAACCCCACGAGACCTACAGCGTCGTCGTCTGCGCCGCGGATCTACCGCGCTACTTCCGCGGGCCGGCGAAGTCGTCGTTCATGGAGTATGAGTACGAGGTCATCGACCGCGATCTGCTTCGGAATCTGTTGCCGGCGAACGCGACGAGGCTGCGGGTGCAGACGGTGGACGAATCGGCCGGAGCGTTCTACGAGTTGATTCGCGCCTTCGGAGAGGTGACGGGCCTCCCGATGCTCGTCAACACTTCGTACAACGGCTTCAACGAGCCGATCGTCTGCAACCCGCGCGACGCGATCCGGGTGTTCTACGGCACTGGCATCGACATGGCCGTGCTCGGCAACCTGGTGCTCGTGAAATGAGAGTACGAGGACGTGTCGGCATCAGCGCCCTGGCGACGCTCTTCGGGCTGGTCGCGTGCGAGGCCGTCGCGCGCCTGGCGCTGCCGGCGCCACCGGATCCTGACCGCGAGCCGCAAATCGTCTATCGCGTGGATCCGCAGGTCCGATACGTATTGATGCCGAACCAGAAGGGGTGGATCGACGACGGGTTCGTGACCACCAACTCGCGGGGATTCCGAGGCCGCGAAGTGGATAGTCCCAAGCCCCGCGGCCGGATGCGGATCGTGGTGCTCGGCGACTCGCTGGCATTCGGGTGGGGAGTCAACGACGCCGAGACCTTCAGCAGCCAGTTGGAGCAGCAGCTCCATGCCCGAAAACCGGGGCTGGACCTCGACGTCGTGAACCTGGGGGTTCCCGGATACGCGACCCGACAGGAGGTCGCGCTGCTCAAGAGGAACCTCGCCGCCCTGGAGCCTGATGTCGTGCTCGTCGGGTTCTATACGAACGATTTGCCGGACACGCTGGATGACAAGGGATCGGGTGGATCCGGCACTCGAATCGAAGCGGCCCACGTGAATACTGGACAAGTGCTGCACATGAACCCGACGTCGTCATCGTGGCTCGAGCGGCAGGCGCGGCGAAGCCGGGCCGTCTACACGGTTACCCACGTGCTGAAGGGGCTCGTTCACCGCGGCGAAGGAAAGCCAGGCTCTTCGATGGAGCTCGATCTGCTCGAAAGCCGCAGTTCCGCGGAGCTCGAAACAGCGTGGCAGCAGGTGTCGGCGCAGCTGGAGGAGTTGAAGGTGGCGGCCGCCGATTTCGGCTTTTCGGCCGGCCTCGTGGTGCTGCCGCCGCGCGAGCAGGTGCTCGGCCTGTACTCGGATTCCGAATACCAGAAACGTCTGGGCAAACTGGCGGATCGACTGGGCATGTTCGTCATCGACCCGCTGCCGTCGCTTGTCGCCAGCACGATCAGGAAGCCGTCGCTGTTCATCCCGTACGACAGGAATCATCCGTCGCCGGCAGGTCATCGGCTGATCGCGCAGTCGATCGTCGAGTATCTCAACGGGCACCAGCCCGTGGCGCCGGTGTCCAAGCGACTCGCTCGAAGCGAGCGAGCGCAGTGAGTGGTCATGGCAAAAGGTCCGAAGAATCCTGAGCGGTCGTTTGGCGTCTCGGTCGGCGGCGTCCTCGTGGTCATCGCCCTGGCGCTCTGGTGGCGTGGCCGTGTCGGTCGCGCCGAGATTCTCGGCGGGATCGGCGCCGTGCTGGTGTTCTTTGGCGCCGTGCGGCCGCAGCTCCTCAAGTGGCCGAGCGCGCTGTGGTGGCGATTCGCGGGCGTTCTCGCCTACGTCAACGCGCGCATTCTGCTGACGATCCTGTTCTCCGTGCTCCTGGTTCCCTTGTCACTGGTCTGGCGCGCGATCGGCAAGGATCCGCTCGCGCGTCGTCGAGAGAAATTCGAAGGCTGGACGCCATACCCCGCTCGATACCGCGATCGCACGCACTTCGAGCGCATGTTTTGAGGTCATCATGAAGAAATCTAGCGTCATGGGGCAGTTTTTCGAGTTCCTGCGGCAGGAAAAGAAGTTCTGGCTCGTGCCGATCGTCGTGATCTTCGTCGCGTTCGGTCTGCTGATGGTATTCGCGCAGTCGAGTGCGGTCGCCCCGTTCATTTACACGCTCTTCTAATGCCGACGCGGATTCTCGGCATATCGGCGTACTACCACGATTCGGCCGCCTGTCTCGTTGAGGACGGCCGGATTGTGGCGGCCGCGCAGGAAGAGCGCTTCACACGCAAGAAGCACGATGCGAGCTTTCCGTCGCAGGCCGTCGCGTACTGTCTCCGCGAGGCTGGCATCGCGACGAAGGATGTCGACCTGGTCGGTTTCTACGAGAAGCCGCTCGTCAAGTTCGATCGCCTGCTCGAGACGTATGCCGCGTGCGCACCTCGAGGCTGGCGCTCGTTTCTGATGGCGATGCCGTTGTGGCTCAGCGAGAAGCTGTGGATGGCCACCGACATCAAGGAGCGGCTGGAGGGCTACGACGGCGAAATCTACTTCGGCGATCACCACGAGTCGCACGCCGCCTCTGCTTTCTACCCGTCGCCGTTCGAGCAGGCCGCGATCGTCACGATGGACGGCGTTGGCGAGTGGGCGACATCCTCCGTCGGCGTCGGCCGTGGCTCGGACATCGAGATGCTTCACGAGCTGCGGTTTCCGCATTCGCTGGGGCTGCTGTACTCGGCGTTCACCTACTTTGCGGGCTTCAGGGTCAACTCCGGTGAGTACAAGGTCATGGGGCTGGCGCCGTACGGCGAGCCCAAGTACGTCAAGCTGCTGAAGGACCACCTGATCGAGATCCGCGACGACGGCAGCCTGTGGATGAACATGGAGTACTTCACGTACCCCCATGCGTTGACCATGACGGGCGCCGCGCTCGAGCGCCTGATTGGCGGACCTGCCCGGCAGCCGGAAAGCAAGCTGACCCAGCGCGAGATGGATCTGGCGCGCTCGATCCAGGACATCACCGAAGAGGTGATGTTGAAGATGACGGCGTTCGCCCACCGCGAGACCGGCATGCGCGACTTGTGTCTGGCGGGCGGCGTGGCGCTCAACTGCGTCGGCAACGGCCGCATTCTGCGCGAAGGGCCGTTCGACCAGATCTGGATCCAGCCGGCGGCCGGCGACGCCGGGGGCGCTCTCGGCGTGGCCCTCGCCCTCTCGCATCGATACAAGCAGCAGCCGCGCGTCAGCGCGGAGGCGCTCGGCACGTGGGAGCGGCCCTCGACCGTTCGCGGCGAGAAGCGCGTCCCGCGCTACGCGGACGGCATGAGCGGATCGTTTCTCGGGCCGAAGTTCGACGAGCACGACATCGCCCGCTTTGTCGAGACGAACGGCTACAAGGCGCGCCGCTACGAGCCGTCCGAGCTCGCGGATCGCATCGCGGCGCTGATGGCGCAGGAAAAGGTCATCGGTCTCTTCCAGGGGCGGATGGAGTTCGGGCCCCGTGCGCTCGGCGGGCGGTCGATCATCGGCGATGCGCGGTCACCGAAGATGCAGTCGGTGATGAACGTCAAGATCAAGTTCCGCGAATCCTTCCGTCCCTTCGCACCGGCTGTGCTCCGCGACCAGGTGCACGAATGGTTCGAGCTCGACGAAGAGAGCCCGTACATGCTCCTCGTGGCCGGCGTGCAGCCGTCGCGGCGGCTGCCGGCCCGTCCGGAGACCGAGAACCTCTGGGGCATCGAGAAGCTGAACGTGCCCCGATCGACCGTACCGGCGATTACGCATGTCGACTACTCGGCGCGCGTACAGACGGTTCGGCGGGAAGCGAATCCGCTCTATTACGACATCATCAAGGCGTTTCACAAGCGCACCGGCTGTCCCGTCATCGTCAACACGTCGTTCAACGTACGCGGCGAGCCGATCGTCGGTGCGCCCGAGGACGCCTATCGCTGCTTCATGCGCACGGACATGGACGTCCTCGTGCTCGAGAACTTCGTGCTCGAAAAAAGCGAGCAGGCCCCCGTCGTGGAGGACGAGTCCTGGCGCAAGGAATTCGTGCTCGACTGACGGAATCACCAGTGCATCAAGCTCTCCGCGAACCAGACACCGTCGCGTCCGAGTCGTCAGCGGGCGAGCCGTTCGGAAGGCGCCTGTGGCTGGGCCTTCTGGCGGTCGTCCTCGTCGCCGTCTGCCTCGATTCCTACGGCATCAGCACATGGCCGATGGCCGACGACGAGGTGCCGACGCTCGTCGAACTGGGCCTCTACCAGGTGCCCGGCAATGCGTTTTCAGTTCCCGCCGTCCAGCTCGAACGGCTGCCGCGAGCGCTGCCGGTCTATTACGCGTTTCAGCGCGCGGCTCTTCGAGCGCTGCCGCACGACGTGCCGGGACTCCGGATTCCGGCGCTGGTGTGCGCGGTTCTCGTGTCCGGCCTGGCCTTTGTCGTCGCGGCGCGCTGGCGAGGCCTGTGGTTTGGCGCCGCAGTCGCCATTGTTCTGAATCTCAGCCAGCCGTTCGTGTACCTGGCGCAGATTGACCGCTTCTACAGCATGCCGCTGTTGATGCTCGTATTGACACTCGTGGCCATCGGCACGTCAGGACGCGACGTCCCGCTGACGCTGGCGACCGCCGTCCTGGCGACGCTGACCGTCCTGTCGCACAACGTGACCGTCGCCGTCTTCGTGCTGGCTTTTCTCGCTGCCTGCTGCGCGTACGTCGTCGGCCGGGCCCCGCGGTATCTGGTCGTTCGGACGGCTGTCGCCGCCGCCATCAGCGTCCTGCTCTATTTCTTTTTCATCCGCCCGCTGGTCAGCGGTTGGCACAGCACCGGCAATCCAACGCCGGTCCTGGTGTCGTTCGCAGCCCACGCCGGCGTGCCGTCCCTGGCGCTGGCGGGCCTTGGGATCTGGCTGGCGATCACACGAAAAGAGCAGGGCATCTCGATGGCCTGGTCGGCGCTCATGCTGTGCGGCAGCATCTGCTTTCTGCAGCTGACCGGCATGACGTGGAACCCGCGCTACTTCCTGTTCTTCATGCCGGCGCTCTGGATGCTGGCGGCGTACGCGATGGAGCGCGTCGCGCACGGGTTCGCGAACCGCTCGACCGCTGCCGTCTGGTACGGCTGCGTCGTCGTGCTGTTGTTGCCGAATCTGCTCAGCCACTATCAGGATGGATCGCGCCACGACTATCGTCGGGCTGCGGCGGTGCTGAAGGCCAGCGCACAGCAAGGTCAACCGATTCTCAGCGACGATGCCGAGACCATTTCGTACTACTTGCCGGAGGAGCTGAAGCCCAATCTCCTCGTCCGGACGAAAGCGACGACGTTCCCCGCTGGCGAGTTCTTTCTCGTTGCCCGCTCGAACGCGTGGACGGCATTGCCGCAGATTCCCGGTCGACACCTGCAGCTGATGTCGGAGCTGTACGCGCGCCGATTCGATCAGTTCTCGCACATCCTGCGGGTCTACCGAATCGCGCCAGCGGCCACGACACCTCCTCAGACCGCGATAGCGGTCGAAGCGGCCGCGTCGGCGAGCAGGCGATAGAGCGGCAGCAGCTGCGATTCCCAACTCAAACGTTCGAGGTCGGCGGACGCCGCAAGCGCGCGGCGCTGGCTGCCGGTGAGATCCAGGAGCGAGAGCGTCTCCTGCGCAAAGGCGTCAGCGGAGACGGCGAGACGACAGGCCTGGTGCACTGATGGCGGCAGCCCCTCGAAGACCTGCGCGCTGACAACGGCCGGCAGTCCCGCGCCGAGTGCCTCGAGCACCTTGTTCTGCATCCCCCGCGCCGTCAGCAGCGGTGCGACGGCGACGGCCGACTGCCACAAGTAGGGCCGGACATCGTCAACGGTTCCGGTGACTTCGATGCCGCTGTCAGGAGTCTGCAGGCGGCGAACCGACGGAACCGGATCGGAGCCGACGAGAAAGAAGCGTGCATTCGGTCGTCGTGCCCGAATCGCCGGCCACACGTTCCGTGAAAACCAGAGAGCGGCGTCGACGTTCGGCGTGTAGTTCATGACGCCGCAGAACACGAGGTGAGGACGTTCCTCTGGTGCGGCGCCAGGCGCGAGCGGCCGGCAGTCGATCCCGTTGGGCATCACCACGAGATGGCTGGTTGGCGCGAGGGCGCGCAGTGCGTCACGCTCGCGCTCGTTGATGACGAGCGTGCTCCTGGCCGTCTGCGCCATCAGGCGCTCGAAGTCCGACAGATGCTGCGCCTCCCGCGCGTAGATCCAGCGTTTCGGCCAGGACGACGACTGCGACAGCGCGGCCCATTTCTGCGAGTCGACGTCGACCAGATCGACCACTAGTGGGAAGCCCGAGAGCGGCGGCTCGAGCGCGAACCGGGCCATGCCCGAGCAGTACGCCAGGACGACGTCGGGCGGCCGCTCGTGGACGATTCGGCGAAGCGCGGCAGGCAGCCCTGGCGCGTCAAGCAGCAGGTGGGTGAGTGGACGCCGCCCGGCGAGCCGAAGCGTCGCGTGCGCGAGGTTCCGGACCCGGGGCGCCGCGATGGCGTGGACACGAACGCCGAGCTCGCGCAGCCGGTCTGCCTGCGCCAGTTCGTGGTCGTCGTGCACCAGCGAGACGACTTCGAGCTCCAGGCGCGACGCGAGTGTTCGAATCGTGTGGTAGGCGCGGATGCGATCGCCGCGGTTTGGCGCGTACGGGAGCCGGTGCGTCAGGTACAGGACCCTCATGCCGGCACGGACGTCGGTTCGTCGCGCCGCTTCACGATCCGCGCGGGCACACCCGCGGCGATGACACGGTCCGGAAGAGGATGCGTGACGACCGCGCCGGCCCCGACGATGGTCTCGCGGCCGACATCGGCCAGCACGACGGCGTTGCTGCCGATCCAGCTGCCCGCGCCGATGCGAACCACACGCAGCGTTCCAGGCTGGTCCTGAATGGGCTCAGAGAGCTCGGTGCCGTGTGTGTACGGTCCGCTCGGCACGTGAACGCCCGCCGCGAGGAGGACGTCGCGCTCCAGGTGCACGTGACCGAGGTGGCAGCGCGGTCCGATATAGACGCGTTCGTCGATTTTCGCGCCGACCTGCGAGAAGAGCGTTCCGAACTCAATCGCGGCCGACGTCGAGCAGCCGCCTTCCAGAACGCGCGCCAGGAATGCGCGGCGGAGGTACTGACCCGGGAGGCCCGGGACGAGCGATAGGAGCTGGGACGATCCGATCAGCGCCCGATTCGCGCCCATCAGGGCTGCTCGAATCCTGAACGATGCGAGCTGCGGCAGGATGGCCAGCGTCGCCGCCGCCCGTGCCACCGCCTTGGCCCATTCCCTCACGTGCGTGCCGTCGCCAGACGTGTCGCGTTCCCGCCGGATCGGTTCTGGAACAGCTCGACGTATATCGCTTCCACCGCGTTCATCCGCGCCTCGAAGGATAGATCGGTCTCGACCCGGCGTCGGGCCGACGCCGCGCGGGTCCGCGCCGCGCCGCGATCGGCGAGCACCGCCTCGATCGCCGCGGCGAGCGGCCGCCAGTCTCCAGGCGGAACGACCACACCGTCGATACCGTGCCGCACGATTTCGGCCGTGCCCCCGGCGCTGGTCGCGACCACCGGACTTTCGAATGCCATCGCCTCGAGGACGGCGTTCGGCGTGCCTTCGTAGTCCGACGATTGAACGAACAGATTGAACGCGTGATGAAGCCTGGCGATGTCGGTGCGGTTGCCGAGCAGTTGACAGGCCTCGCCGAGGTTCAGCCGTCGCGCGTGATCGCGGAGCTCCTCGAGCCGGCTGCCGGCGCCGGCGATAATCAGCTTCACGCGTGGATGCCTCGGCCTCAGCGCCGCAACTGCCTCGAGCAGCAGATCGAACCGTTTCTGCGGCTCGACTCGACCGACCGCTCCGACGACGAAGTCGGTGTCGGCGAGCCCAAGTTCGTGTCGCGCCTCGGGCTCGAGCGCGCGATCGCGCCGGAAGGCCTTGTGATCGATCCCGTTGAGCACGACGCGAACGCTCTCCGGACGGGCGCCGCGTTCGACGAGCTCGCGGCGGGCGTCGCTCGAGACCGCGATCACGGCAGGGAACATACGCAGGACGCGCTTGTCGATCGGGTAGTACAACCAGCGCTCGCGCGCGCTGTGTCCGGTCCAGCCGTGAACGGTCGACAGCGGGATGATCGCCTCGAATCGTGACAGCAGCCAGGCGAGGACATTGGTCTTGTAATCATGGGCGTGGACGATGTCGATTTCGCGTTCGCGCACCAGGCGCCGGAGACGCGAAAAAATCGTCGGGTCGAATGAATGCGATTCGAGCAGCTCGACGTAGTTCACCGGGAGGTCCGCCGCCTTCGCGTCCACGCTGAATATCGGGTCGCGGCGGTCGCGGAGATAGCACACCGTGACGTCGAATCGCCGCCGGTCGGTCCGGGCGGTGCCGAGCAG
>Ga0193696_1000166_pt1 | contig 26924 bp, 49 predicted proteins | sample L3m1metaG_FD_145074 | JGI IMG/M metagenome (GOLD analysis project Ga0193696, IMG submission 145074) | Soil microbial communities from a riparian zone of the East river system, Colorado, United States - L3m1 | ecosystem: Environmental > Terrestrial > Soil > Riparian zone | place: USA: East River... | reverse complement strand
GTGTTGAGAAGTATGGTTTGCCTGTATCTGGATTTATACAATTTCCACAGCGTTTCAGTAGTTCAGCCTTCTCTGCTTCAAGCTCTGAGATTTTGGCTTTGTTTTTTAAAATTATTAATGCCGATTCTGTAAAACATTCCATCCATTTCTTTTTCAATTCAGCTATTTCTTTCTCCTTCCCTTCACATTCCTTTGTGAGCAAATCGTGTAATTTGAAGTATGGCAATTCAATTTCTTTTACTGCACGATTGGAATTAGGGAAACATTGTGCATTGGTATCAGTTGGATAACATTCGACAAAAAACTTTTTACCGCTATAAAGCGATTTTAAATAGTTAATCATTTTCATGTGTTCTATTATACTATCTTTTTCGGTAGGTATCTGTTCCATTGTTTTTTATTTTTGTTTGAGGGGTTATATTTATCAGCTTCATTGCTACTATTGGGCTTTACTTGCGACGCTCCCTTGTGCGTTCGGTTCGCTATTCAGCTTAGTTTTATCTAATGCAAGTCCTTCGGGAATTAAGTTGAATAGGTCGAATGATTTTGATAGTAAATATTTTGTCCCTTCACCTTCCATTAAAATTTGTGTTTCCCACATCAGTCTTTGGTAGTCCTCATATTCTGGAAAGATTTTCAAATACTCGGTTTCTTCTTCCTCTGTCATATCGGATAGTGGGCGAAGGATGGGTTTAATCCACCTATTTTCAGCAAGCATTAAAATGCCTTTATCTATTTCATTTAGGATAAACTTTTCTTTCACTCCATCACCGGGAACGCTTGATTCAACCACGCATCCCAAATATAAATGCAGATAGTCTTTAATTTCTATCATTGTTAAATGGTATTACAGGTGATGAACGGAGCGTCGCAACTTTGGCTTAATAGTACCACGTCCGTTTGCTAAATAATTTTTACTCTTTTGCATCAAGGGTGTTTGTTTAAAAGTTGTTTGGCTTTGGAATGTAGTTTTTGAGCCATTTCTCTTGGTATGCCATCGGTGTAATCAATTAGGTCATTAATCTTACTCATCATTTCTTCCAGACCCTTTTTCAACTCCTCACAGTCTCGGTCACCTGTGGGGGAGGGGGCGTTACTTATTATTGAATTAAGAAAATCATTAGCTTTCTTCCATGCTTCAGGTTGTGATTTTTCATAAACGGAATCCTTGCCTACTGTGTCTTTGTAATGCTTTAATTGGCACAACTCTTTTAATATTTCAACCGCTTCTGAAGAAGTAGCACAGGGTTCTATGGATTCGTCAAGCCATTCAACAATTTCAATTGGATAAGATGTAGCGGTTGAATAATTATCATCTTGAACCTTGAACGAATTATTCTTTTTAGAGTACATACCTACGTTCATAAACGATGGCGAATTGTGAATCTTTAAATGAAGGACTTCAAATTTTTCCGGCAATCGTTCACTTGCTTTCACCCATCTGCATCCCTGCCTATTATTATTTTCCATGATTACTGTTTTTGGGTGTTGTGAATTTTATGTATCGAATGATTGACATAGGCTCTTGGTTGCTTGTTTAATTTTTCGGAAATATCTTTTGCCTCACCAAGTGTTAAGTCTGTGTGAGTAGTGGTTTCATAGTGGCCATCAAAATATCTGCGAACTTCGTACCTATCATTACTTGTGTCTATTGCTGATTTATTTTCCATGATTAAATGTTTGAGGGTTTATTTAATTCTTTGTTTGTTATCTCTATAACTTTTTGCCATCCACTAGAAATATATCCATTCAATGCTATTGTTCTTATTTCTTCTAAGGCCTTATGGTGTTCTTCCCATTCATCAAACATACCCTCGTACAACTGCCGCCATTCTTTAGCGAGTTTGGTTTCCGGCTTCTGATTTAAAGCACGATAAAGTATTTTTCTTTGATACTTTGATATTGGCAACGAGTTTAAAAATCCTGTTACTTCTGGGTATATTTCAGAAATGCCCGATGGGTAATTATCGCTCATTGTTTTTAATTTTTGCCACTGATCGTAACCAGCACAATCAACAATTCCAGCTATTGCAACTATCTTTTCAGCCGCTTCACATCTTTTCTTCCAATAATTTTCTGAAGAAGTAGCACAGGGTTCTATGGATTCGGGGTCGGAAATTATTCTGTAATAATCTGCTCGCAAATCTTCAAGTGCACCATATTCTTCACCATCGCCATTAAGCAAGCCCCAATACCACGCAGTATTTCCGTCTTCATCTTCGCCATCAATTTGCTTGATCTGCCAAATGGTATAATAATAATCTATCGCTTCGATATTCCTGTTATACTTTGTTGCCGTTACTAAAACACATTCTTTTTTAAATTCCGGCTTCTCTTTCGTCCATCTGCATCCCTGCCTATTATTATTTTCCATGATTAAATGTTTGAGGGTTTATTTGAATGGTTTGTAATAAATTTCAAGGGCTGTGAAATATCCCGCATAACTGGCCGTTGGGTGGTAAACGAAATAGACAACCAATTCTGACTTATCAACTATTTCCTTAAAATCATCTAATACTATCTGCTTTGGTTTTCTTGAATCCGTAATAATATCTTCGTGGCCTGTTTTATAAAAACCCGCATTTCTCATTGTCGGAGCAACTATGGTTCTTATCCATCCTTTTGTACTATCCCTTACAGAATAAATATCTGGGTTAAATTTTTTCTTATAAGTCTGCCAAGTCATTAACATTTTAAATTGGTTTATTTGGTAGTGGCATTGATTCTACAACTTTTAAAACAGCTTCAACTTCTTCCATTGATAAAGTTTCACCCCATTCCTGTTCATTTACTTTTTCGGTAATGGTTCTTAAAAAATCTGCATCATAAAACCATCCGTCTTCTTTTGATTGACCACTTGCCCTCGTCCATCCCTGCCTATTATTTTCCATGATTAAATGTTTGAGGGTTTATTCAATTTCCAAATTCTTCCATGATTAAATACGGTGCTTCTTTCGTCAATCAAATTCATCTTTCCAATTAATTCGTGAGCCTGTTGTTTTGAGATAACAATTTTGAAATCTGTTCTTGTAAAATTATCTGCCTTTGGGTTGTTGTGGCAAAGTTTAAATTCTTCATGGTATTGACTAATGCCCCAATCATCATCCCAAACATCAACAACCTTGTCAACATATATTTCGCAGATTCCGGTTTCTTTATACTTATGAATCAGATTGCTTAAATTTTTCTTACTCATATACTTGGTTTTTTTGGTAGTGGCATCCAATCACAATCTTTTTGTTGCTGCTATATCATAAATCTTTGCTTTGCCGAATTTCTCTCTACATCTTTTGAAATTGTTTAGGATACCAACAAGCGTTGCTCCTTTAACATGAGTTTCATAGTAAGCCATTATTGAAAGCATATCTTCGTCATCCCATCCCTGCCTATTGAGGGAGGCGGCATATTTGGTCATAATAAAAGCTACTGTATCGCCACGATAATACTTTCCAGATTCATCTTCGTGGTCGCATAATTCATTAGCTATAAACTCTTCAATAGTAGGTATCATAGTCTTTGGTTTTTAAGTGAGTGATATTTTCTATACCATAATGAGAATGGACTTGGCAAGCACCTTAAATCACCGCACTTGTTACATTTTCCATCATAACAATTTATCCCGCTTGAATTAATACCCGCAAAAGAATATGAGATGTAGTTCCCTTTGCATTTTTTCTTTTGGCATTTTCCAAGTTCTTCCTTAGTCATAGTCTTTTATTGTTTGTAGGTTTGGGTGATAGTTTTTAAAGCATCTTCTATTAAGCACACTTGGTTAAGTTCTTCAAAGAACGACTCCACATTCGGGTGAAATATCCAAATTCCTACCCCTCCATAAACATGAGGAAAATGCTTTTTGAATAATTCCGAAGTTGTAGGTAATTCAACTTTTATTTTAATAGTAGGTTTGTCTTGTGTCATATCTCATCAGTTTTAGTTTCTATTAATTCAATCTGATCTAACGGAGGTAAGTAAGATCCACTACGGTTGGTAATATCCCTGGTTGGTTGTGAGCGGAATTGTTCACTGAATCCAGACCATAACTTACCGTAGTCTGGACCGTGTTTGATTCGCTCGTAGGCTTCGTATGGTTTGCCGAAGTAATCTAACTTAGTTACTTTAGTGTAGTTAGGTAAGATCCAGTCAGAGGGGCGTTGGGTGTCGGGCATAGTGTTATGGTTTAAGTGCTTCAATAATTTTAATAGCAGTTTCAAGGTTTTCGCCTTTGCCAGACTTATATAAATAAATAGTAGAATAGCTTACGTTGATACGAGAAGCTACTTCCATTAACTTAGATTCTGGCAATCCTCTTAATAAGATAGATGCGTTTTTCTTCGCAACCATCAAAGTTTTTTTATAATCTTTAATAGAATCCATAATGAATAATTTATGTAAATATAGCAATTACTTTTAAATAAAAAAATTATTTAAAAAAATTAGTTTGTATCAAAACAAGTATTATATTTGTCAAAACTTATCAATTATGCAAATCCAATTAACAAACGTATCGCCCGAACAACTAGAAGCACTTCGCAGTAACTTTGAAGATCAGATGGTAATATCACCAGCGGAAGATTTAGGTAAGTACGATGTATCAATAGAAATTAAAGGCGAGATGGAATGCTGGAAACTGTTCTTTGCTGGTGGTGAATATGTAATGTCAAAATTCAATCACCGTATAAATGAAATATCATGATAACAGATAACTTATTTGAAACAATGACAAATATCACTAAGGCACACGCCTATGATATTATAAGTGTTAGAGCGCAAGAACTTGAAATTGAAAACAGGCAATTAAAAGATAAAATTAAGTTATTAGAAAATCCAAATAAAGGTATTTATCATGTTGATGGGCATGATTTAACTTCTGTTATCATGGAGTATCAAAATACAATAGGCACTCCATACCCGGCTTATAAACATATTTGTAAATGTGATTTTGGCTATGCAGACCCAGAAAAACATTTTGAAATAAATAAATCCAATGCTAAATTAATTGCTAATGCTTTAAACCAACTCAAATGACCTACCTCTTCCTTCTCTCCGTCATCATCAACATCCTGCTTTGTTCATGGATCGCTATAATAACTACGAAGCAATCTAAACTGGAATCAGAGTATGACGATTCCGAAAAATTCTACAACAATTGAGCTATTATAAAGAACATAAGGAAGCTGCTTCATTAAGCATGAAGAAATATCAATCTTCTGATAAGGGCAGAATCGTTAGTAAAAAAGCTACTGATAAATTCAGAAAAACAAAACGAGGCGTTCTTTGCAATATTTATAACGGCCAAAAAGAAAGGAGACCTGTGCTTTACTATTTAGAAGATTTGATTAGTAAGTTTATTGATGATAAAAAGTTTAATCGTTTATTTAATGAGTGGGTGAAGTCTGGGTATGTTAAAAATCGTAAGCCGTCTATTGATAGAATTAACTTTAAAAAAGATTATACTATTGATAATATAGAAGTAAAAACATGGGAAGATAACAGGTATAAACAAAGAATGGAAATAAAATTAATCAATGGTAAAAGGGTTGGGGCTTTTAAAGATAGCGTACTGATTAAAGAATTTATTAATCAAAGAATCGCTGCTGATTGGGCTGGATGTTTTCAAGCTAGTATTTCATCTGCTTGCCGAAAAAATAAAATCATTAATGGGTACGAATGGAAATTTTTATAATAATTAAAACTATAAACAATGACTACAGTATTTTATTACCAATGGAATGAAAGTCGGGAACCATTCGGAGTTTTTTCAACTAAAGAAAAAGCCGACAAAGCAATTTCAGCAGCAGCCGAAAATATTAAAACAACTGTTGAAAATCTTAAAGCCGATTTGTATTATTATGAATTGCCATTAGATAAACTTGTGATCGCTGACATGAACATAATTCTGGATTATTAATAATTAAACTATAAAACAAAATGCAACTCCAAAAAGCGACCCGGAAGAAATCAAAGCTACGGCTGAACCTATCCGGCCCTGCGGGCAGTGGGAAAACCTACTCAGCGTTATTAATGGCAAAAGGTCTTATCGGATCTTGGGATAAGATAGCTGTAATTGATACAGAGAATGGCAGCGCCTCCCTGTACTCTCACTTAGGCGACTTTAATACTATTGACTTACAACCACCCTACACACCTGAGAGATATAACGAAGCGATAGATGCTTGTATATCCGGTGGTATTGAGTGTATCATTATTGATAGCAGCTCACACGAATGGTCTGGTACTGGCGGCTGTATAGAGATCAATGAGAAACTGGCTCAGTCTAAATTCAAGGGTAATACCTGGTCAGCATGGAGCCAAACAACTCCCCGTCACGATTCGTTCGTTAATAAAGTTCTACAAGCCCCGGTTCATATTATTACTTGCACTCGTAGTAAAATGGAAACTGTAATGACCGATGATAAGAAGGTGAAGAAATTGGGTATGAAAGATATTCAGCGTGAGGGTTGGGAATACGAGTTAACTGTAAGTTTAAATATTGACAGAGATACTCACATGGCTATGGCTTCGAAGGATCGTACTAATTTATTTGAGGGTAAAGATCCGTTTGTAATTACTGAGAAAACCGGCAAGGTGATATTGAAGTGGTGCGAGACAGGGGTTGAAGTTAAGCAGCATACTAACGCAGTGCCGAATAATAAAGAACTTGATCCTGAAGCCTTCTACACTTTATGGCAGCTCGAAGTAGATTCAATGGACACAGCTACTAAACTTCGCCAACTGTACGACGTTCACGCAGCAACTGTCTCTGAAGATGAGAAACTGAAAGCAATGTTCAAAACTAAACAGGGAACTTTTAAAACTCAAGCGGTATGAAAAGAGTAATTCAAGAAACAATCGAAAAATCAGTTGATGTAGAAATGCCATGCTATGTAAAGAATGGTGATAATCATTTTACAAAAGTCTTAGATGATAAGACCGCAATGATTGTTAAATCATACTCCTTTAGTTATGGAATTGAAATTGTCAGCTTAGATCAGTATAATCCCTTTACTAACGGGTGGCAATTTGTTGGCGAAGATGATTTTAACATTGCTAAAAACAAGGTTGTAGAACTTCTTAAAATACACGTCGTATGACCTACAACATCTCATCAACAAACTACTGGACAATTCCTGGTATGCTGAAAGGAACTACTTTTATAAAGAACTTACTAGCTGATCACATTATCCGTATAGTCGGTGAGCAACTTGATGTCAGCAGAGTAGAAATGTTTTCAATCCATCGGTATAAAAGAATAGTTCAGGCAAGACAGATAGCAATATACTTGATCAGAAAAAATACTACTCGTTCATGGACTGATATTTCTAACCTGTTCGGAGGTCGTGATCATACTACAGCTATACACTCATTCAGGACTGTTGAAAATCTTTGCTTCTCTGACGAACAATATAAACAACGTTTACTTCAAATTGAAAATTTATTATGATGCTTAAACAGATACAGATTTTTGATGAAATAGAAATAGAGCCAGAAATTATTACAGAAGAGAAACCAACAAAAAAGAAACCTAAATTCTGGCAACCACTACCAACTGATGCAATAGAGTTTATCCACTTGCCTACTGTGATTGGATCAGGCTATGAAGAACAGGTTGCGAAACTTGCCGTTGAAGATGGTGTTGCATATCGTGCAGCCCGTAAGAATATGCAGATTCATTCTGCCATTGTTTTAAAAATTAACAACGAGTTTTCAGGTTTCTTTACTTTCCAGGTCAACCATGTTGTAAAAGAATTTTGTTTACTTCAATCAGCAATGGCTTTAGGGAAAGAGAATAAAGAGATTTATAGCCAAATGGTGAATGAGATCATTAAACAAAATGTTGACGGTTACCCAATGATAATGACTGTAAGCACTAAGCACATACTTGAAAACCCGAAAGTGTTTGAGGCTATTGGTTTTAAAATATATCTAATGTTAAGCGGGTATGCTTATATGGTGTACGGTACATTAGAACAAGTGCGAATGAAAAGGCTTTGCCACGCAACAATGACAAACGCATGGACAACTATACGGGCTGATTGGTTACGGATGAAAAAAGAGTGGAATGAAAAAATAGAAGCCGCTGGGCTAAAACATGGAATTGAAAATCCAAAGTTCGCCTCTCGTGACGGTTGTTGGCAGGGCGCAAACGGTATGTCTAATATTGTGTTGGCAAATCATACAGTTGAAAACGGCGAAGTAAAACACAATAAAGGAAAGTCATTTAATGGCAACGCTTCTGTTCTTGATCCTGTTGCCTGTGAGGTAATTTTGAGATTGTTTATGCCAACAAACGGAGTAAGGGTTTATAATCCTTTTGGTGGTGGTGTACAGATGGGGTTTGTGTGTGGCGATAATAATTATGAGTACACTGCAACCGAGATCAGGCAAAACCAATGTGACGCTAACAATGCAATCTGCCAGGATTTCGTAAATGTAAAATGGATTAAAGCAGATAGCTCTAAATTCATACCGAAACAGAAATACGATCTTATGTTTTCATGCCCACCTTACTACCAAGTAGAAGAATATTTGGATTATGATGGTATTATTCCAGAGGGTGAACTTAATAATTTGCCAACATACGAAGAGTTTAGAGATACATTATTTGAAGGCTACGCCAATAGCTTAAAGATGCTGAATGATAATTGTTTTTTTGTAATAATGACTGGGGATAGCCGTGATAAGAACGGGGCGTATTATGGCTGTGAGGCAGAGCATGAATTGTTTTTTAAGTCACAGGGGTTGCATATTTATAATAAGATCGTTTACCTTGAATCTGAGTTTACCAGGTTAGCTCATGCAAAAGTTACTTTGAATTATAGGAAGTTCCCAAAGACAGAGCAAAAGATACTGGTATTTTACAAAGGAGATATTTCTAAGATTAAAGATTTATACCCGCCAATAGGCAGACTGTGAAACCTTACACAACTAAAATATCATTAGTTCAGAATGGCCGTGGCGTTTACTGCATTGATACCACAATGGGTTGCGCTTCGGGGCTGGCTGCAAACGAAGGTGGTTGTTATAACGATTGCTATGCAGCACGAACAGCTAAAAGATATGGGCACGATTTCAGTACAACAGTTTTAAGATCGTTTGAAAGCGAAAAGCATAAACGTGATATATTAAACCAGATCACTAAAATTAAAATGCCATTCATTCGTATCGGTGCAAGTGGCGATCCTTCGGAAAATTGGGAGCACACATTTAACATCTTGAAAACGGTATCAAAATGCAATACTGAAATAATAATAATAACCAGGCATTGGACTTTACTTACCGACGAGCAATTACAGTTGATGTCCCGGATGAATATTTGTATCAATACTTCAGTATCTGCATTGGATGATTACGAAATGTTAGAGCGATCACTTGACCAATACAACAGAATTAAGCCCTACTGTAAATCAGTGCTGCGTATTATATCATGTGACTTCAATCTTAACAACCCCATCGGCAAACAGCTTGCAGAAATTCAGCACAACTTATTTAAAAACGAATCAACACTTGACACGGTGTTTAGGCCGTCAAAAAATAATAGGTTTATAACTGATGGAATTATTAATGTAAAAGAAGAAGTGTTTAATGGTAAGAAACAACTGGCAAGTAAATTCAACCGCAAGACTTATATGGGTAAGTGTTCAACTTGTAAAGAAATGTGTGGTGTGAATATTAAAAGTGAGATCAGTTATCAGAATAAACGACCATTAACAAAACAATTATCTTTATTATGAAACATGGATCACTATTTTCTGGTATCGGTGGATTTGACCTTGCTGCCGAATGGATGGGGTGGGAAAATGTTTTTCATTGTGAATGGAATGAGTTCGGACAAAAAGTTTTAAATTACTATTGGCCTAATGCAAAAAGTTATGGAGATATTACCAAAACAGACTTTACAGAATGGAGAGGAGAGTGCGACATTCTTACCGGAGGATTTCCGTGTCAACCATACTCAACAGCAGGAAAAAGAAAAGGCAAAGAAGATGACAGACACCTCTGGCCGGAAATGCTTAGAGCAATTAGAGAAATTCAGCCAACCTGGATCGTTGGGGAAAATGTTCCTGGCTTACTTAATTGGGAAAAAGCTGCGGGGTTTGAAGTTTTCCCACCTCTTATACTGCCAGCTTGCGGTAAGAACGCCGTACACCTCAGAAACAGATTATGGATTGTTGCCCACGCCAATGTCACAAGAAAGGAAAACAACAGTAGAACAGACAGAATCACGACAGAAAATATATCTGGAGAATTATTTGGTAATGGGATGGCTTCAGACCCCATCGGCGAACGAGGATGCAGCCGGATCACTCAAGGGGAATATGCAGTTAATGTTAACTCATCAGGCCAAACAAATAGATTTGAGCGGAACGAACTTGGGTGGCCAACTGAACCATCGCTTTGTTTCACAAATGATGGGGTATCCGAAAGATTGGTTGGAGAAACCTTTTCTGGACTTAGAAGAAAAGCAAACAACGCTCTAGGTAATTCAATAGTTCCCCAAATTGCACTGGAAATTTTTAAAGCAATAGAAGAATGTAATAAAACTTTATTATGAACTGGAAACAACGATATTCAGAAGCTCACTTACTTTGGTACAAAACCAATAGGCCCGGAGTAGTATCAGCCGGGCATTACCCGCCGCCTGTTTACCCTGATGTAGAAAAAACATCTGGTATCGAAAAGTATTGTACTAATATGATCATTTTTTTAGGCGGCAACATGACGGGTACTAAGGCTATTGCAAGGATGACTGAAAAAATAGTTAAGACTGAATCAGGCGCATCATTTACCGAGAAGCGACCGGTAAGATCAACCAGGAAGGGCAAGGCAGATTTAGCGGGTGGTTTGCGGGGAAAGCAAATAGAGATTGAAGTAAAAAATAAATACACCCGTGACACAATGAAAGATCACCAGTGGAAGGAAAAGGAGCGCATTGAAAAAGGCGGTGGTCAATACTGGATAGTAACTTGTGTTGAAGATTTTTTATTTCAGTTAGATGCCTTTTTGTATGGGTAATTAGTATCTTTATAATGCCGGGTCACAGCGGCTTGAAATCGTTTTATTTTCCCTGAGGGAGTAGGTCACTGTGACGGCCGAAACCTCAGGGATTATTTTTATACTCACACCTTGCAATGATCTCAAACATTGAAGAAATAAAAGCCGCTGCAAACATCATTGATATTATCAGTGACTATGTAAAACTAAAACAAGACGGGGTAAATATGGTTGGTAAATGTCCATTCCACGAAGAAAAAACCCCGTCATTTAAAGTGCATAAGACACAGCAATTCTTTAAATGTTTCGGGTGTGGTAAATCAGGTGATGCAATTGCATTTCTTCAGGAGTTTAAAAACATAAACTATATCGAAGCTATTAAGTTGATAGCAGTTAAGTTTAATATCGAAATTGAAGAAACATATAAACGTAAGTATGAAAAACCAATACCGAGAACAGAACAACCAAAAGATAATATAATACAATACTTCGTTAAGCGAAATATATCTGCCGGAACTGTAAGGCATTTCAATATTACCGAAGCAGTAGAATGGATGCCTAAAGCACAAAAAGAAATACCTGTTATCTGTTTTAATTATTACCGCAACCAGGAATTAATCAATATAAAATATAGGGGCAAAGACAAAGATTTCAAACTAAATAAAAACTCCGAACTAATTTTCTACAATATAGATTCAATTGAAAACGAAAATGAGGTTGTTATTGTCGAAGGCGAAATTGATGCAATGTCACTGCATGAAGCTGGTATAAGAAACGTGGTCAGTGTCCCTAATGGGGCCGGAACAGGTCAGCAACAATTAAAATACATAGATAACTGCTGGCAATCGTTTGAAGGCAAGGATAAGATCATTATTGCTACCGATAATGATGAGCCAGGTAATAACGTCCGTGATGAAATAGCCCGTAGGCTTGGGTTGGATCGTTGTTATAAAATACAATACCCGCCGGGCTGCAAGGATATGAATGATGTTTTAGTTAAGCATAACAAACAAGGCGTTCAACAGATTATATCAGAGGCTCGTCTCTGGCCTGTGCATGGAGTTTTAACAATGGACGAACTATTCCCGATAGTAGAAGAATATTATAATAACGGCTACCCTAAAGGATGCGCTGCTGGTATTGGTGAGTTTGATCAGTATTTAAACTTTTCTGGTGGTCAGGTAACTGTTGTTACTGGTGTTCCCGGTTCTGGCAAATCAGAGTTTATTGATTGGGTATGCACATCACTTGCCCGAAATCATAACTGGAAATTTACTATCTTATCATTTGAAAACCCGGCGGCAATTCATGTAACCAAGTTGATGGAAAAGTTTATTGGGTTATCATTTAACTTTCGTAAGAATCCACAGCATAGAATGAATAGAGATGAGTTTGAAGAAGGTATAAGATTAACTGATAGATATTTTTCATTTATTGACATCACTCAGACTGATGTAACTATTGAAGGTATATTATCTAAGTGCAGGGAATTAGTTTTAAGAACAGGCATTAAAGGAATTATTATTGATCCTTGGAATTATATTGAGCATAAAATTCCTGCTGGCTATACAGAGACACAATATATTTCTGAGGCCCTATCACTAATCAAAGATTTTGCTATCCGTAACGATGTTCATGTTTTTTTAATTGCGCATCCAAAAAAGATGCAGAAAGATCAGAAAGGTAATCACTTAATACCTACTATGTATGATATATCAGGATCAGCGCATTTTTTTAATAAAGCTGACAATGGAATTTCAATTCATAGGGATTATGAAAAAAACTTAGTTGATGTCAATATACAGAAAGTTAGGTTTTCCTGGTTGGGACATCTTGGAGTTGCTACATATTCATACGATACATTTACTCGTAAATATTTAAACACATGAGAAAAGAAGCCTATTATTTTAGTCACGATGGTAATGCACAAGATGACCCAAAGTGTATGTTATTGATAGATCAATTAGGTATGGAAGGATATGGAATATTCTGGGCGTTGATAGAAAAATTGCGGTCGGAACGAAATTATATGCTTCCGCTATCCGTCTGCAATGCGTTCGCAAAAAGATGGGGAACTAGCAAAGAAAAGGTCGAAGCGGTCGTAAATGGGTATGGGTTGTTCAAAATTCAGAAAAATTATTTTTTTTCAGTAAGGTTGCAGCAGTCAATGAAGAAAAAGACAGAGTTAGCAAGAAGTTCAGCGTTAATACGTTGGAAAGATGCGAAAGCATTGCCAATGCAATCCGAAAGCAATGCAAACGGTATGCGAAATGATGCTATTAAAGTAAAGGAAAGTAAAGTAAAAGAAAAGAAAAAGGCGAATACAATTTTTTCTGCGAAAAAGAATACAGATTCTGAATGGGAGTTTGATAATCCAAATGCTGGAATACAACCATAAAAATACTTTACTTAACTTTACAAAATGGGTGATATTCGATTAACTGATGATGAATTTTATAATATCCTACGTGAGAATAACGGGCTATACAGTCGCACAGCTAAAGCAATAGAGTCCCGATACCAGATAGATTACACACGACAGGCAGTGTACGACAGGGCTTCTAAGCAGCCAGAAGTATTACAAGAAATTAGAGAAGGAAGGGTTGATAAAGCAGAACAGGTGCATGATGATTTACTTGATGATCCTGATCCAAGAATTAGAAAAGATGCTGCTCAGTTTATTTAGCAAAGAAACGTGGCTACGTCGAACGAGTTGAAAACGCAGTAACAGATAACGACGGGAATAATATCCAACCTATCATAAACATAAACGTAATCAGAGTGAAGAAAGAAATTGATGATTCGTTGTAAATAGTTTTCATAGATAAGGTTTAATGGTTTTTTGATAAGAGTCCTGGAGTTTCTACTTCGGGACTTTATGTTTGTAGTAAATATACTATTCAAAAATGTTAATAACTTTTTCTTAAATTTGTATACAAGTATCAAAAAGGTTACTATATTTACACTTTCTAATAACAATAAAAACTCTAACAAAATGACAACTCAATTAACACTTACAGACCTTGAAAAATTAGTTCTTGAAGGAATTAATAATTCAGACTACGGATCAGAACTTGGTGATGAAATTTGGTCATGGTCAATAAATTGTTCAGTAACTGGTAAAATGCTTTCTGGTGTTTGTTCATCTCTTAAAAAGAAAGGTTTGATAGATTCACGTGACGATGGCGAAGATTCTACAACTTGGCTTACTGAATTAGGCATCCAGATTTCTAAAGAGCTAAACATTACAGGAAACAAATAAATAGTTAGAGTTCGGGGCTGAATCGCAAGTAAGCTCCGACTTTTTTTATTATGACTAAAGAAACAAGAGGCGGATCTCGTCCAGGTTCAGGTAGACCTAAGAAAGAAAAAACTGTAGTACTATCTTATCGTGTTGCTAAAAGATTTGCTGATCTTATTGACAAGAAGATTAGAGAGCTAATTAAAAAACCCCTGTAGAAACAGAGGTTGATGGTTTTTCATTGTTATCCTATGAAGAATTTAAAGTTAAAGAAATATTTTTTACTTTCAAATTAATTTTATAGCTTAGTATTTCTAAAAACTGCATTGTGCCGCAGATGATCAAAAAATATAACGATAATAAAGGTAGTACATTAACTGCGTCTCCATCTTCGGGTGACGGCGGCACAACTTTTAGTGTACTGCCCTTACTATTAAAATTAATTATATGACAACAGAAAAAGTAAGTATCATTCATGGTCAAGAGCATCGTGAAGAAACTAAAAAAACCAGAACGCCTAAGAATGTAGAAAGTATTACCAAAGGCGCATTAGCATTACCGTTGCAAGAAAGGGTTGATCTTGTTACAGCTCTTAACGAATCTATTAAATCTGAAGTAGAAACTATTAAAGCTGCTGCGGCCCATGCAGAGAAGATCGCTAACGGGTCATACTGATATGTTAGATAAAGACACTCACATCCATGTTCACATAGAAAAGGATTGTGAAGCTATTGTGTTGCTAAAAGAGATATTAGCCATCTTGAAAAAAGATGATGATGAAAAACTAAAGCAACAAATCCTGGATAAGCTGAACAAGCTGAACGATGATATCAAGTCAACTATTTCTTAACAATAAAAACAAAAATCAAATGCCTACGTTACAAGAACTAAGCGACAAAGTTGATGAACTGCAAACATCACTGGATGCAGAACAGGAGCAAATCAAAGCTGCTATTGATGCACTGGATGCTACTATTGTTGACTTGCAAGCGCAAGTTGCTGATGGCGGTACTTCAGAGCAGCGTCAAGCAATCATTGATAAGATTGCAAGTATTAAAGCGGATCTTGAAGGAACTATTCCTGATTCTGAATCTTAACCGATAGCCCTGAGTGATCGGGGCTATTAATTCAACTATCATGCATATAGAAACAAAATATAAATCATCAGGTTGCTTCGGCTGGCTTATCGTTATAGTAATTCTGTTTGCTATTGGGTGTATGAGTTGCACTAAAGGTTGGGAAGATATTTCAATACCAGAGCAGCCTAAGAAAGTTTTCATAATCAGTAAAAGATTTACTACTGAATGGATATATTTGAAAACTGTTACAGCAGAGATTAAAGGTGTTGATTGGCAACCGTACTATAATCAGAAACCAGATACATTGATTTCTACTTGTTCGATAGATAAAATTGATTCATTGTTTAAGATTGAAATAAGGAGCTACGATATAAGATGACATCCAAACTCCTTACCATAAAACTCTTTTACAACTTAGCAAACCAGTTGCACTATATCCAACTTGGTGGAACTATCTATTCAGTTCCTGCTAACTGGGCAATAGAGATCAAGAAACGTGAAGGGTTGGATATTCGGAACGTTAGAGATATTAAGGATATGCAGGAAATAAGTAATAATGATAAATGATGGTCACTGCGCATAAGTTAGATTTTGAAGTTGCCGATTGGGTTCCAATACCCGGATTCGCAGCTTGTAAAGATTTTAAACGCTTCAGGGTTGGTACTTGTCATGGACTTTGGCAATCAACTGAAAGTAGTTATGATATTTTAGCAATAGAAAACGACACAAAAGGTAACGGTCATTTTGAAGATGTTATGCAATGGTTTGAAGCTTCATGTGAACGTGATCACAAAGACTTTAAGATATTAGAAGTTTGGAATGCTAAACTTAAAAAGCATCTTACTAAGAAAAGAGGATTTAAAATTATAGGTAAATCTGATAACGTAATCAAGCGTTTTATATGACTATCGCCTACCCCCTTAAATCACAATCTGACTACTCAGAACTACGTTACTCACTCAGATCAATTGAAAGATTTTACAGAGGTAATGAAGTTGTGATTATTGGTAGTAAGTTGCCTGACTGGATTGATAATGTAACCTGGATTAGAGTTGAGGATATACCGAACAGGAAACAATTAACTATCAAGTATAAAATATTAGCAGCGTTGGAATATACTGATGAGATATATTTTATGAACGATGATGTTTTCTTACTTGAGCCACCTACTTTCAAGTATTACTACCACGGTGATCTTGCGAGTGTAGGTGAATCAGGAGCAAGACCGTTACTGAAGCAGTTGCAGTCATTCGGTAAGACTACAAAGAATTTTGATGGGCATTACAACCTGGTTTACCGTAAGGACTTCAAGAACGTTATGGAACATTTCGCACATGATGTAATTGTGAAGTCAGCGTATTGTAATTACTTAGGTATAGAAGGTGAGTTAATACCGGATAATAAAATTATCAGTAAAAAAACAGATGTGAAGGCGTTCATGCAAGATCGTAATTCAATCTCAACTGGTGTTAGTAGTTGGGGTATAGTGCAGCCTGTGATTGCAGAGATATTTAAAGGAAAATCAATGTATGAGAAGTAATGAGTTAAGAATTGGGAATTGGGTTCAATCTGATCCAGATTACCCAAGACATATTTTTGGGATCGTTAAAGAGATAAAAGAAGATGAAATAATATCTGAATATAACCAAAGGGGTGATAGAATATCTATGCCATTAACTGATTATAAATCCATCCCCCTTACTCCTGAAATATTAGAGAAGGCGGGGTTTGAGTACTACGCATGGCCGTCATTCTTAGATTTCACGCATTATATAAAAAATGATTTTATATTAAGGGAGACAGGATCGGGGTATTCTTTTTTTAACACATCAAGTTGTGATAATTCAGAAAGGCAGTTCTTAGTTCAACTTAGCCACCTCCACCAACTCCAAAACCTTTACTTCGCATTAACCGGGGAGGAGCTACCGATTGAGCTATGACAATCCAAAACGTCCCACTATCTTTCTACTGCTCCCGCTTAGACGCTGGCGAGAACTTTAAGTTCCTTCGCTTCGGTGATGGTGAATTTCATTGTTACTTAGGCAGTGATATTGTAATCGGTAAGAATGAGCATGAAGTTTATCCAGAGTTGACGAATAAGATCAGATCAATAGTTGATAACTTAAACCCTGTTCACTATAACGCTTTGCAGCCATTCAGTTTAACTATACCAGCGTTTCAACCTATCATACCTGATATTAACTGGCTTAATGCAGATGTATTTCATAACGCTTCAGAAGCGGGTGAGTTGGCTCCATTCTTTAGATCGTTACAGAAACGAGATGTTGTGTTGGTTAGTAATTGGGAGAAATTAAAGTTTAATAAGTCGTGGGGGTTCATAGAAGTGACATCAAGGAATTGTTTCAGCGATTATGATTATGTTATGTATAATCTTGGTGATTGGCCAAAGAATACGGTATTTTTATTCGCAGCATCCCGTCTATCAGTTCCGGTAATCTATGACGGCCCTGAAGATTGCACTATGATTGATATCGGCTCGCTGTTAGATCCGTATATTGGGAGAATAACAAGAGGGTATCATAAGAGAATGACGGAGGGGATAATGAAACGTAACTTAGCAATATGACAATCGGTTTCCTAATACGAACAGGTGGTATTTTCGGATCTGTCAGAGAAGTGATCGAAAACGGTAACGTACTTACTGACTTAGGCCACGATGTTACTATCTATACGGATCATGGCAAAGACTTAGGTTGGTTGCCTAATAAATGTAATTGGGAATCGAATGAGAAGATAAAGCCGCTGGATTGTTTAATATTTATTGACGATCCTGATGAGAAGTATTACGAATTATTTAAACAAGCCGAAGCAAAAGTAAAAGCCTATTGTATGTTAGGGTTTGATAAATCAAGAATCAACGGGCAGTTTGTTTCACCAGTTCATCACGAGTTAATAACTAACTATTGGCCACTTGCTGATTCAGATTGGCAGTTAGAGATTATCAGATACTTCAACCCAGATTGCGGCCCGTCAATCGGTGGTATCAATACAACTCAGTTCAAACCAGTAGTAAGGAAAAAGATGTTTGATGTTTCCTGGTCTAACGATCCACGCCCTCGGAAAGATAGCAAGACAGTATCTGAAGCGATTGGAAAGATCAGTAATAAATCATACTACCGTAAGGGGATTAAGCAAGACGATTTAAAGAAGTTCCTATGTGATAGTAGGGTGTTTGTAGACGGTCACGTTAGAGGCGGGTGGTGTAACCCGGTAGCTGAAGCAATGGCCTGTGGTGTGCCTGTAGTATGTACAGAGACGCCTTGCAATAGTTCGTTTGCGATAGATGATTTCACTTGTATCAGGGTTAAAGAAGGTGATAGTGAAGCTATGAGGGCAGGGATATTGAAGATACTGAGTAACGAACAGTATGCAAAGTATTTATCCGGCAATGCTCTTGACTTAATTCGTAAATTCGATTATAGGATAGTGGGGAAGAGGTTGAGTGATGCGATTATTGAGAAAGTAAATAAAGGGTTATGAATACAGTTATGCAAGAGCTAATTGAATGGATAGAAAAAGGCGGTGCAATGAATGACTATCCAAGAAGTTCAATAATGAAAAAGGCTACTGAATTGCTTGCTAAGGAAAAGGATTTAATTAAATCAGCTTTTAATGCTGGGTATGATGAAGGTATATCAGAGCATGACAAATACGAAGATGCTGGAGATTATTTTAACCAAACCTATGCAACCACTAATTAACATATTAATCCGAACTTCTCAACGTCCGATATTATTCCAGCGTTGTCTGCAATCTATCCAGCAACAAACGTATAAAAGTATCAGGGTTATAGTTAGTTATGATTTTGAATGTGATTATATTCCTGATTGGTGTGATAAGATACGAGTACAGAAAGGTGATAATGGTTATTACTGGAATTTATATTTAAACGAATTGAAAGAGCAAGTTAATGAAGGATGGTTTATAATTATTGATGACGATGATTTCATACATAATAAGTCTGCAATCGGTGATATAGTTAAACACTTAATAAATCCAGAAGTAGGTATTATCTGTCAGTTCTTGCGTGGTCAGATGCGTAAACCTGGAGTAGTTCAAATGAGAAATAAAACTATTAAACGTGGATTAATTGGTATGCCTTGTATTATCTTACATCATAGTAAGAAAAATATAGCGATGTTCGATGGACTACCAGCAGCAGATTTCAGGTTTATTCAAGACGTATCGAAAGTGTTACCGCTTGAATGGGTGGAGAAAGTAATTGTAAAAACTGATCGAATAGGAAAAGGGAAACCGCATAATGTAAGTAATAAAGTGAAAGTATGATTGAAGATATTTTAAAGACCGCACATATCCATCTTGAAAGCGCTACGTTTAGGGTTCATGTAAAAGATTCAATGGCATTCCCAATTCAACTTATGCAAGACGGAGCAGATAAACCAGATTTTGTTATTAGTATTAGCCGGTCTAATGATCCTGCTCAATTTAAACAATCTCTTTTAGTATGGGTGTGTGATGGGTATGATATTGATATAATTGCTGATTGGATTACAAAATATGATACCGCATAATGCTACACATAGTAGAGCCATACGATAACGAGCGTAATCTCGGAGCCGCATATAACAAAACCATGTCATACTTCGGGCAGGATGATTGGGTATGCCTCAAAGATCACGACACATTATTCTTACTTCCTGATACTATTCGTCATATATCACACTACACAGAACTATTTCCGAATGCAGGGATATTGACTTGTTATACGAATAGGCTGGCTAATGGGGAGCAATTATTATCTTACAGATGTGATGAGAATGATTCAATCCGTAATCATATTAACATAGCTAAGAGACGTGAAGTTGGGTTATACGATACTACATTACTACTAAAACCAATCAGCGGTTTCTTAATGGTAATTCGTAAGAGTACATGGGATCGTGTTAAGTTTGATGACGGCTGTCTCGGAGTTGATAATAAGTATCATTTGAAAATAGTTGCTGCGGGGTTGGATGTGTTAAGGATGAATGGAATCTACATTTTCCATACATACCGGATGGCAACTAATATAAGAGATAAAAAACATTTGGTATGAGTAAGGTTATCTATAAGCTGCAATTAAAAGATTTTAATACTTACAATAAAGTATTACTTCCCTTTGGATCACAAATAATTTCAGCTGATAATCAAAATCATATTGTTTGTATTTGGTATGTATGTAATCCTCAAAACAAACTTGAAGAAAGAACTATTTACATTTACTGTACAGGTCAAGAGTTGCCTGAAGGTATTGCATCACTTAGATTTATAAATACTGTTTTAGTTGCTCCGTTTGTGTTCCATGTGTACGAGGGCGACCTACCATGAACAAACCCTTCCAAATACGAATGGATGAATTACATCCGGCGCAGAATACAATAATGAATGAGCGCAGAAGATTCAACACTTTGAAATGCGGTAGAAGATTCGGGAAAACGAAATTGGCTGAAGAACTATTGTTATCACCTGAAGATAAAAGTAATGGAGCGTTAAATGGTTTCCCTGTTGCGTATTGTGCGCCTACATATAAAATGGTAATGGAGGTATGGAGAGCTATTAACGGGATAGTTTACGGGGTAACTAAAAGCAAATCTGAAACAGAGAAGCGAATTGAATTAGTTGGCGGTGGTACGATCAATATGTGGTCAATGGATTCGGCGGATTCAATAAGAGGTAATAAGTACAAACGTATAATTATTGATGAAGCCGAAATAGTAGCTGATCTTAAAAATTCATGGCAGCGGGTAATCAGGCCAACGCTTACGGATATGAAAGGTGATGCCTGGTTTTTATCTACCCCGGCTTTTGGCGAAAGTTATTTTAAATCATTATGCAGATTAGATAATGAGAAGTGGATGAATTGGAAATATTCAAGTTATGATAACCCGTACTTAGATCCAGCAGAAATTGACGAAGCTAAAGAGCAGCTCGATGAAGAGGTTTTTAATTGCGAGTATTTAGCAGAAGATGTTTCATTAGCCGTTAATAAATTCATCTATAAGTTTGAAAGAAAGAAACATATTGTCGCAGGACTTCAATCGTTACCATTCTTACCAATAATACTTTCATTCGATTTTAACGTAGAGCCTATTACTTGCATGGTCGGTCAATGCGACGGGTTAAATAAAGTTAGAATATTGGATGAATACAGGTTAATGAATAGCGATATTGAGGAACTTTGCGCAAGGATATTTTTAGACTACTCAGATAAGATGTTATTAGTAACTGGTGATGCTTCTGGTATGAATAGAACAGCGTTAAAAAGAGACTTGAATTATTATAAGGTTATTCAAAGCAAATTAAGGTTAGGTATTCATCAATTTAAAATACCTTCAGCTAATCCGAGAATAAAGAATACAAGAGTATTATGTAATTCATTACTAAGCAAGCATACTGACTATTTGTTTTCTGATCGTGTTCCATACTTGGTTGCAGATATTGAAAGTTGTGAAGTAGATACTCATGGAGATATTGATAAGTCAAAAGATAAGCACAAAACGCACTTATTAGATGCGTGGCGTTACTTTAATTGGACTTTTCTTAGTAAATTTATCAATCTGAAATTGTATGATAATAGCCCCGACCTACAGCGCAATGGAGATTAAATCAATGTGCATCAACTTTTCACTAGAATATAGTATCTTTAAAACTATTGTTGATATAATCGAAGATGAGTTTGAGTTGTATAATGACGAAGATTTAATAATTTTGATGCAAGCGAGTGTGATAATGTTTAGTAGAAGTATGCTTAAGTTATCGTTAAATAATATGAGATGAAAGTTAAGTCTGAATTAAAATGTACTGGTTTGACAGGTAAGATAGTTGATGTTATATTTGTTAGCAAGTATATGATAAAGAAGTACGGATTTAATATTGCTGTTTTAAAAATACTAGCAAGGAAATCTAAATGTGGAAACTAGAATCGGATAATGGTAAAGAAAGAAGTTACTTAAATTCAGCTACAGGTACAAAATCTGTAATGAATTTGATGTACACCGATAAGGATGGTAACAAATGGTGGTCGTTCTCTGATTTAACTGCAATGCCTTATACCAGGAACTTCGCAGCAACTAAGATTACTTCACTGTATGCTTTAGGATTAAGTAAAGATGATCTGACTTCTCACATATCTGGATTGAAAACTATACTGAAGTCACAGGATACAGACAGGTACGAAAAGGCTTATGCTAATGTTTTGGATTTTGAGAGTAAGGCTAATAACGCTACTGATGCAATAAAGCAAATGGTTTCGTTAACGTGTGTATACTTCACATTGAACGATGAGCCAATAGATTCGTTTGATAATAATTTGCAGATAAAGAAAATGTCACTGTTGGAGGCAGATATTGAAATGTGTGGTTTTTTTTTGAAACATCAGATCGGTATCACAGAACGGTATTCAGCGTTCTTAGCGCAACTTTCCCAAATTGCTTCGGTACAATAAAGAAAAAGATAGGTTCATTCAGTGAAGAGATCCAGAAAGCAGCGGATTCGGAACGATCAATGCAATTAATGATGCGAAGTATTACAAACGGGGTAATATCAGAACGTGATCGGTTGTTTCAATATACTACAGGGGAGTATTACCAGGAATTATCGTTGTTTATTCAGGAGGTGGAGCAGAAAAATGAGGATTATAAGAAGTTAAAGAAGCAATCCAGTTAATAGTTTCCTTATAGCTTTATCAATCTTAATAGCTTTCGATATCGGTACTCTGTATGCAAGCACCTTTGTAGGTGCAAGTTTCGGACGGCCTGAGCCTTCTCGTTTGCCGCCTCTGGTTTCTTGTTTCATTTTTTAGTTTTTAAAAAGTCGTGTTTATCGCAATGGGTTGCCCGTGATGAATTAGTTGTGTATTTTAAATTCCTCCTATCCGGCAAGTTGTTTGGTAAATAACAACCATCATTAGAAGTAGCTGTTTTTCTATTATGTCCGGCCCATTTACAATTAACGCATTTAGGAAGTTGTTTCATATTGGTTTAATTATGTCTTGAATTGCTAATGTGAATAAATCTCTTGTCATTATTCTTCTTTCATCTATTATTACAGCCCATTTATCGTATATGGTACTGGCAAATTCAGATATATCAATATCTTTTACCCCTATTGGCAACGATGATACGTTATTGAATGGAGTAAAATATGTATTATCCCATTTTTGCTTATACCCTTCCCTTGTTTCTTCTCTTCCATTAACAGGGCATTTATTTGTTTCTGATTTATGCAGCCCATATTCAGCCCCGCAAATACTACATTTTTCGTAATTCATATAGTTTGTTTTTTTTATAATGTTTTAAAATTACCGTTCTTTTGTTCTCTCCAATGTTCAACTACAATAGGGTTCTCAAAACTTTTAACTATCATAATGTGTAAGTATGCTGTTTTTGCTACATTACTTTTCCATGTAAATTTTCTTTGAGCTATTACACAACGATTGCCTATTTTGATAGAATGTATATAACCAACAGTTGAGTTAGTATCAACTTGCTTTTTAATATCGTCGAATGTAGATGTAGTTGGTAGTTCAACAAATGGCTTTAAGCAATCACCATACAAATCCAAGTATTCTTTATTTTGATTTTCTAAAGTTAATGTCGCTTGTTTCATGTTGTTTGCGTTTGAAGTGTAAATATAGCCTTTACTTTGATACTTGTAAACAATTACCTAAAAAAGTTATTAACATTCTGCAATTATCGAAAAACTACTATCTTTACCTAACGATTAGAGACAAATGGGGATTTTTCTTTAATCGCTATGGCAGACGAAATTCAACGGACGATCTACAAACTGGAGATAGACGATTCGGCCTATATTAAAGGGGTTGATTCGCTAACTGCATCTACAAATAAGTTCTCCCAAGCTCAAGATGCAGCTAATAAGAAACTCGCAGAAGCTAAGATTGCACTCAAAGCCGCTTCAGACGCTGTATTACGTCAGCAACAAGAGCTTGATAACGCAAATAAAGGAAGTAATACCGGAATAATTAAGCAGCGGCAGGACGCTTTAAAATCGGCTCAGGTAGAACAACAGAAACTTACTGACTTAGTTAAGCAAACCGAAATTGAATACCAGAAAGCCACGAAACTGGCAACTGATTTCGCAAACTCAACCGCTAAGGGTCGTATTGCTATCCCTCCTGTAACTCCACAGAATATACCCCAACTGCCATTAGGCGGCACTGGATTAGGTGAAGCTGTAGGTGCTTCAGCAGCAGAGTTTGAGCAATTACGGGGTGCTATTGCAGCAGCAGAATTGGCTTTGTCTGAAATGAATCAAGAATCTGAAGAGTTTAAGGCTCTTGCTCCAGCGGTTGAAGCTGGGAAGAAAGCATTGGCAGATTATGACGCAGCCGCAGAATCAGCAGGACAATCTACTGTATCACTAAGAACACAGATCCGGCAGGGAAGGGAAGAGCTGGTGAAGATGGAGCAAGCTGGAAAGGCTAACTCAAAAGAATACTTCGAACTTGAAAAACGGGTGGCTTCATTAACTGATGCTTACGGAGATCAGCAACAACGGATAAAAATACTTGCCTCAGATACTAAAGCGTTGGATTTCGGTAAAGGTGCTATCACTGCTGCTACTGCTGCATTTTCAGCTTACACTTCAGTATCAGTATTAGTAGGTGATCAGAATGAAGAGCTACAGAAGAAAACCATACAGCTTTTCGCAGCTATGCAGTTGCTTCAGTCTTTAGAGCAGTTGAGCAACTTAACAAGAAGGGAAGGGGTGCTAGCTACGTTAGCTCAGTCAGGGGCGCAAGCTGCTTATACTGCTGTAGTGGGGGCAAGTACGGGGGTATTGAAGGGTTTTAAATTAGCCCTGGCCGGTACTGGAATCGGTATTGCGATAGCTGCTATCACAGGACTTGTTATTGCTTACCAAAAATTAGGAGAAGCAAGTAAAGAAGCTGCCGCTGAACAGAAAGCGCAAACAGAAATTGGGCAAGCTGCTGCAAGTTCATTTGCTGCTGAGGTTGTTCATTTAGATTTGATAAAAACTAAACTGAACGATGTTACTATTTCTCAAAAACAACGTACTGCATTAGCAAAAGAATATAATAAAACTGCTGAAGAGGGGAATAAGATCGACTTAAAGCAGATTGATAATATAGCTCTGATAAATAAAGCTATTGATACGCAAATTGCTAAGATAAAAGAACGTGCACTAGCAAGAGCAGCGGAAACAGTAATAGCGCAAAAGGCTGAAGAGGTTTTTAAGATCCAAGCAGAGATTTCTGCCAAAAGTCCTGTGTTAGATGTTAATCAGCAGGCTGCTACTGCAAGACTACAGGCAGAACAGAAAGCACTTGATGAAAGGGCTAATATACTTGTTCAGAATCGTGCAAAAATATTAGGAATAAAACCAGTTACTACAAATGAAATACTTGCATTATCAGGAATAAGTGATGAACAAATAGAAGCAGGCGCAAAGAATAGCGAAAAGTTGCAAGTACTTCAAGATGCTAATGTAAGGAATCAATTACGCACAATTAATCTACGTAAACAACAAATAGCATCGCAGAACGTTGGCGTAAGTTCTGAATTAAGAGGTTTATTCGACAGTCTAGATACTGCACAGGATGCTTTAAATAACGCATTGAAGTTTGGAGTTGATTTTATAACTGTAGAATCTTTATTTAAGGAAGGTGGGAGTAAGATTGAAAATGTTTTTATTCAAGAACGTGGTCGTTTGCTTGCTAAGATTGCTGAACTAAGGCGTTCAGAAGAAACAGGTATTAAAGCCATCAACGATGAGTTTGCTGCTAAACTTACAGTTGAACAGAATCGTATAGCTCAGTTATTAAAAGAACAAAAATTAACACAGCCTCAGGCTGACATACTTGTAAAATTAGCCGTTGATGCTAATAAAATAGAACTTGACAAAGCATTAGCCGACTTCAATAAAAAAGTTTTAGAAGCAAGAGAAAAATTAAACGACGAACTTGCAAAACTGCAATCGCAAACTACAGAAGATACTTTAAACCTTATCCAAGACGAGTTTGAGAAGCGTAAGCAGTTAATTGATTTCAATGAGCAACAAGAATTAGCTGATCAAAAGGAATTTACTGATGATAGATTGAAGGCATTGGATCTTGATAGGTTACTGATTGGTGAGGAAACGTATCAGCGAGTTAAGGCTGGTATAATCGAAGTAGGTGAGCAAAACTCACTTAATATCCTTGCACGTTTCGCTGCTCAGCGTAAAGATTTGGCTGCTGATATATTTAAAAAATCACTTGACGCTATTGGCTCAGGTTTTAATATCGGTTTAATATTCCGTGATGAAAATTTAGCTAATGAAGTCAGAGATGCTTCAAACAGATTCTTGCAGGGAAAGATTAGCTATGAGAAATTTCAAAAAGAATTAACTGCAATCCAGAAACGTGAAGAGGGTATAAGAAGAGATGCTGTACTGAGCAACCAACGTTCTGAGTTAGCTGAATTGGATCGTCATATTGCTACAATACTTGACATTACTTCGCAGGAATATAAAGATTTAACACAAAGAAGAAATGATTTACGGGCGAAGATCGCATCGGGAGAAAAAGAGGATGCTATTAAAGATGCTGAAGATGAAAATACTGATCC
>Ga0193696_1000165_pt1 | contig 26936 bp, 46 predicted proteins | sample L3m1metaG_FD_145074 | JGI IMG/M metagenome (GOLD analysis project Ga0193696, IMG submission 145074) | Soil microbial communities from a riparian zone of the East river system, Colorado, United States - L3m1 | ecosystem: Environmental > Terrestrial > Soil > Riparian zone | place: USA: East River... | reverse complement strand
GTAGGGAAGGCTCTAACCCCTTCTCTTATCAGATTTAAATATAATACAAAAAACCGAATATGGAAATATCCGGTTTCAAAAAACCATTAACCACAAAAAGTTTTAAGTAGTTGGAGCGTCAGCAACAATATCGTCAACACCCTGAACACTTGCTTTAAGTGCATCGAAAGCTGCCTGAACTTCAGGAGTAACGTCATCGGCTGCGTCTAAAGCTCCTTCAAGGTCAGCGATCTTAGAAAGAATTTCGGCTTTGGCTTTTTCAGTTTGTGTTTGTAGTGCTGTTAATTGTGCGGCTAATTCTGATTGTTCCATTTTAATTAATTTTAAAATTTTTAGGATATCCTCACCATCATTGTTATGGTGATGTATGTGGATATGAATATTCATAGAGTAAATATACTAATTTCCTTGCCAAGTTTTAAGAAACCATTTAAAATTTGCATTAAGGTAATATCTGAAGCAATCCAAACTGTCTGCCTGTTGGTTCGGGTCTTCCCTGTCACCCTTTTTAATTGAGCCATCAGGAAGCATTTCCACAAACTGAAGATCGTGAATGAGAGGAGCACAATTAGTAGGGTCTAAACTTATGCGATAATGCTCAAGCATTGAGTTTACCAAGACCTGATTTTCTGCAATGCCAGGATTAACCGTAGGTATTTTTATTTGATTAGGACTAAGGTTTAATTGTGTCCTGATCACTTTATAGTAATTCAAATTATCTTTTACGAGTGCTGAACTTGCTTGACCTGTTGCATCACCATTGACAATTAAAAGGGCTTTCGGATATTTCATTTTTATCGTATCGCAAAGCCGGTAAATATCTGAGTTAGGTAATTTGATAGATTCTATCCCAAATATCCTATCTGAGTAGTGTTGAAAAACTGCACAACAAATCGGGTTACGATTAAAGTCAAACGAAAGGTAAAGCGGGTATTCTGGATTGAACTTTGTTTCTGAAACGTGCTTATCTGTCTTGAAAGAAAAAGCAAACCTATTACCCATATTGATGAATGGTATGCAAAAGAACAACTCTAAAAATATCCCTTCCGGATAAATTGCCCTTTGTTCATCAATTTTCTCTTGTGTGAGTATTCCGGCTTTAACCGCATCGTCAGCCGTGAACTTAAAATGCTCCCAAGTTGGCAAAAGTCCGTCCTGAACCTTTCTTGCTAACTGATAGTACCAATTATCAATCCCTCTCATGTTTCCTATACACCTTATTCGTCCGTTTGTCGCTGTTGTCGTAGAAAGGATAGCATGAAAAGCACCTTCCTTCATCCTTGATCCTTCGTCAATAACTACCCCGTAAACATCCTCTCCGTAAAGTGAATCAGGATCGTCACCTGACCTGAAAACGATTTTAGTGCCTTTAGGGGTCACTATCGTGTACGGTGAGGAATTGTAAATCGTGTAGTTCGGATTGCCCTTAATCTTAGCACAAATACGGTTAAAAGCGATTTTAGCCTGTTCATTGATTGGAGCAACCCACCAATAATTCCAACCGACCTGAACATGGGGTTGTTGAGCTTCCCTGAATAACCACCACATATGCGAAACCGTTTTGCCTATTTTAGTCCCTGCTTCTGTGATTGTGTTTAAAGGGGAGTCTATCATTTGCTTCTGATAGTCGGATAGTTGGGGAGTTTTTATCTTCATTAGAAAGTAAAATCAACGTCCGTTTCTTTAACGTTTAAATCAATAGCCTGTTTTGCCCTGCCATAACCACGATCAAATAATACTTCTGCGGCTCTTATGTCTCCTTTAATTGCCTTTGCAACCAGTTTGGCTAAGATTTGTTGCGCTGCCGTTTTGCCGTCTTTTTGTTCATCTAAAACTTCAGCCATTAACTCTTCAAGGTTTGGAAGTTTTGGCGCACCCTTCATGTTTCGCCTTTCGTCGTGTCCCTTTTTAAAGGGTTTTAGGTTTTCTAAACGGGGTTTTTTATTCACAGTTGTTTCACAGATTGTTCCACGTGAAACACTAAGGTAAGAAATTCGCCCTAAATTGGGTTTTCGTCTTTTGTTGCGCCCCAAATTATCAATAATAATTCACTAAGCACGAGTTTCCATTTTTCATCTATTCTTTGTTTATTAACCCATTCTGTGAAATCTTTCTGCCCTTCCAACTCTTTTAAAATGCCTTCCTTTCTTGCGTATTTAATCACATACTGGCAAGCCATTTTTGCTGAATCGAATTTGATAAACGAGTTTATAAATGCTTTGGGGTTTTCCTGGTACGACTTTGAATAAGTAATTAAACATTCTTGTCCGAAATTTAAAGTAGCCTGATCTAATATTTTTAAAAACTCCCCATCGGAAATATTGTTGTCGTTCTTCTTATGTACCCATTCGCTTATATTCATGCGCTATATATTCTGATTGCTTTCATCGAATAATCTTTGAAGTTTTTTCTTCTTTTCGTTTGTCTCTCTTGCGTTTTTCATGTGATGTTTTAAATCTATTCCTAAGTGGCATTTTTGACAAAGGGCTGCAAGGTTTTCATAATCGTTATTAGTTTTGTCGTGGTCAAGATGTGCAATAGTTAAAACAATTTTTGTGCTTTTTAACCCGTCCAAAGTCCATGCTTCGCTTTCCATTCCTTCCGGCCAGTAAAACCAATCATTCATCCCTTTGCCTGTTCTGTGAATTATACTGTGGTTTTTCACTTTGCAAAATTTACAACAATGATTATCCCTTTCTAAAATATCAGGACGAATCTTTGTTTTCCATTCAGGATGATATTCTTTGTAGTCTATTGGCATTTCATTTTCTTATTTTTAGTATGTCAGAAAAAATTAAATCTGTCTTTGCGTATCCTTTAATCAATATGTTTTACATAACCTTGCTCATTAACTTCGCCCCATTTACGGGCTTTATTTATTTCCATTTTATCATTGATTGCTTTGCAAATATCTTCATAGGATAGCCCAAATAGTGATGCAGAACCGAATAGCAACAGAAAACAATCTGCATACTCTTTTTTAATTTTCTCTTTTTGATTGTCAGAAAAAAATCCGGTTTGCCCGTCGTTAAGTTCACATAACAATTCTTTAATTTCTTCATTTAGATGATTGGCGGCACTCATTGACGTGGCTTTGGTGAACTTTTCACGCTGCCATGCTGTAATCCATTCAAACATTTCTTTAGTCATATTTTAGGATTTAATTGTTTGCCTAAATCGGTTTGTAAAAAATCCTGATATTCTTTTTCTATTTGTGCAAGGTCAGGTTTGTATTCTATCTGTTTTTTTTGTTCTTCAAACCTGCTTAATTCAAATCTTTTTTCCAAGTACGGGACCATGACTTCATCAATCAATCCAATGTTTAAAGCCTTTCCCCATTCTTTAACCTTATAACCTTCCGATCTAAAAGCATAAGCAATTTCTTCAGCCGTAACATTTGGATAAGATTCTACTATTTTTTTTGAGAACTCATCAACCAGGATTGCCACAAGTTCATCGGCTGGCATTACCCATCCTGCAATTACATGAACCCTTAAAAGAACTTGCTGAGCAGATTCTAATATTTCAACGGGCTGCATTTGTCCAAACCTTTTGCCGGAATATTTAAGTTCAAGAATCTTCTTTTCTTCCGGTGTAATTTTGTTTGAGATTTGAGACAAGTTGCATGGCTCCCTTGTGTCTATTGCTTGTTTGAGTTTTTGGATGTCCATTTATTTTTTCAAATTTTAAAGTTTCAAAAAAGTGTCCAAATATTTTAGCCTCAGATTTGTAAAATTTTTCGCCGGTGAAATTCTTTTCTTTAAATGCAGTCCATAGGGTTAACACTAAGTCACGATCAGCTTCCGTTTTTCTGGTTCTGCTTAAATATTCGATTGCGTTATTAATTTTCATTTCTGGAAGTTCCAAAGCGAAGTCTATATCTATATTCTGTATTTTAGTATCATTATCAATAACAATAACATTATCAATAACGGCTTTTTTGGGTTTATTATTTAAGGCTTGGGTTATTTGGCTTTCTTTGGGTTCTTTTGGGTTTTCAGGTCTGCCGCCTTTTTTACCATTTTCAGATTGTTTTTCAACAAAACTTTCCCACTTCTTTAAATCCCTTTTAAGTGTTTGTTCAATGTCAATAAACGAAAGCTCAGTTATCCTGTCAGGAGCCACAGGGTTTAGATCGTTTACATAACGAAAGAAGTGTTTGATTAATTTACCGGCCTCAACATCTTTAAGGGCTTCAAATTTTTTAATCCAATCCTTATAGACTATTATTTTATTTTTTCCTTCAGCCATGCAGTTAAATTAAAAAAGGCTTTAAGGTTTCGGGGGTGCATCCCTACGCCTTAAAGCCCATTACGAGTTTCCATCTCAACCGATGCACCCGGCTAAAATTCAACGCTAATTTATAAAAGAACAGTTAGTAAACAAAATTTATTTTATCCCCATTGCAAACTCATTGCTTCCGCAATTCCGCTAAAGGTTTTTGATCGTTCTTTTGATCTGTTAGGTCCAGGAGCCATTCGCCAAATCCTGCCTTCTCGCCCGGTTACTTCGTTTGTTGCTTTAAGTAATGGCAATCCTTTCAACCAAAGACAAGTTGCCTTCGTTTCTCCATGACCGAATTGCCAGGGCTGAATTATCTGATCCGGTTTCCTGAATAAAGAACTCATTATTCCTATTGGGTTTTCAATCGCATTACAAACCTCTGCAAGCCTTAAAAAGAATTCAATTCCCTTTTGCTGCCTTCCGTCCTTTCTTTTTTCTTCAAACCACCTTGCGCCTGAAACAGCTAAATGATCGCATGGCGGGAAACCTATTCTTAAATCCCAATCCTGATAAATAACATTAAAAATATCGTCTTTAATATGCCACTCAGGATGACCGCCGGAACAGTCTTGTATATCACAACTAAACGCCTCATGCCCTTTTTCTCTGAAGGCTTTACAAACTACTTGGCTTTCTTCACAAGCTATTAATACTTTCATTTTATAATATAAATTCTTCTCTCAAATAAATCCCGATCACAAACCCTAAAACCTGTGTCTAAATCCCAAATCTTCTTATTCTCAACAAACACCTGGAACCAATGTCCGGTAAGGTAATCGTTGTAAAGAGTATCGGTTTTTAAAAATGCCTTTTGAGTTGTGTACTTCAAAGAAATAATTAAACATTGGCCTTCGGTTTTGATTTCTGTTTTACTGCAAGAACAAAAGATAGCAAATATTATTGCGATAAAAACTATGAGTTTAAGAATCTTTTCCATTTGTAAGTTCTTTATCTTCTATTTGTAAAAAATCACTTTTCTTTCCACCGATAACCTTTAAAAAATCTAATTCAACCTTTGCGGAATTTATTATCACCTGTGCAACCTCACAAACCGCTTTTGCTTTTTCTGGAGTAATTGAATTGTCTCTTAAAGATTCAATCGTTTCAAAGAGGTGGTTTCTCAAATCGGACATTTTATTTTTCATAGCAATTGTTAACAGTCTATCGAGTTTTAATATTATAATATTTTTACTTTGTCTATCTTGACATCTTAAACAAACCCCTTCTTTTCCTCTTGCCAAATCTTTAAAATTATACCAAGTCTTATGTTTTCGGCAAGCAACACAGTAATTAAACCAATTAGGGTCATAGTAGGTTGCCATTTTTAATCCTCTTCATTAATATCAATATCTTTTTCAGCAATAAAAGCTGATAGAAACTTCATTAAATATAACGCTTCATTTTTATTAAACTCCATGCAAATAGAATCATTAATATCTTCGCCTTTCTCATTTACTATTTCAATGCACATCTTATGGCTAAGTATTCCACTAATCCTATTTGTATAAACCATGATTGATGAATTGTGGTTTATCTTTTCGGGGTTATTTGTGGTGATAACTCCAGATATATCAAGTTTCATATATTTAATTTTTAATTTGTTTTCTTACTTCCTCCCCTTCCTTTTGCCTTGCCTCATTCACCGTTCCCCGAAGGTCAGGGTTTTCCTCTTGAATCAAACTTCGTTTAAAAATGCAAATTCTTTATGGTATTTAATAGCCGCTTCATTATATGCTTTTGCCGCATCAATTTCATTTTTAAACCGGCCTAAATGTACCTTCCTGCCATTCTCTGATATTTGCACTTTGTAAACGCCATAATAAGAATCAAACCAAACGCCACGATAAATTGATGTACCCTTTTTAAACCTTCTTCTATTAGCATTATTTTCTGCCATTGTAGCTTTTCTTAGATTATCTTTTTGGTTATTCAATCCATTATGATCTCTATGATCTGTAAAAAGATAACGATCAGTTATTTTCAAAATAGACCTGTGCATATAAACAGTTTTATCATCTGGAGTAGTTCTTATGGCATACATGATATGTCTTTTGCTTGTATATACTTGCCATTTAAACTTTGATAATTCATCATAATCATCATCGTCAACCATCGCAAACTGCCCCTGTGTAAGTGGTATTAGCTTCATTTTGATTTGTTTTTGGTTTCTAAAAATCTATCCGTTTGCCTGTCTGGAACTATGTGAATAAAATAAGTATCAATGCTATCACCATATAATTTTATCCAACTTTCCACTATTGACTTCCATTCTTTAGTAGAATAGTAATGAACTTTTTTTACTGTCATAGCCCATTTTATTAATTTGATAACTCCTGGCATTTGTAATGATTTATTATAAAAGTTAATTCAACTTCTGTCCAAACCTTTCTGTGCCTTGCTGCTGAATCCAACAGATCAACTTTATCCTGTCCGTAACGTCTTATAAGTCCTTGTCTGAATCCTTTTTCATTCCCAGCTTTCGATAAGTTACAATGAACGCATTGCCCCTGAACATTGACCTCATTAAACTGAAGGGCTGAATAAATATGACCATGATAAAAATGTCCTGCATTGTGAACGCCACCACCGCAGGAAATACAGCCTTTGTTTTTGTCCCTTACACGAATCCACTTATTAAAAACGGTGATCGCTTTTTTCTTTAACCCTTTTAATGATTTTACTTTTGCCATCAGGGTAATTTAGTTTTCATTTGAGTAATTATCCTTTCCATCCAATGCTCATAGTGTTTAACCGAACTATCAAAGCCCTCGTTATTATTCTGAAACATTACATAGAGTACGGATCGTAATCTTTGCGAACTGGTTTTTCCTTTAAATTCAAAATCTGATTTCAACTCCTGGAGCATTTCTTTTTCATCTTCTTTGAATGGTTCTTTTTTGAAAGCCAAGTAGCCAAATTGGTGCATATTTTCCATCAGACCTAAAAGGTCCTGCGGGTTTAACTCCTGAGTTTCAAAAGTTATCTTTAGGGTTTTATCCGCTAAAGTTCTAAGCCCGTCAAGTTGTGCAGGAAGGATTATCATGACTGAATCCTTTTTAATGTTTCTTTATCTGAAAGTTGCTGATTCATTTTAAGCATATTTATCACTTCGTTTGCCCTTTGTGATCCCATAACCGGAAGTTCCATTTCTATTTGCGCCCTCTGCCTTTCTTCTAAGGTTGAATTATTCAGTAAATTTTCGATATAGTAAACCTGAGAATCGGAAGCCGTAAAATCTGAGTTATCCTGTTTTATTGCCTCGTCAATCTGATCCATCCTTTCGGTTCTTGGCAAATACTTGTAAATTCTCTTTATAACCGTTTTCCTTGCCATTTCCCCGTAGTCTGAAACCCAAGTGCAGGATTTTATCTTGTTTTCAAGGTAGGCTTTATAGGTCTCTGAACGGCCTCTAATGCCATCAATTTCTTCAACGTCCATAAATTCAACTTGGCGGGTATTGTCAATTAACGTAGCTAAAGCGTAAGCTCCTTTGATATTCCCTTTCTTAGCCCTTGAAAGTTCCGGTTTGTGAGTTACTGGCTGCATATTATTAGCTAAGTCAATTTCAAAAGTATCGCCATCGTAAACAAGTTGGCAGACCATTGACTTAACCGATCCCGCATCTGTAAGGAGTTTAACAAGCCCGACATATCCAGGTTCTAAACTCGCCTCCATTATCTTTAAAGCCCCGTTCCATCTTGGTATTAAATACGCCTCTTTTGCCGCAGGGTTAAGTGAAAGCCCAATATTTGAAATGTTTAAAACTGCTTGCTGAAGTGATTCTTTAGAGCATTTTTGAAGTTGTGCAGACTTATTGATTAACTGAAGGGCAAAGGAAACTTCCTGTTTTACCTTCTCAATAGAAAAACCCGCTTCCTGCATCCTTTTTTCAACCGGAGCAAATTCGGTTATTTTAATTAATTCGTTCATGGTTTGTTTTTTAAGTTATAAATAAATATTGTCTGAATCATCCCATTGCCTCTTTGCCTTTCTTAAATCATTGCGATGTATGCGAATCCTGAATATTAAATAAGAAGCAAAAACAAAAACGATTAAAACGGAGCTGATAAAAAGATATAGCATGTTAGGCGTTTTGCATGTTTAAAATCGTAATTTCCTTTTCGATTGCCTTCCCTGCGAAATGACCAACTTTTAAACCTTTGTCGGTACAATATTTCTTCAGAGATTCGTAAAGAGTGGGATCAATTTTGATAGTGATCCAGTTCTTTTCTTGTTTTTTATTGATTGCTTTCATTTGACGAAGATAATGAAAGTTTTCATATTCCGCACAATTTGACAAAATATTTTTTTTATGACAAATATTTGGCAATATCAAAAAGACTGTTTAATTTGCATCATCATTCACAATTAAACTCTAACAAAATGACAACTAAATCTTTTAAAATAGAATCTGAAAAGTTTAGATTCTTAAGCCCATTGTTTTCGTATGTATCAAAAACTAATTGCGATATAAATGGAGATTATTTGATATTAGAGCTACAATTTTCTGGCATTATTAATAAATCTGGACTTCATTTTGGTAGGGGTGGCAGCCATATTTGGTTTAGCAGAAAATCAAACAACGAAAGAATTGGAATCATTTATTACAAATCTTAAATAGTTAGAGTTCGGGGCTGAATCGAAAGTAAGCTCCGACTTTTATTAACAAACCAAAAAATTAAAACCATGCTAAATTTAAAAACAACCGTAAGCGTTCAGGATTCATTCAGCGTTCTAAAGGGTAACCTTGCTTACGAAGTATTACAATCGGCTTTAATCCTTTCCAGATACACAATAAGGATTCGCCGTGAATCACCTTCTGAGAACATTATAGGAATTGAAGTTGATTGTTCACCTATTTTAATGGCTGATAAAATTGAATTGTTTAATGAGGTTTTCGGTTATAAGTACAATATTTCAAAAAACACAGAAGGATCATATCTTTTGTTCACACTTAAAAAGCCGTATGAAAAAAATACTGTCATTCGCTAAAAAATACGCAGCAGTTGAAATACTTGTTGATGATGAAGATTATGAATACTTAAATCAATTTAATTGGCACATAACAAGGTTTAAAAATAGAACGAGTGATTATGCTTATAGGTGTTCTATTTTGCCAAACGTTAAAAGAAGAAAGGTTTTTATGCACAGAGAAATAATGAAATTAAAAGGTAATAAAATAGCCGTAGATCATAGAGACCTAAATGGATTAAATAATCAAAAATCAAATCTAAGGAAAGCAACCAATGGCCAAAATCAGGCAAATCGTAGTAAGACTAAAGAAAATAAACTTGGTTTTAAAGGAATATGTAAAGATGCCAGATGTAAAACATGGTCAGCAAAAATAGGCTACAAGCGCAATCAAATACATTTGGGATGTTTCGCAACTAAAGAAGAAGCTGCAAAAGCATACGATAAAGCGGCAATAAAGTATTATGGAGAATTTGCAAGATTGAATTTTAACGATACAAACAATAAAAGACTATGACACCTACTATTGAAGATAAAAAATATGACGAATTGGAATCAATTCTTTTGGCTATTGAAGTTCCTCATTGGGATTGGCTAAGATGCAAAGGAACGACACCAAATGTTTACCAAGCGATAATTGATGCCATGTTTGCCGCCTCCCTCAATAGGCAGGGATTGACGAGGGTTGAAGATTTAATTGCAGAATTGAAAACATGGGTTACGGCAAATTCCGAAAACCATACTGACATGGATATAGCTTATTGGAATGTGATAAAATATTTAGAAAGATTAAAATCAATGCCACTACCAAATAAACCAAGTATATGAAACGGGCGGCGAGAACACCAGACCAACAAAGATTTTATGATAGTATGCTTAAAAAGAAAGCAAGAACATTAAAGCCAAGATATAAATTTATACCCCCTGTAAAAGAAACTACAACCATAGAGTATATGCAAAATTGTATGTATTGGATTGAAGAGTATTTAGCAGGGCGAGCAACTGAAGAAAAATTTAAAAGCGCATTACAATCATTAACCAAACTCGCTTACGAACTTCATTATGAGCAACTCAAAAATAAACCCTCAAACTTTTAATCATGGAAAATAATAATAGGCAGGGATGCAGATGGGTGAAATGCTCAGATCGGTTGCCAGAAGTTAGAAAAAATTATCATGTCAAAGTAAGATATGAAGATGATAAACCAGGGTGTTGGAATACTGGGTCGGTTTGGAATTTGCAACATTGGGAGCATCCATCGCAATACGATTCTTATACAGGGTTGCCTAAAAAATTAAAAGTTTATGAATGGCTTGACGAAAATAATGAGTAATATGAAAATGGTCGGCAACATACCAAAATGGAAACATAACAAGTTTCACAAAAGCATTATTAATAATTATGGTAATGCGGCTAAATGTGAGCATTGTAAATCAACAACGGCTAAAAGGTATGAATGGTGTTTAAGGGAAGGCCACGAGTACTCTTCAAATCCTGAAGATTATTTACAACTATGCACTTCATGTCATCGTAAGTATGATTTTAATGAAAGTATAAGAACCAAATTGAAGGCTAAGAAACAAGGCGAATCACACAACAGGTCAAAACTTTCCGAAGCTAAAGTGTTAGAAATATACGACCTGTTGAAAACAGGTGTACCAAATAAGCAAATCGCAAAAGGATATAACCTTGACCCAAGTACAGTATCAGATATAAAAAGAGGCAAGAGATGGCCTGAACTATTTAAAAAATACCATAATGGATAATAAAAAAGAAAAGGCCATAGAACCCTGTGCTACTTCTTCAGAAAAAGAAGAAAATAAAAATTATATGAGTAATATTTATCCAAAATCTTCAGACGGAATTTGCGCTTCTCTGATTGAAAAAGAAAATATAATACTTGGTGGTAATCTCATGCTTCTTTCTGTTGGTGATTTGATTTCTTTTAAAACATATTGCATCAACCAACAGGATTATTATCAAAGAAGGTTTGTTCCTGACGTAAAAAAAGGAGATGGTAATTGGCCTATTCAGGAGCGAATGTATAGTTGGTGGCTGTGGTGGTTTCACATGACGGAATATGTTCAATTTACCATTGATAAAAAAGTTAATGATTTGTGCCTTCCTTCCCCCTCCCCCACAGGTGACCGAGAGCCAAAAGTAGGAGACTATTTAACAATAGGAAAGTTGTATAAAATTGACGGTGATGATTATTATGTTTGGGATAGAACAGACGGCATTTCATTAATAGCAACAAAAGAAGAATGCATCCCAACTGATGAAAAATATATTATCCCAAACGAATCAAGTCAATCAGAGATACGCACAGGTGACCGAGACTGTGAGGAGTTGCCGCTTGATAATGACCAACCATTCAACACAAAAACAGTTTTGGAAATATTGATATGGGCATCTGAACATTTATTGCATGAAAAGAATTATGATGGCGGCAGCGTAAAAGGAATCGCCTATGAAGAAATAGAAAGATGTGTTGCAAGGGCAAAGGAGTTAATAAAAAGATTATCTGCCCACCGAGACTGTGAGGAGTTGAAAAAGGAAGTTGAAAGATTGAAGGGGTTGATTGAACATGAAGTAAAACGAGTTGAATGGCCTGAAAACAAAGAAGATTCTTGGCAAAAGTTCAAAAGGAAAAATAAACTCTAAATCTCTAAACCGCTTCCGTCTTAAAAAATAAAAATTATGAATACAATACCAGATAAAATAAAAAAAGACATGGCTATGGATAGAATAGGCCGTAAGCTGTGTAAGTATCTTGAAGAGTATTACGCACAAGGAATAATTGAGTTTAGAGTTGGTATGCAAGATAAAGACCATTTTATTATTCATCCGATGAACGTAGACGGCAAGACGCATGATGTAAAGTGGGATATTAATAGTGCTTCATATAGCCATGAACTAAAAATGATTCCACCAAAAAAGAAACCTAAATCAAACCAAAAATAAAAACAATGTCAACTATACCGAAACCGATAATGGATAAGGCAAAAGAATTATTCCCTGTTGATATGGAAGCGGGAGTAATTGGTGAATATGATGCAAACGCAGCAAGTAGAAGAGCCTTTATTTCCGGTTACCAACTTGCAACCGATGGGCGGGAAGAATTGGAAAAGGAGAATGCCCGGATAAAATTATTATTAGAAAGACAAGTTAAGGATAATTATAACATTATATATCCGCTTGCCGATAAGGAAATATCGGGGTATAGATGGCAGCAATATCAAAAAGAAAATAAATTATAAACTATGTCAGACATACCACAAAGCAAAGACTACCGAAGCATAACCGATTGGTCAATCGCACTTGATAAATATTTTGGTAATAAAGATGACCAAATCACCGCCCTTCAATCCTCATTAAAGGAGAAAGAGAAGGAGTGTGAAGAATTGAAAGACCATGCCGAAACTTGGGAACGAACCGCAATGAGTTATAGAAAAGTTGCCGAAGAACAATCCAAACAAATAGAGGAATGGAAAAGCAAATATTCAAAAGCTATACTTCATAGAGATTTATCAATAGAGGAACTAAAAGCAGAGAAGGAAAGACTGAAAGGATTGATTTTTAATATGCACTCGTTTTATAAAACAGGAGAGTTTACAGCAGAACAAATAGCGGGACAATGGCAAGATTTTAAAAAACAAAACAATCTATAAAACCCCAAAGGAGGAACACATGAAAAAGGATCGTAGAATGAATAACCTACAAAAAACAATGATAAAAGGATATATAGCCTTTATACTTGGAACGCTATGCGCTTACGGTATGTTTTTATTCTTGGATAAAGTGCTTCATGTTTTTAATTAAGAAAGGAAGTAGAAACTAAAGCGATCCCTTAAACTTGTTATACGCAGTAGCCAACTTTTCATCATACTTATTCTGCTTATATCCTGAACCGTTGTAACCAAGAGCAAACCCCGCCCAATCTTTTCTTTGAAGTTCATCAACCAAGTTCTTATTCTTAACGAAATTTATAAAGGCATTAAGGTGCTGATCTTCGTCAATGTGCATGGCTGCAACAAATGAATCAACGTCTGAAAATCCGGCAAGGCCGTAGTTATACCCCATTATTTGAAACTTGCCCCAACTTGCCGAAGAAAGGGCTGCATCTTTGCTTATCGCTATTGCCCGTTTTAAGCGTTCAGGTTGGGCTGAAGTTTTCCCGTACTTACCTGTTGTCCATTTCTCATAAAGGATGTCTGAAGCCCCTGTGATCATTTTGGGGTCAATTCCACGCTTTTTAAGTTCTGCCCAAAAGACATGAGGCTCAAAAAGTACAACCGGATGCCCACTTGGTAGAAATCCACTTCCTTTACTTTCAACTTCTGCCACCGCTTTGATTGTTGCCGGTTCTACTCCTAAAAGTGTAGCTGAATCATTAAACGCTTTTTCAGTAATCATTTCTTTTGTTTTCTTGCAACCGTTGATCCAGTTGATTTATTTACCATGAACTCTACAAGCCATACTTTCACACTTCCCACCCGTTTAAAAGTCAATCCGCTTGAATCAGAAGTAAAGACATAAGCCATCAACCCTCCGGATCTTCTCCACTTGGTTTGTTTAGTATAAATAACTTTACTTCTTTTTGAAAGTTTGAACTTTGCCTGATCCTTTAATTTTCTAAGTGTTGTTTGTGTCATTTTCTTTTTTGTGTTTATTGTTAACGTATCTTATTGAAAGAATTGAAATTAGACCACCTCCTATTATTTTAGTTATCCCGTCAATAACATTTGCTGCATTATCTGATAAAGGTGAATTTGTGAATATTCTCATTATTATTAATCCAAGTTCAGCAATTGGAATTGATAGAGCTAAAATTATAATAGCCCAATCTGTAGAATCCCATCTGGTCATATCGGGAATTTCGTTTTACCAAATACCTTAATAGCAATCGTTCCCACAAATCCACCGATAAGTAAGGCAATCCACCACCAACGGGTCTTAGCTTTCCCTTTCCAATCGTTTCTATCTTGTTCTAAAATTGTATTTTTTGCAATTAAGTCTGTAATGTTTTTGTTAGCAGAAAGCAGAGCAAGCTGTAATCGTTCTTGCTCTGCTCGGTTTTCCCTGTAAATTATGTTATCCTTAGTGATAGTTTTGGTTACGACCTTTGTTATTGTTCGGTATTTAAAACCTAATGAATCCTTGTAAAGAGTATCCGTATCAAAAACTATCGAATCCATAAACTGAATCTCAGTTACGGTATCGGTTTTTACTATTACGGAATCCGCTTTATCAGGGAATTGTTCAGCACAATAACCCGCAGAAAATTCAGGATGTTTAAAAAGATAAAGCTGAGTTTTGGACAATGCTTTCTTTTCTGTATTACAGGCTACGAGTCCAAGTAATAATATAAACGACCACCTTTTCAATTCGTGGTTAATTTAACGTCAATAGTTTTGTCCTGAACCCCTTCGATTGTGTCGTTTTTCAAATCGGTGATAACTACTTTTGGTTTGTCAAAGAAGTTCTTAACAATATAAGCAACGAAGCCACCCAATGCAGCAAGAGCAATTTTCTTCCAGTCAAAAGTAAGATTGCCTGAATTTATGGTATCTGTTATAATTGGGACAATAGGCGAAAGTGCCGCCACAATTAATCCCTTAATAAAATCATTACCATTTAAACTGAACCGTTTTGATGAAGTTGTTACATTCATAATTTTAATTTTTATTGAATAGGCGGAGACATCAACATTTCAATCTCCTGTTTATAATCTTTTTTATTAATCACCATCCAGTTTCCAAACAAAGCACAGACTTTTATTAAATACTTTCCAGGTTCTACGTCATTAAAAAAATACTGCCCTTTATAATAACTTGCCTCTTTTGCATCTAATAAATTTAAGTCTTTTTGCTGACAACTTTCATACCCCTTGAATAGTTTCTTTGCCTTCTTGGTGTACTTCATTATCCAAACACTTACACCATGTTCCGAAATGTCACCATCGCCCCGTAATTTCTTATTTAATGTAATCACTAAACTTTTATCGTTTGGTTTTTCTTCGTTAGGCACTTGGTCATATTCGATCTTCCCAACTCTCATCATACTATCGTAAAATAACCTATTCTTTAACTTTGATATTTCCCTTTCATATTCTCTTATTTTCTGAGTTAGTCGGTAAATTTCTTTGTCCTTGTCATCAGTAGGCTTGTAATCTTCTGACTTCATCATTGATAAATAAAAAGGTTCATGTTCAACTTGTGCCTGTGTTAGTGCTTTTCTTTCTTCTAACTCTTTAATCCTTGCTTGTGCATTTATTGCATAACTTGAAACTGAAGAAATATCTTCTGTCCATTCTTTTAAACTATCTACAATTAAAGAAATAGAATCTGTTAATGGTTTATCGCTTACTGTTATTGGAGTTGCCTTTTCATAACTGCTATTGCAAGCCACAAACAATAATAATATAGGTAAATATTTTCTCATTCTTTTACGATACCAAGTTTTCTAAGTGTATTCATTTCGCCTTTAAGTTCTTTGAATGCTCCGGTTAAATCAATTATCTGACCTCTCATTTGATCCATTTGAGTAGCAAGAACAAATTTTTCAGTAACACAATCTTTATTAGCTTTCTTCAAATCATCTTTTACGCCTTCATTAGTTTTTTGATTGATAACAAACATAACAGAAATGCCAATTACCAATAGCGTCATTATCGCAGCAGTTGGATTTTCTTTAAACGCCTTAAATAGTGCATCAAATTTTGCTCCCATTATATTGGAGTTACCGGATTTGAAAAGTTTCCAAGAGTATCACCCACAACTGCCGCAACTTTATAAGTAGTTCCCGCAACAGGGTAATGATCGGTAAAACTTGTTCCGGTAATAATTGCGATAGCTTTTTCACCTAACGCTTCCCTGTCACTTCTGGATATCCAGTAAGTTGTTGCAAATGGAACGCTGTACCATTGGAGAAGAATGCCGTCTGATTTCATTGTAGCTATTAAGCCCTCTGGAGCCGGAATTGAATTTGATCCGCCGCCGCCTGGTTTTGGAGGTTTTACTTTTGCCATGTTAAATTTTATTTTTAGGTTTTAAAAAATATGATTGATGAACCAAACTAAATATATGTCTTGCAGTATAGGCTGCTCCCATAGCTTTCCTTCCAATTGCTGCGGCTATCATAGCATCATCGTCTTGGTCTGCACATAATGAATTAGTACCATGCCACCATGGACCAGTAGGATAAGTTCCGTAACTATTACCCATTACTTTACCAAAAGAATATTCATTGGTTTTAACTCCATTGGTGCAATCTGATTGATGGCGCAATCCAAGTGTATGACCTGCTTCATGCGAAATAGCTTCAGCAACATTATGTACGCCGTATGCAAGTAATGATGAGAATACGAATGCAGGAGAGTGGTCAGTCCAAAAGAAAGAATTAAGATAAGCAACACCGCCCGCACTTCCGTACCATTGATAATCTTCAGTAATATCCACTTGTACCTTATGCCCCCATGCTGCACTATCAAATACAGCTTTATCAGTTGTTATACGAATATTATATAACGGGAAATGTAATTGTACTTCAACTAATATAGCATCAACTTCCGGTTGTGTTAACCCTGAATGACCAACAACTATCAGACCATTAACATTCCATGCAGTATTGTTTATACTATCACCAAAGAAATTTAAGAACACAACATTTGTTGACGTATTTATTGGTGGAGGCGGGTTAACAGTTGTATCTCCGCCACCACCATGACCGCGACCTCTTGGCGGCTTTGCTCTTTTTGCTTCATCAAGATTACGCTTCTTGTGATTGAATTTTTCGTTACCATTGAATTTGTGTTCGCCCCAACTGCAACTAATCTTTATCTTCTTTTGTTTTTCCTCCTTATCCGCTTTGTCTTTCCTAGCCATTACATTATCATCAGCTAATGGAGCCACACCGTCTTCGATAATTGTTGTGTCAATTATTGGCAGCAAAGAAGTGTCAGCCGTTGTAATTGGTGTGTCGGTTTTCTTTTTGTTGTTATCATTACAACCAACAAAACTGATGACGATTAAAACGATTATTATTTTTTTCATATTTTAATTTGTTATTATAATTCTTCTACCAGTTGCTAATAATTCAATAGCAACACCTCCCCAATTACTTGCCGATGCAGTTACTGACGGTGTGTTATCTGTTGTTTTCGTTCTATATACTATATAAGAAGATGGTGGCGATCCTATTGCTGTTAAATTCAACAACTGCGTCCATCCAGATTCTGGAGTCCCGCCAAAAGGAGCTTGATTATTAGAAAATATACAAATTACAGCGTTCCCGCTACCACTTAATGAAGATAATGTTATAGCTGGATTTGCGTCTGTGTCTGCCCTGTCTGTTGCACTTTGAACAATTGCATCACTTCCATTTGTCCCGGTAACCGCCACCCCCGAAACCTCGTATATATTACACAAAAGCTCGTTTTGAGTTTGACCTGAAAAGCTAACGGTTAGAGTTGTTGATGTTCCAGAAGAGATCAATGCTCTAAAGACGGATACTTGCTGAACTGCTGATCCTACGGTATTAAAAGTGGTTGATGCTATTTGTGTAAATGTTATGCCCGTACCGGAAACAGTCGGTATATTAGGAACACCAGCTGACGTAGAAACCGTAAATAGCAAATACAATTTATTACTGGCAAATGAAATGCTTGCTACGGTATAGGATGAATTGTTAATGGTATTTGTCGTGCCGCCAACCTGTGTAAAAGTTTGACCGTAACTTATAACGGGGAATAATAAGAATAATAATTTTTTCATTAGTCTTCAGTATAATTTATAGTGAATGCAATTGCTCTTATAGTTCCACTTGTGGCCGTTGTATATACCCATATAAAAGAACCCGCAGGAATAGTAGCATCATTAAATCCTGATGAATTACTGCACCCTGTTGTAAATGAAGTACAGGTAATATCTGAAGTAAATACTGCCGTAGGGCTTTGAATGTTTGTTCCGAATGCTATGTTATATGTAACCGATGGCGATGTTCCCCTAAGTATCGCTTTCAAACTAGTTATCGTTATAGCTACAGGAGTTTGCCAAACATCTACCGTATCTGCCGAAGTTGGGAATGCAACGAATACGCCTTTTGACAATGTCCCTTTTAATGCAATAACTCCATCAGCATCTTGTAACTTTTGCGTTCTTGATGCTGTCAACCCTAGTGTTGGGAATATAGAAACTATTTCACTTGAGTTAGGACTACGGAGATTTAAAGCTCCATGAAGAAATCCTGAAAAAGAACCAATAGCAAGTTCTGCATAACTGGTCGCTGATCTTGTTACGTTAAAAGCGTCCGCTTTTATCAATGTATCAGTTGTGTTGCCAATATCTGTTACCTGCTGAAGTGTTGGAGTGCTGCCGCTTTGCGGATAAATCTTATACCTAGTTCCTGAATTTCCTGTATAATAAAGACTATCAACTAAAACTTCTATTGCTCCCGCTTCAGGAGTTGCTAATAAAGCCGCCGATCCTGTAGTGAATTTTAAAGGCGCACCACTTGCTGATGAATTACCTACTCTTAAATGAAGTGAAGCTGTTGGAGTAAAGTTATAAGCACCAAATCCTAGTCTTTTACTTGCATCTAAAATAAGCCCATTAGTTATATCATTACCAACTTCAAAATGAATCCCACTTGGCCCACTCAACAATGTTAAACTTGATGATTCTGCTAACGTATAATTAGATGTTGATGGAGCATCTGCTGCCGTCTTCAACCATACACCTGGAAATGCTGGTCCGCCAATTCCTAAGAAAGCACCATAAGTTGAACTTGCGTATTTAAATCCGATTGAACTTATTTCATGTGTCTGACCAAAACTTCCGATGCCTACTTTTATTTTTGTTCCTGCTGTTTCTAACATCATATTGCCATTACCCGCAGATAAATACCCGTCATTGGCGGCAAGGTCAAGAAATCCAGCATACGTTGATGATATTTGCCCTATTCTCATCACACCTACATGACCTGTTGATTGAAGGTCTAAATTAGCTTGATCAGCTTGTCCTAAATTTTTAATTAACGCATGACCGTAACCCGTAGTCTCAAGAGGATTAACGAAAGGGTATGTTGTTAAATATGAATTAGAAGAATTTAATCTTACGACAGCATCTGAAGGACCAGCAAAAGAATAATTCTTAGCGAATCCAATAGCACCACTCCATGTGCTAGGAGTACCTTCGTCTATGTCTGCGATATTTTCAAACCACGGAGTTCCGACTGTATCATCTTCAAAGACTGCATGAGTAATACTTATTCTTCCGCTTCCTTGTAAAACTATATTATAAGCGTTCCTCCAGAAACCCATTTGGGAAATTTCGATAGGATGGTACTGAGTTTCTCCGTAAGTAGTTAACCCAATATAATTTCCATCAAGTTCTACGTTGTTTGCTTTGAAATGTTCCGCTACAACTACTGCCTTATACACTCCTGTAATAAGCGAGTTGGTAAAGTTTATCTGACACCAATTGTTTACTCTTGGAAAATTAATCCCTACACTACTTGAATTTGGCATTACTGTACTGTCTCTTGGACTTTCTGTGTCGATTCTTACATTATCTACCGTTAACATGGATAACTTACTACCGTCGATTCCCTGACCCTCTGGAGCAACGTGAGTTAAGCCCGTCATGCTTCGTACTCTGAATCCGATATTTTTTATCACTACGTTACAGAAATTAGCCTGACCTGCCCCGTCAAAATTTGTTGAAATTATAGCAGTAGAAGAAAGTAAAGAACTTTTTAATATCACTCCGGTTAAAGGTGGTTTTGCATTATTGGTATCAGTTAAAGGATTCGTCCACATCATTGGAGGAGTTTCTCCTCTGAACTCTACTGTAACTGCCGTATCTGTCCGGTGAATTGTAGATACAGGAATACGCAAGTGCATCCCACTTTGTGCCGTTGCTGTCAACAAATAAATCCCGTTAGGTAGATAAACCACACCACCACCTTGAGAAAAACAAGAATCGATTGCCCGTTGAATGAACGGCTGATCATCTGTTACCCCGTCTCCTGTAGCCCCGTAGTCTTTTATATTGTAAACTATTTGCCTGTGTGATTTATAGGCCGTACCCCCTGTGTTCTGAACAACATCAAACATTGCGTCTCTTGGAAGTAATGTATCAAGTGTACCAATGCCGCCTCCGCTACCAACCTCAACCCAATGCTTAGGATTGCAAGCCCTTACCCATACTGTATTAGTTGCATATGAAAAAAAGTGCGCCCCACAAGTATCTATTAACATATGAAGATTGGCGGCAGTTGTATCATAATACCTTGCCATGTACCCCATTGAATCAACCATAAACTTACCTTGTATCCTTTCGTTCACTCTTCTATACTGAAACCCTGTCGGGACTTGACCGAACATCTGAAACGAAACAACCAAGCAAATAAATAATATAATATTTTTCATACTGTTACTTTATAAATTATATGAATCACTTCATCACCAACGAACGGATAATTAGCACCAAAAGTTATTCTGTGCGGCCTACCAAGTACCACCGCCCAATTACTACCGTTAAACGCACTAAGTAAAAATGGTCCCATCCAATCCTTTTCTTCCCCCTGTCTTGATACGGCAATTATTTGAGACTTCGGTAGCCCTACATTAACTGTAGTTCCTCCATCACTTCCGATTACCGTTTTATATTTTAATAAGTCCATATTACAAACATTCTCTGTCCGTCCATTGTTGTTCCGGCATCAGGGGTTATCTCGCCTGTGCCACTATTAAACGAATAAGGTAAACCAATACTTAACTGTTCCGAACCCTCTCTGTAAACTGCTATAATGTTAGCTGCTGATAACCCGATCCATTCACTATCTGATATTTTACCGCTTGCAACCGTGTACGAATCCGACTTAACATTTTCACCCGTAACCACCGGATCTATTAAATCAGACACCGTGTAACCACCAGATGACTGTAAATTAATATCATAAGTAGATGAATTACCAGCCTCGCCTGTTATTGGCAATCTTTCAATAATAAAATAACCCCTTACCGATCTGTCAGTACCATTGTTATCTGTGTATATAACTTCTAAATCCTGTGGTTCTCCAAATACATCTTCATCTAAAAAATGAAAGACAGATAAATTGCCGTCATTTGTTGAAGTAGTTGCTCCTGATATTGTCGCAGTAATTGATCTCATCCTTGCTCTCTTTTCTAAGTTCCTACCACTATCGGGAGTTGTTGCACCTATAACTTCTTGCTGAAATTCTAATACTACATTAGTCCCACACACTATTTCATAAGGTGCTGCATCAATGTATTTAAACACATGGACATTTTTACCTTGTATGTTATAGCCTGTGTTCATTCCTGAATATATTTAAACTCAAAAGCATCGTCATAATTTCTATCTCCATCCACCGAACTACTTTCTACAAAAACGCCACTCCAACCACAGTTAGCAAAGTTCATATTTCTAAATGATGTTAACATGAACTTCTTATCCTGTTGATCGCCGTGAATTATCTTCCACCTGTTTATCATTGAAGGAATATCAACTACATCATTTGCACCCAACCCCTGAACATCAGTTTCTATTACTGTTCTGGTTTTTCTAAATTGATTCCACCATTGATAAACAATATGCTTCGCTAACTTACTATCGGTTAAAACAGTATTATCGTGATAGTAATTCCATGTTTCGGTTAGCAGGTAATCTTTCCCATCGAATTTTTTTAATGCCCCTTTAAATATAGGCTCTGGCGAATCTCCTAAAAACATTTCATGTTCTATGTTCTTTTTTGAATCGTTAGTTCCTGTAACTTTATTTTGTTGCCCGATAATTGTGTGATATGTACCATTTATATAAGCGAAATATGTAAACTTTAAGTCTGAGTAATCAATAGCTATCCCATCGTCATCTGTTGTTGCGCCAGATTGGTTTCCCTGAAACAACATTATATATAATTTCCCTGTAACCGGAATCTCTGGTGTTTCATCTATATTAACAGGTTGCCATTCTGTTTCTTCTATTAATGTTGAATCAATATCTATTTTACCAGCAGATGTATTAAGTGTAAAATTAGAAGTATCCCACCATTTTAATGGTGTTGTTGGGTCGGCAAGAGTTGTATTACCTAACATCCAATCGCTGCCATCGTTTCCCGCTAATCTTATTCTACCTCTTGAAAAAAGACCACCATAAGCTGACGGATACAATGATTCTGTTCTCCAGCTATACGAAAACGATATTTTGCTCTTAACAGTCACATCTATAGGTTCGCTTTCTGCGTATTCAAATAATTGCGATGTTGTGGTAGGTGTTAAGTATAAAAATCTTTCTATTTCATACCCATTATCATCAAATCTGACACCTATTCTCATCTCGCTTGTGGTAGATCCACTTCCAGGTACTCCATTAAAAAGCGACCAACAATCAGGTACATAGGTTTTCAACGGTAGTACATCATCATCAACAGTACCTCTAAGAAAAGATGAGTTACACGGTATTTCATTTGGCTGTTCAAATTTGTATGTATGTAAGACAGAGTGCGACCTTCTTTGAAACCTTTTAACTGCGTTATCCATACTTAATCTATACCCATCATATAAACCATCTTGATCGTGTGCAATTATTTTATCTACGTCAATTAATTCGTAATTATTAAAAACAGCAAAAGAGGAAAATGTAAACTTTGCAAACCTAAGTGTTGAAGCACCTGTTGTGATCCTATCATATTCATCCCATCTTATAATATACCAACCGCCAGCAGTACCTGTATCTCCGTAAGTAATAAAGCATCCAAACGCATCAAGTATTTTATTTAAGACCGTAAGACAATCATCTCTTTCGTTTGTTTGTGTTTCAAACGTCAAGGCATTTAACATTATATCCCAGAAAGTATGATTATTAGAAATGAAAATCCACACCTCTATTGTCTCTGTAACAAACGTAGAAGTTGACACCGTTATATCTACTGAGGTAGTAGGATTAAGTGTAATGAGTGTAATCGTGTAAGACCCATTATTACCTAAAGTAGAACCCGTAATTTCAATGGTATCTCCTAGAGTTAAAAACCCTGCCTGATCATAAGGTATTCTGAATTTATTTGTAGCAGTTATATTGAAATTCGCAGACAGCTTTCTATACCTTGATTTTTCAAATAAGTTCATCGCTATATAAACAGTAGGGCCAATTCCAATACCAAGATTATTTAAACACAAGTATATGTAATCTATTAATCTGAAATGACCAACAGGAATATCACCGTCAGACTCTCTTAGTTTAACATCCCTCAATGATCCTAGCCCCTCAGAAGCAAATAATCTAACAGGGTTTGGTCTTGGTTGGAATGCTTCAGTATTATCATCAAGAACCAAGTTACCCACGAATGGAATAGTGCCTGGTCCTGAACTAATATTTAACTGAACGGTAAAATCATCCTCATCACCGTCTGAAAACGTATCTACGTTATTTGCTAGTGTAGTAACGGCTCCGGGTATTTCATCGGTTGAATTGAATCCACAGGTTAAACGTCTGCCTCTTATAACTTTTGTTTTATCATCGTCTACATCAACTGATTCTAAAATTATTGGCTGGTCAGAACCTTCTAAGAACGGGTCTACAAATTCATCAACTCCTGCAACAACAGGCGAAGCAATATCAACCCTGACCGCTTGTTGTTCAAAATTTACAATATCTATTCTAAATGATGTTGGCATTAAAATCTACCATTTGATGATTGCGCTCTTGATAAAACGATATTTAAATCCTGACCTGATATATTAACCGCTCCGACTATCTGCATCACATTATTAAACCCGCTTGAACCTATACCCCCGAAATTGGCCGTACCTCCAAGCCCACCAGATAAACCGCCTCCAACCAACTTACCTACTGCGCTACCCCCACCCGGGAATATCAATGATGTCACCGCTTTTAATATCAACATCTGAGCGATAGCTTTTATAGTCCCTACAACTAATGATTTAATTGCTTCGCCTAATGCTTTGAAAACTGACTTGCCTTCTAATATTGCATCGAAAACAGAATTGAACGCATTAACTAAACCTCCTCCGATGGCTTGATTTAAAGTATTTGCAACCTCCATCATGTTGCGAAGTTCTTTTGTGGCTCTAGCTATGCCTTCATTCAGGCCGGAAAAATCAGTAGCAGCTATATTTTTAAATATTTTATCAAACTCTTTATTGCCTATTTCGCCAAGTATTTTAAACTGATCCTTTAGATTAAGTTTTTTATCAAGTATAGCCTTACCTTCTGGTGATATTGTTGGGTCAAATGTTACCGTTAACGGATTTTCCTTCTCTAGCCTTATACCTTCAAAGAATCCTTTAGTCAATTCTTGTAACTGAGCATCGGTCAATGGAACGATATTATCAGGGAGTAACTCAAATTCTACTTTAGGAATTTTTATTTTGAGACTGCCTGTTTTAATATCTTCAAGTTCTTTTAATGCCTTCTTAAATATTTCACCTGGCTTAGTAAAGAAATGTTCGTCCAGATCAGGAACAACAAAAACGCTTCCGAATTCTTTATTAAACAACTTAGCTTTTGCAATAGTTTCTGCCTGAAATTTCTCAAACTCTTTTTTAATAGCCTCTAGCTTTTTCTTTAGCGCATCAGAATCTATTGTTCCGGCAAAATCTTTAAAAGATATACCTAATTTTTTAAAAGTATCATCTATTAATTTTGATATGTTTTCTGACTTTAAAGCATCTTCGGCTTTAGTTAAACTGTCAGCGATTTGATTCCCTATATCTATACTAAACCCGGCAGTATTGCCTAAGTTTTTAAGTATAGAAAGAAACCCTTTACCTACGTTTACGTCACCACCTTTCGCAATCGTCGCTATACTCTTAGCAAGTGTATCATTAACTATTGAAAGAGCTGCCGTTACCTTTACAGTATTAGTAAGTTTAGCTATATATTTAGTCAATGCTAAATCAGATGCTTCAATTGATATTTTATCACCGTCAAAAGTTTTCTGAAACTCTGGAGCCTGTGCAATTAATTCAGCTTTTACTTTTTTAAACTCAGAAGATGATAATGTTCCGCTTTGTAAAGCCTTTACCATTGTAATTATCGACCCTGCTTCCTTGTCTATTGATCCAGATGCTTCGTCTAACGCTTTATCTAATTTACTTGCACCAAACGCTGCTTCAAAAAACCCCTGTGTTAATTCATTCACAGCAGTAGCAGCAAGACCTATCAAACCTCCTATGCCAATACCCGGAATTATATTAGCCAATGTTCTTGCGCCTTGAAATGCTTTACTAAAGGCGTTTTCAGCAGCACCACCCGCAAGCCCTGCTTCTACCTTTAATGTCTTTAATCTATCGTTTACAACTTGTAACGCACCTGATAATTGTTTGCCAAAATCACTCTTTAACGCAGCCGGAGAAAGATTTGCTAACTGAGTTTTTAGTATTAGCGCAGCCTTTTCAAGTTGCTTTATAGATCCGGTCGCTAATCCCGAAAGTTCTTTTTCAAACTTTTTAAGCCCCCTTATAGCTTCATCTACATCGGCATCAATTACTACTTTTAAAGTTTCAGCCATTAGTTTAATCTATCATTTTTAGCTTGTTTCTTAATCTTCCGTCTTTCTTCTTCGATCTTATTAGTTAATTCAACTCTTGCCATTATTGCCTTACTGCGTTCGTCTAATTGTTCCTGAGTTAATGTTCTTTCTTTTTCACCAAACCATTCAGCTATAAATCTACTTCCGTGTAATGGTTTCCCTGCTATGTTTTGGTGAATCGCTGCAATATAAAAAGCAACCTTTGCAAAATCCATACTCTCACTTTTCCGTTTATTGAAAAATCCTTTTTGCATTAAAAAGAAATCTTCCAATTCCATATCGTAAAACACTTCAGGCATCAAGCCGAGCCAACCGAAAGCAATTTCTTTCAACCATTCGATGGTAATTGGTTCTCCAGTTGGCTCACTATCTCCCCCGGCGCAACTCCATTAGAACGAACACTATCACTATATTTTGTAAACACTTCATTAATGAATGAAGTTTCAGCATCAAGTATAGCTTCAAATATTTCATCCTTAGTAAACAATGGAGATACTTTATTCAATTTACATTCTGCATAGTACCCTGCATAAACGATTCCTTGCGTCACTTCTACCAACTTAGTAGTATCAAAACCCTCAGAGAATGTAAGCAAATCTTTTCCGGTTGATTCTTTGAAAAGGTTATAGAAACGACCCACGCCAAAGTTTAAAACAATTTCCTTCCCGCTTAATTCAACGGTTATCTTCTTACTCATATATAAATATTTTATTCAAACAACTCAATTAATTAAGATTCATCAGCCTCAGTAGTATCAACTGTACCTGTTATTTCAAATGTCCAATCAAAAGTCAGCGAACCAGCCGCAGCCGCATGAGGTTGAACGTTTGTGAAATAACCAATACCCCTGATAAGTACAGCCCTTCCGGTTGCAACAGATGGTGATCCCGGAACAAAAAGACTGATCATTCTTCCCTCAAGTTGTGTTTGAAGATTGCATACATCAAGCACCTCAGCTAGTGATGCCTGATTTGCTGTTGGTGAAGTATTAGCTGCGCCAGATCCGTTTATCGTTGCTCCGGGAACTCCAAGAGCTTTAATCTGTCCGCATTTAGTTACAAGCGTACTAACGTCTGAACTAAGCGTTCCATTTAAGTCTGTTTCGC
>Ga0193696_1000164_pt1 | contig 27100 bp, 39 predicted proteins | sample L3m1metaG_FD_145074 | JGI IMG/M metagenome (GOLD analysis project Ga0193696, IMG submission 145074) | Soil microbial communities from a riparian zone of the East river system, Colorado, United States - L3m1 | ecosystem: Environmental > Terrestrial > Soil > Riparian zone | place: USA: East River... | reverse complement strand
CCCCATCACGTTCGTCTGGATCGCCTCGAACGGGTTGTACTCACACGCCGGCACCTGCTTCAGCGCGGCGGCGTGGACCACGACGTCGACGCCGCGAAAGGCACGGCGCAGGCGCTCGGCGTCGCGGACGTCGCCGATGAAGTAGCGCATCGGCGAGTCGCCGCTGTCGGGGAAAACCTGCCGCATTTCGTGCTGTTTGAGCTCGTCGCGGCTGAAGATGATCAGCTTCTGCGGGCGGTGATTCCGGAGGACGGTTTCGGTGAACTTCCGGCCGAACGAGCCGGTGCCGCCGGTGACCAGAATCGTTGCACCTGCGAGCTCTGAATGATCCGCGGACATGTCGAAGGATCATACAACGCGGCTCAGAAGCGGGCGGAACGGCTAGACTCCGTGGCGATGGAGCCGACCGATCGCAATGCGAGTTGCCCGATCTGCGGCGGCAACCGCGTCGACACCGTCCATCGGCAGGACTTCATCCTCCCCGGCGACGTGCAGACACACTACGTCGTCGTGACGTGCTACGACTGCGGCTTCGCCTTCGCGCGCGACCTTCCGGGCGCGGAGGAGTACGAGAGCTACTACCGGACGAACCTCCGCTACACGTACGAGGGGAGCCGCGGCGCGGCGGAAGCGCTCTTCGCGATCCACCAGGGCTCGTTCGAGCTGGTCGACCGCCATCTCTCGCATGCGAAGGAGAGCCGCATCCTCGACATCGGCTGCTCCACCGGCGAGCTCCTCGCGCTTTTTCAGCGTGCGGGATACACGCATCTCACCGGCGTCGATCCGACTCTGGAGTGCAGCGAGATCGCGAAGCGGCTGCACGGCGTGGAGGTCACCACCGCCGTGCTCTCGGAGATTTCGGCGGAGCAACCGTACGACGTCGTGCTGCTGGCGAATGTCCTCGAGCACATCCCGAATCTTCGCCAGGCGATGCAGCGCGTCAGCTCGGTGCTGCGATCCGGCGGTCTGCTGTTCGTGCAGGTCCCGGATGGGGCGCACTTCGGCGCCGATTTCAAGGAACCGTTCCTCGAGTTTTCCATCGAGCATGTGAACTTCTTCACGGAGACGAGCCTGGCGAATCTGCTCGATGAGCTCTCCGCGGTCGAGGTGCGGCATGACGTCGTCGCCCACAAGGGCGTTTCGTATCCGGTGATCACGTCGCTCTGGAGAAAGAGCGGCGGCGGGACGCAACGAACGGTCAGCGACACGGGCGCGATTCGGGCGTACGTCGCGCGGAGCAACGCGCGGCTCGACGAGTTGCGGCGCACCATCGACGCGCTCGTCGCCGGCGGCGAGCCGGTCGTCATCTGGGGCGTCGGCTCGCTGACGGCGCGCTTTCTCGCCACGACGAATCTGGCCAAAGCGAACATCGCCGGATTCGTCGACAGCAACAGCGGGCATCACGGCAAGCGGCTGCTGGAGCGCGAGATCGCGCCGCCGTCATCGCTGGCCGGTCGCGACGTGACGGTCTTCGTGTCGAGCTTTGTTTACGGTGCCGAGATCCGCCGGACGCTGGAGTCCGAGATGCGTTATCGCGGCCGCATCGTGACCATCTGACCGGATGAAGCATCCGACCTGTGTCATCGGATATCCGGGAATCCGCCACGCGCCCTGCAGAACGAATCCGCTCGCGGCCAGCGTCTCGCGAAATGCGATCGACTGCCGGTCCTCGGCCGAGATCCGCGGTACGGGAGTGACGAGCCAGATGCGATCCCACGGCTCGGCTCGCAGTGCCTGTTGCCATTGCGCGACCGGCGTGGAGGCGTACCAGTCGCGCAGCTCGGCCCCGCCACTGAAGTAGTCGCGCACGCCCTCTTGCGCCGTGATGTCGCGCAACGCCGGCAGCTCGAAGAGATGCATCGGCGCGGACTCGGGATGCAGCTCGTTGAGATAGAACGCGAGCGCGAAGTTGTGCAGCGGATCGGGATATCCGAGGCGCAGCGACTGCTGAATGATGACGGCGGTCTTCGTCCGCGGCGAGCTCGTGATCAGGGCCGCAATCTGCCGGCCGTTTCCTTTGAGCGAGACATCGCGGATCGCGAACGGAACGAGTGCGAGCTCGATCGCGGCGAAGAGCGCGACGGCGATGCGGGCGCGTTGCGATGCGGCGAAGGTCAGCGAGAAGAAGAGCGCGCCGAAGAGTGGCACCTGGTAGCGCGGCGCGATCAGATATCCGGCTTCGGTGCCGATCGCGATGGTGATGCCGAGGGAGAAGAGCGCGGCTAACGGAAAGATGATGCGCGGCGAGCGGCGGAGGTCGGACAGGAGGAGCGCCATTGCCACGATGAGCAGGACCAGCGCCAGCGCGCCGCTGAAGACCGGAGGAGTGGAGAGGCCGGTCGATGAAACCGCCGACAGGGTGCGAGCCACGAGGTTCGTGAACGGCTGTGGGCGATACAGCGGAAAACCGTGTCCGCCCGGCGGGTACGTGAACGTGATGTATGCCGCCTCGGCTGCCGCGGTGATCGCGCCCGGGACGGCGAACGCGGCGACGGGCCACAGCTCCCGCCGCTGTCGCGCGACGGCGAAGCGGATCAGCGCGGCGAGGCAAAGACCGGCGAAGAGACATGCCACCCAGGTGTGCAAATGTCCGAGAAAGATGCCGAAGAACGCTCCGGCGATGAGAAAACGCTTCGGGTCCGGATGCGCGAGTGCCGCCGCGAGCAGCGCGAGATATGCGATCACGCCGAGCGTCGCGAACGCCGAGACGCGCGCCTCGAACGCGTAGTAGAGGAGCAAAGGTGCTGCTGCCACCGCGAGTGCCGCGGCGACGCTCCACCACCACGAGCGCGTCTCGTCGCGAGAGACGAACCAGTAGACGAAGAGCGCCGCGGCGGCGCACGAAATCATCGACAGCAGGCGGAGGTAGAGCTCCGGATCGCGCTGCAGCGTCAGGCCGAACGGACGCATGATCGCGTGGGCCAGCGCCTGGATGTCGCAGTAGAAGTAGTTGAGGAAGTAGCGCGCGATCCGCGAGCCCGGACGATTCGTTTCCAGCGCGCGCAGCGCGGGAGTGCGCTCGTAGAACCAGTACTGGATCTCGTCGAGCCAGAGCGAGGCATGCACCGCCCCGGCGGCAATGCAGGCGCCGAGCGGTGCGAGGGCGAGCAACACGCCGCCGGCGTTCCGCGCCACGTCACTTTTCTTCGTGGTACTCCTCCTCGGTGTTGACGTCCCAGATGTTCGACTTGTCCGTGCGCCCCGCGAGGATGTTGTCGACGCAGATCATCGAGGTGAGCATCGAGTGGTCCTGGTTGTTGTAACGATGCATGCCGTTGCGGCCGACGAGGAAGAGGTTGGGGAAGGTGTCGACGAACTTGCGCACTTCCTCGAACCGCTCGTACGTGCCGAAGTACGCAGGATACGTTTTCGGGACCCGAATCACGACCGCGTCGCGGCAATCGGCGGCGTCGGCGATGGCGATCCGCTGCATCTCCGTCTTCGCCAGCTCGATCATCGACGCGTCGGAGGCGGACCAGAGCGAGTCGCCGTCGCTGCAGAAGTACTCGAGGCCGACCCACGTCTTGCCGCGGTCGGCGACCATGTACGGACTCCAGTTGTTGAAGATCTGCAGCCGTCCGACCAGCACGTCCGGCTCCTGGATGTAGATCCAGTTGTCCCTGATCGGCGAGCCGTCCGGTTCCTTGGTCTTCAGCTTGTCATAGAGCAGACCGACGGTGACGAAGTTGCGGTACTGCAGACCTTCGGCGATTTCCGCGATCTCCCGCGGCACGTCGGTGTCGAGCGCGCGGAAGAGCGAGCGCACCGGCATGGTGGAGAAGAAATAGTCGCCCTTCAGCTCGATCTCCGTGCCGTCGGGGCGGGTGGCGCGGACAGCGGTCACGTTGTGGTTCGCGTCGGTGAGGATGCGCGTCACCTTGTGCTGCATCAGCACCTCGCCGCCGCGCTCGGTGATCCGCCTCGTGACCTCTTCCCACATCTGTCCCGGTCCGAATTTCGGATAGAGGAACTGCTCGATCAGCGACGTCTCGACCTGCTTCTGCGCGACGTCCTGCTTGCGAGGGATGAGTTTCTTGAGGAAGTGGAGGATCGCCTTCGTGATCGAGAGGCCCTTCACGCGCTGCGCTCCCCATTCGGCGCTGATCTCGCTGCACGCGACGCCCCAGACCTTCTCCGTGTACGACTTGAAGAACGTGCCGTAGAGCTCGCGGCCGAAGCGGTTGATGAAGAACTGCTCCAGGTTCGTCTCGTTGCGGATCGGGAAAAGCGCGCTGCGGAGGTACGAGAGGCCGATCAGGAACGAGCGCCCCAGGCCGAGCTTGCGGAGCGTGTCGGGCGAGAGGGTGATCGGGTAGTCGAAGAAGCGGCGCCGGAAGTAGATGCGCGACTTGCGTCCTCGCAGCAGCATCACGTTGTCCGTCGTTTCGGGATCGGGGCCCGCGGCCGCTCCGTCGATTTCGGTCGTGCGGCGCTGATACGTGATCGTCTGCTTCCCCTCCACCTTCTGCATCGGGAGGATCGAGAGCCACCACTCCATGACCCTGTCCGATTTCGAAAAGAAGCGGTGACCGCCGATGTCGATGCGGTTGCCCTTGTAATTGACGGTGCGGGAGATGCCGCCGACCTGGTCGGTCCCCTCGAGGACGATCGGTTTGATGTCGGTCCGCTCGAGCAGCTCGTACGCCGCGGTCAGGCCGGCGGGTCCGGCTCCGATGATGATTGCTGTCCGCGGTTGCGCGCTCATGATGATCCTCGCCCGAGCGACGCTATCAGATCGCGCAGATTGGTCGGATGCGGTGGAAGTTGCAGCGCTCGCGTGACGTAGTCGTTCGCCCGCGCGGCGTCGAGTTTCTCCGCCTGGCGAAAGGCGACGATCGCCTCGGCGTTTTTCTTCGCCTGCGCCAGACCGAGCCCGAGGTAGACGTGCGCCTCGACCGAGTGCGGCGCGAGCTCGGTTGCCTTGCGGAATTGCGCAACCGCCTCGTCGTACTTCGCTTCCTGCGAGAGGACGGTGCCGCTCGTGAGCAGGGCGTTGATGTCTGTGCCCCCCGGCAGGAGCTGCCGCCGCATCTGTTCCGCGACCTTGAGGTTGTTCTGCGCGTGCGCTGCCTCGGGATCGATTTTCAGCGCCTGCTGCAGATCGCGCTCCGCTCCGTCGAGCAGAGGCGCCCGTTCCGGAACCGCGACGACGCGCGCCTTCATCAGCTTCGCCGTTGCCATCGCGACGTACGACTGCGCGTACCAGTCGGGCGCCGGGAAGTTCGGATGGGTGCGCCGCGAATCCTGGACGAGCAGGACCGCCCGCTCGAGGTGCGGCAGGGCACGCTCAGGCGCGCTGAGTTGCAGCGCCTGTCCGATCGAGTACTCCGCGAGCGGATTCGGAGGCGTGATCGCGACCGCGTGCGTGAAGAGGGTTTCGCTGTCTTTCCAGTAGCGCGTCTGCTTCCACGCGATCGCGGTGAAGATCAGGACGACGATGGCGCCGATCGCGATCGCGGCGCGTGACGGAATCAGCTCGTTCGTAGCTCTTGCAATGGCCCAGACAATGGCGATGAAGAGGCCGATGTAGGAGAAGTAGGTGTAGCGGTCGGCGATCGACTGCGGTCCGATCTGGATGATCCCGATGACGGGCACGAGCACGCCGAGGAACCAGAGCCAGCCCGCGAGCAGGTAGGGAGCGCGATTGCGCAGGAACCAGGCGGCGGCGGTGACCGCGATGAGCACGATCGCCGCGAACAGCACTTCGCCTGATGGCACGTCGACCATCGGATAGGGCACCGCGAGACGCGAGGGCCAGAACAACTTCCCGAGGTAGCGGAAGTAGCCGTCGAGCGCATTCGCGAGGCGCGTACTGATCGGCAGCGCGGAGACCGACTGCAACGCCTTCAGGTTGCGCTGGCCGATGAAGGCGATTAGCGAGGCGACGATCGACAGCACGACGAGCGAGATCTTCTCCGCGACGCGCAGTCCGCGCCGCAGCGGCCACCAGTCGAGGACGAGAAAAAGGAAGGGAAGCGTGACGTACATCTGCTTCGACATCAGCGAAGCGGCGAACAGGACCGACACGAGCACCGGCCTTCGCCTCGGGGACGCGTACACGTAGAGCGCGAGCATCGCGAAGAGCGTGGAGAGCGTGTCTTTCCGCTCCGACGCCCACGCCACCGACTCGACATGCATCGGGTGAATGGCGAACAGCGCGGCGACGAATCCGCTGCGGATCGTCGATGCGGTCATCCGCCGCAACGCGATGAACAGAATGACCGCGTTCGCCGCGTGCAGCAGAAACTGCATCATCAGATGACCGGCGGGCTTGAGTCCCCAGAGCTGAACGTCGAGCTCGTGCGAGATCCAGGTCAGCGGATACCAGCCGATCGACGCGGAAGTCAGCGCCCAGCCGATCGACGTCGCGTTCAGTCCCGATTTGACCGCTTCGTTCTCGTAGATGAACTGGCCGTCGTCGTAGTTGAGGAACGAGTGGCCGGCGACCTGCCCGAACACGAGCAGGGTCAGGACGAGCAGCGAGCCGATGACCCACCAGTCGCGTTCCGTCCACGTCGAGGTCACGGCCGCGATGGCCGGTTTCGGTTCCCTGATCTCCGCTTTCGCGCGCGATTTCCGTCCCATCGAGCGCGGTAGTTTAGTATCGCCGGATGCCGACGCACATCAGCTCACCAAAGATCATCGAAGCCGCCGGAAACAAGCCGAAGCGAATCGAGGAGTACGTCGGGCGGGTCAACAGCGACACCGCCGCGGTCTCGGTCGCGCGAATGCAGAGTCCTCCCGGCTGGGTGGAGCCGGGGCAGACGCCCGAGTTCGACGAATACACCGTCGTTCTGCACGGGATGTTGCGGGTGACTTCGCGCGAGGGCGTCATCGACGTTGCCGCGGGCCAGGCGGTGATCACGCACGCTGGAGAGTGGGTCCAGTACTCGACACCCGAGGGCGCCGAATACGTCGCGGTCTGCCTCCCGGCGTTCGCTCCCGGCACGGTGCATCGCGACGAATGAAGGTCCTGATCCTCAGCGAGCACGACGTCACCGAGCTCCTCACGACGCAGGAGTGCATCGGCGTCATGGAAAAGGCGCTCGCCGCGCTGGCGAATGGCGAGGTTGTCAATCCGCTTCGCAACCTCGTCCGCGGAAACGGCGTTCCGAGCATCCTCGGCCTGATGCCGGCCTGGCGCGGCGGTGCGAACCCCGTGTACGGGTTGAAGGAGGTCTGCGTCTTCCCGGGCAACCCCGCGCGCGGCCTCGATACGCATCTCGGGGCGGTCCTCCTGCACAGCGGCGAGACCGGGGAACTGCTTGCGATGGTCAATGCCGCGGCCGTGACCGCGGTCCGCACGGCGGCGGTCTCAGCCGTCGCGACGCGGCTGCTCGCTCGGGAAGACGCCTCCGTGCTGGCGATCCTTGGGGCAGGGGTACAGGCGCGGACGCATCTCGAGGCGATCCCGCTGGTCCGCAACATTAATGATGTGCGCGTCTTCAGCCGGACGCGGCAGAAGGCGGAGGCGCTCGGGCGCGCCGTCGATTCGGTCGAAGAGGCGGTTCGGGGCGCTGACATCATCGTGACCGCTACCAGCTCGAAGGAACCGGTCGTCAGGCGCGAGTGGATCTCCGCAGGCGCGCACATCAATGCAGTCGGCTCGAGCATCGCCTCCGCGCGCGAGCTCGACGGGGCCACGGTCGCGGCCGCCTCGCTCTTCGTCGATTGGCGCGAGTCGACGGTCAACGAGTCGGGCGATTACCTCTTCGCCCTGCGCGAGGGAGCGATCAGCGGACCGGAGCACATCCGGGCGGAGATCGGCGAGCTGCTGACGGGGCGGGCGGAGGGGCGGAAATCGGCGGAGGAGATCACGCTGTTCAAGTCGCTCGGGTTAGCCGTCGAAGACCTCGCCGCGGCGGCGTTTTTGTACGAAAAAGCGCGGCGGCTGGGGCGGGGCGTGAGCGTCGAATTCTGACCGTCTGAATTCGGAATAGCCTTCCAGGTGATGCGGTTAGCACGATTCCGTGCTTGACAAGTCCACCCCTCGCACGTAAAGTGCGCGGGTTTTCCCGTACGGGAGCACCATTTTCGCTGTACGTGTCTTCAGAAGGATAAGGAATGCCAACGATCAACCAACTCGTCAGCCAGGGTCGCGAAGCGGTCAAGTACAAGACCAAGTCGCCCGCCCTGCAGTCGAGCCCGCAGAAGCGCGGCGTTTGCACGCGCGTCTACACCTCCACCCCGAAGAAGCCGAACTCGGCTCTGCGCAAGGTGGCGCGCGTTCGTCTCACGAACGGCGTCGAAGTCACGACCTACATTCCGGGCGTCGGCCACAACCTCCAGGAGCACTCGATCGTGCTCATCCGCGGCGGTCGTGTGAAGGATCTGCCGGGTGTTCGTTATCACGTCATTCGCGGCACGCTCGACGCGGTCGGCGTTGCCAAGCGCATGCAGAGCCGTTCGAAGTACGGCGCGAAGCGCCCCAAGAAGAGCTAGACCAAAGGGTTAGAACAAGATGCCGAGACGTCGTGAAGTTCCGAAACGCGAGATCCTCCCGGATCCGGTCTACAACAGTCAGCTGGTGACGAAGTTCATCAATTCGCTCATGACCCACGGCAAGAAGTCGGTGGCGGAGCGGGTGTTCTACGGCGCGCTGAAGAAGGTGGAAGACCGGGCCAAGGATGACCCGATCAAGCTCTTCAAGAAGGCCGTCGACAACGTCAAGCCGGCGCTCGAGGTCAAGAGCCGCCGTGTCGGTGGATCGAACTACCAGGTGCCTATCGAAGTGCGCCCGGTGCGCCGTACGGCGCTGGCGATCCGCTGGCTGATCACGTACGCCGTTGCGCGTGGCGAGAAGACGATGCAGGACAAGCTCGCCGGCGAGATCATGGATGCCGCCAACAACCGCGGCAACGCGATCAAGAAGCGCGAAGATACACACAAGATGGCGGAAGCGAACAAGGCGTTCGCGCACTACCGCTGGTAGTCCTTGAAGTTCTTGTAGTAGACGCAGTTAGCAGTTCTCCGAAAGCAACTTTCCGTAGCTCCGTCTCGACCGGATAACACAGAAAACGTTCTGCGGTTCCGGACCGAGCAACGGGAAATGAACAATCGAGTGGAATGCAGAGGGCCGGCGAACGCTTTGTCGCCGCTGCCGCTCTGTTTGTCTGAAGGAAACATGGCACGTCAGGTCGCTCTAGAAAAAACCCGCAACATCGGGATCATGGCTCACATCGACGCCGGTAAAACGACGACGACCGAGCGCATCCTCTATTACACCGGCCGCACTCACAAGATCGGCGAGGTGCACGACGGCACTGCGACCATGGACTGGATGGTCCAGGAGCAGGAGCGCGGCATCACGATCACCTCGGCTGCCACCACCGCCCTCTGGGGCGATACGCGCGTCAACATCATCGACACGCCGGGTCACGTCGACTTCACCGTCGAAGTGGAGCGCTCGCTCCGCGTTCTCGACGGCGCCGTCGGTGTCTTCTGCGCGGTCGGCGGCGTCGAGCCGCAGTCCGAGACCGTGTGGCGCCAGGCCGACAAGTACGGCGTCCCACGCATCGCCTTCATCAACAAGATGGACCGCATCGGAGCGAACTTCGAAGCGGTCGTGAATCAGATCCGCCAGAAGCTCGGCAAGAACGCCGTTCCTCTTCAACTCCCGATCGGAGCCGAGGACCATTTCACCGGCGTCATCGACCTCGTGCAGATGAAGGCTCTCGTCTTCCGTGACGAAGCCCTCGGCGCGAAGTACGACACCGAAGAGATCCCGGCCGAGCTCCGCGAGGCCGCCGAGCACTTCCGCGAGAAGATGGTCGAGTCGATCGCCGAACAGCACGATGAGCTGCTGGAGAAGTACCTTGCCGGCGAGACCCTCGAGATCGGCGAGCTGAAGGCTGCTCTTCGCGAAGCGACGATCGCTCAGAAGATCACGCCGGTCCTCTGCGGCTCGGCATTCAAGAACAAGGGCGTTCAGCCGCTGCTCGATGCAGTGGTCGACTACCTCCCGTCCCCGGTCGACATCCCGCCGGTGAAGGGGATCAATCCGGACGACGAGTCATTCATCGAGCGTCCGGCTTCAGACTCCGCGCCGTTCTCCGCGCTGGTCTTCAAGATCATGACCGACCCGTTCGTCGGCCAGCTGGCGTTCTTTCGCGTTTACTCCGGTCATGTCGATTCCGGCACGGCCGTGCTGAACACGACGAAGGGCAACACGGAGCGCATCGGTCGCCTGCTGCAGATGCACGCGAACAAGCGCGAAGAGATCAAGGAAGTTTGGGCCGGTGACATCGGCGCCGCCGTCGGTCTGCGCAACGTCACGACCGGCGACACGATCTGCGACAAGAACATGCCGATCGCGCTGGAGACGATGACGTTCCCCGAGCCGGTCATCGCCGTCGCCATCGAGCCGAAGACCAAGGTCGATCAGGAAAAGATGGGCGTCGCGCTCGCGAAGCTCATGCAGGAAGATCCGACCTTCAAGGTCCACACGGACCCGGAGACGAACCAGACCATCATCCGCGGAATGGGCGAGCTGCACCTCGAGATCATCGTCGATCGCCTGGTGCGCGAGTTCAACGTCGCGGCGAACGTCGGCAAGCCGCAGGTCGCGTATCGCGAGGCGATCACGCGCTCCGCGGAAGCTCACGGCCGCTTCGTCCGTCAGTCGGGCGGTAAGGGTCAGTACGGCGACGTCAGGATCCGCCTCGAGCCGATCGCGGACAAGGACTTCGAGTTCGTCAACGAGACCGTTGGCGGCTCGATACCGAGAGAGTTCATCAAGCCGACCGAGCAGGGCATCAGGGAAGCAATGGAGAAGGGCATCCTCGCCGGGTATCCGATGACTGGCATTCGCGTCGTGCTGTACGACGGCTCGTACCACGACGTCGACTCGAGCGAAATGGCCTTCAAGATCGCCGGCTCGATGGCCTTCCAGGAAGGCGCGAAGAAGGCCGGTCCGATCCTCAAGGAGCCGATCATGGACGTCGAAGTCGTGACGCCCGAGGACTACGCCGGCGACGTCATGGGCGACCTCTCGCGCCGCCGCGGCAAGATCCAGCAGATGGACGAGCGTGGCGGGGCCAAGGTCATCCGCGCGCACGTGCCTCTGTCCGAGATGTTCGGTTACGCGACCCAGGTGCGCTCGATGTCACAGGGCCGCGCGAGCTACACGATGCAGTTCCTGGCGTACGAGCCCGCACCGCGCAACGTCGCTGAAGAAGTCATTGCAAAAGTCGCCGGATAGTAATTCGGAGAAGAGAAAGAACTACGGAGGTTAATCCACGATGGCCAAAGAGAAATTCGACCGCAGTAAACCTCACGTGAACGTCGGCACGATCGGTCACGTCGACCACGGCAAGACCACGCTGACGGCTGCGATCACCCGCGTCCTCGCATCCAAGGGCACCGCTTCGTTCGTTGCCTTCGATCAGATCGACAAGGCTCCGGAAGAGCGCGAGCGCGGCATCACCATCGCCACCGCTCACGTCGAGTACTCGACCGACAAGCGCCACTATGCGCACGTCGACTGCCCGGGTCACGCCGACTACGTCAAGAACATGATCACCGGCGCGGCTCAGATGGACGGCGCGATTCTCGTCGTCTCCGCCGCTGACGGCCCGATGCCGCAGACGCGCGAGCACATCCTGCTCGCCCGCCAGGTCGGTGTGCCGTACATCGTCGTCGCCCTCAACAAGGTCGACATGGTTGACGACCCCGAGCTCCTCGACCTCGTCGAGCTCGAAGTCCGCGAGCTTCTCAGCTCGTACGAGTTCCCCGGCGACGACCTTCCCATCGTCCGTCTCTCCGCCCTCAAGGGTCTGGAGTCGGGTGATCACAAGTCGGAGTGGGGCGCCAAGATCATCGAGCTGATGGACGCCGTCGACAGCTACATTCCGATGCCGGAGCGCGCCATCGACAAGCCGTTCCTGATGCCGGTCGAAGACATCTTCTCGATCTCCGGCCGCGGCACGGTCGTCACCGGCCGTATCGAGCGCGGAATCGTGAAGGTCGGCGAGGAAATCGAGATCGTCGGCATCCGCCCGACCATCAAGAAGGTCGTCACCGGCGTCGAGATGTTCCGCAAGCTCCTCGATCAGGGTCAGGCGGGCGACAACGTCGGCCTCCTGCTCCGCGGTGTGGAGCGCAAGGACGTCGAGCGTGGCCAGGTTTGCGCCAAGCCGGGCTCGATCAATCCGCACACGAAGTTCAAGGCCGAGGTCTACATCCTGACGAAGGAAGAGGGCGGCCGTCACACGCCGTTCTTCAACGGCTATCGTCCGCAGTTCTACTTCCGTACGACCGACGTCACCGGCACCGCGCAGCTCGCCGAAGGCGCCGAGATGGTGATGCCGGGCGACAACACGTCGCTCACCATCAACCTGATCGCGCCGATCGCGATGGAGAAGGGTCTCCGCTTCGCGATCCGCGAGGGCGGCCGCACCGTCGGCGCCGGCACCGTCACGGAGATTCTCGAGTAGTCACCTGAAGGGCCGCCCCACCGGGCGGCCCTTCGCGTTCTTTTAGGAAATAGCGAACCATGATGAACGAAAAGATCCGCATCCGTCTCAAGGCGTACGACTACCGCGTCCTCGATCAATCCACGTCGGAAATCGTCGACACGGCCAAGCGCACCGGCGCAAAGGTGGCGGGACCGATCCCTCTGCCGACGCAGATTTCGCGCTACACGGTTCTGCGCAGCCCGCACGTCGACAAGAAGTCGCGGGAGCAGTTCGAGATGCGGACGCACAAGCGGCTGCTCGACATTCTCGAGCCGACGACGCAGACGGTCGACGCGCTCATGAAACTCGAGCTGCCGGCCGGCGTCGACGTGGAAATCAAGGCGTTCGGGAAGTGACGCCGCAGGCGTCATCCTGAGGCCGCGTAGACGGCCGAAGGATCTCACGCACTCACACGAACGACGTGAGTCGTTCCAAGGTGGAAAGACATGGCAATCGAAGGAATCATTGGCAAGAAGGTCGGAATGACGCAGGTGTTCGCCGAAGACGGCGCACTCATCCCTGTGACCGTCATTCAGGCCGGCCCTTGCCTCGTCATACAGAAGAAGACGGCCGATAAGGACGGATACGACGCCGTTCAGATCGGCCTGGTCGAGAAGATCTCGAACCGCCGCGTGACCAGCGCGATGCGCGGGCATTTCGAGAAGGCCGGCGCGCAGCCGCTGCGCACGCTCGCGGAAATCCCGTACTCGGGTGACGCGAACGTCGGCGACCGTATCCAGGTCGACATCTTCAAGCCGGGCGATCACATCGACGTCGTCGGTCAGTCGAAGGGCAAGGGTTTCCAGGGCGTCATGAAGCGTCATCACTTCGCCGGCGGCCGGGCCACTCACGGCTCGATGTTCCACCGCGCGCCTGGCTCGATCGGCGCCTCGGCGTTCCCGTCGCGTGTCATGAAGGGCATGCGCATGGGCGGCCGGATGGGCGGCGATCAGGTCACGGTTAAGAACCTCCGCGTGGCCAAGATCGACGTCGAGAACAACCTGCTGTACATCCGCGGCGCGGTCCCGGGTGGACGCAACGGCCTCGTGGTCGTGCGCTTCGCGAAGAACGGGAAGCGAGGAGAGTGACCATGCCGACCATCGACGTGAAAGACTGGAACAACAAGACGATCGGCAAGGCTGAGCTGCCGGACGCGATCTTCGCCTATCCGTACAAAGAGCATCTGATCCACGAGGCAGTGCGCAACTACCTCGCCTCGCTCCGCGCCGGCACGCACAAGACGAAGACGCGCGCCGAGGTCAGCGGATCGGGCAAGAAGCCGTTCCGCCAGAAGGGCACCGGCCGTGCGCGTCAGGGCGGCAACCGTCCCCCGATCCACCGCCACGGCGGTACGGTCTTCGGTCCGGTTCCCCGCGACTACTCGTACAAGATGAACTCGAAGGAGAAGAAGGCTGCTCTCAAGAGCGCGCTCTCCCGCCGGGTCAAGGAAGGGAAGCTGGTTCTCGTTGGTGACCTCGGGGTCGACGAGCCGAAGACTCAGGCTCTGGCCCAGAAGGTCGCGAACATCGGCGTCGAGGGGAAGGCACTTCTCGTCGACACGATGGAGAACACGAACCTGGTGCTGGCTTCCCGCAACAACCCGAAGCTGCGTCTGGTCGACGCCTCGAGCGTCAATGTTTACGACGTTGTCAACAGCCGCTATGTGGTGCTGAGCCAGTCGGCGCTGCAGCGCTTGACGGAGGCACTCGGCAATGAATAGCAACAAGATCATCCGTCGTCCTCTCGTCACCGAGAAGAGCACGATGCAGCGGGAGTCGGGCTCGAACGTGATTGCGTTCGAAGTCGCTCCCGAGGCGAACAAGATTCAGGTCAAGACCGCGGTCGAAGAGCTGTTCAAGGTCAAAGTCGAAGAGGTCCGCCTCTTCAACGTCCGCGGCAAAGTGAAGCGGATGGGCCGCTACGCCGGCAAGCGCCGCGACTGGCGCAAGGCGTACGTGAGGCTCAAAGAGGGCGAAAAGGCGCCGGACTTCATCGAAGGCGTGTAGGCCCCGATTAGGCGAAAAACTGAGGACACTATGCCTGTCAAGAATTACAAACCGACCTCTCCGGGCATCCGGTTTCAGTCTCATCACACGTTCGATGAGATCACCAAAGCCACGCCTGAGAAGTCGCTGACGAAGGGAAAGATGAAGACCGGCGGCCGCACGTCGACGGGTCGCATCAGCTCCCGCTTCATCGGCGGCGGTCACAAGCAGAAGTACCGCGAGATCGACTTCAAGCGCGAGAAGCACGGCATCCCGGCGAAGGTTGCGGCGATCGAATACGATCCGAACCGCACCGCCCGCATCGCCCTGCTGCACTATGCCGACGGTGAGAAGCGCTACATCCTCGCGCCGGACGGCCTCGCCGTCGGTTCGACGATCACCGCGGGCGAAGACGCCGACATCCTCGTCGGCAATGCTCTTCCGCTCTCCAAGATCCCCCTCGGCACGACGGTGCACAACATCGAGCTGAAGGAAGGGAAGGGCGGACAGATGGCCCGTTCGGCCGGAGCGTTCGCGCAGCTGATGGCGCGCGAAGGCGACTGGGCGACGCTGCGTCTCCCCTCGGGCGAGATGCGCAAGGTCCACATCCGCTGCTACGCGACGATCGGACAGGTCGGCAATCTCGAGCACGAGAACGTCTCGATCGGCAAGGCCGGCCGTACGCGTCATCGCGGAAAGAAGCCGCATAACCGCGGCGTGTCGATGAACCCGGTCGATCATCCGTTGGGTGGTGGTGAAGGCAAGACCTCGGGTGGCCGTCATCCGGTCAGCCCGTGGGGTCAGCCGAGCAAGGGCTACAAGACGCGGCGGAACAAGACCACCAACAAGTTCATCGTCAAGCGGAGAACCAAGTAATGCGCTCACAGAAAAAGGGAGCCTTCGTCGACGAGCATCTGACGAAGAAGGTCGAAACGATGAATCGCGAGCGCGACAAGAAGGTCATCAAGACCTGGTCGCGGCGGTCGACGGTCGTTCCGGACATGGTCGGTCACACGGTGGCCGTGCACAACGGGCGGAAGTTCATCCCCGTGTACATCTCCGAGAACATGGTCGGCCACAAGCTCGGCGAGTTCGCCCTGACCCGGACGTTCAAGGGCCATAGCGGAAAGAAAGTGGAGAAGACGGCCAAGCCGGCCGGTGCTCCTCCTGCGAAATAGCGGAGAACGACGATGGAAGCCATTGCAACACTCAGATACCTGAAAGCTTCGCCGCAGAAGGTCCGCCTTGTCGCCGACCTGGTGCGCGGCAAGAAGGTCGACGAGGCGCTGAGCATTCTCCGCTTCACCCGCAAGGGCTGCGCGAAGGATCTGGAGAAGCTTCTCCGCTCGGCGGTCGCGAATGCGGAGAACACCGAGGCGAACGTCGATACCGACGACCTGGTGGTCTCGAAGATTTACGTGAACGAAGGACCGCGTGAGAAGCGCGTGCAGCCGGCTCCGATGGGCCGCGCCTACCGCATTCAGAAGCGGAAGGCCCACGTGACGGTTCACGTGTCGGACGAAGTCAAAGCGGTCAACGCGCGGGAAGGGGCGGCCAAAGCTGGCCGTGCCCGCGCCCGGAAATAGGGGGCTATCTTGGGTCAGAAGGTCAACCCGTACGGATTTCGGCTCGGATTCAACAAGACGTGGCACTCCCGCTGGTTTGCCGGGAAGAACTACGCCGAGACGCTGCATCGTGATCTCAAGCTTCGCGCGGATCTGAAGAAGCGCCTCGCCCATGCCGGAGTCTCGGAGATCGACATCGAGCGCACGGCGAACAAGATGCGCATCAACATCTACACGTCGCGCCCGGGAATCATCATCGGACGCAAGGGTGCCGAGGTCGACAAGCTCCGCGACGAGCTGCAGAAGCTCGTCAACGGTGAGGTCTACATCAACATACAGGAGATCCAGCGTCCGGAGCTCGACGCGCAGCTCGTGGCGGAGAACATCGCCACCCAACTCGAGCGCCGTATCGCATTCCGCCGGGCGATGAAGAAGGCGATGGAATCGGCCTTCCGCTTCGGCGCGAAAGGGATCAAGGTTCGCGTCGGCGGCCGCCTGAACGGCGCTGAGATCGCGCGCACGGAGTGGTATCAGGACGGACGTCTGCCGCTGCACACGCTGAAAGCAGACATCGACTACGGCGTAGCCACAGCCAACACGACGTACGGCACGATCGGCGTCAAGGTGTGGATCTTCAAGGGCGAGATGGCCAAGGCCCGCTCGCGCCGCCGCGCCTAGTAAGCAACAGAAGCTCAGGAGAATCGCATCATGTTGATGCCAAAGAAGGTGAAGTTCAGAAAGCAGCAGCGCGGACGTCGTCGCGGGCTGGCCACTCGTGGCCAGAAGATCTCGTTCGGCGATTTCGGGCTGCAGGCGCTCGAGGCGGGCTGGGTGACGGCGCGCCAGATCGAGGCCGGCCGTATCGCCATGACCCGCCACATCAAGCGCGGTGGAAAGATCTGGATACGCATCTTCCCCGACAAGCCGGTGACGAAGAAGCCGCTCGAGACTCGTATGGGTAAGGGCAAGGGCGCGCCGGAAGAGTGGGTATGCGTGGTCAAGCCGGCCCGCATCCTCTACGAGATGGAGGGTGTGACGCGGGAGATCGCCGAGGAGGCATTCCGCCTGGCCGCGCACAAGCTGCCGATCCTGACGCGCTTCGTCAGCCGTGAAGAGATGGAGGTGGGGCAGTGAAGACCACCGAGCTTCGTGAGAAGAGCGTCGACGAACTGAACGCCCGCGAGCGCGACCTGAACGAGCAGTTGTTCAAGCTTCGCTTCCAGCGTGCGACGGGTCGAATCGAGAACCCGAACAAGATCCGCGAGGTCAAGCGCGAGATCGCCCGCATCAAGACCCTCGTCAACGAGCGGTCGCGGGCCTAGCCGGAGAACGAGATGGCGACAATGGACAAGAACGAAACGACGGCTACCGAGAGCAAGCGCACCACCAAAGTGGGCGTGGTGGTCTCGAACAAGATGCAGAAGACCGTCGTGGTGGCGGTCGAGAACCTCGTCAAGCACGGGATGTATCAGAAGTACATCAAGCGCACGAGCAAGTTCCTCGCGCACGCCGAGAACAACGACGTCAACGTCGGCGATCGCGTGGTGATCGAAGAAACCCGTCCGCTCTCGAAGCGGAAGCGTTGGAACGTACGCCAGGTGTTGGAGAAAGCGAGCTAGCCATGATCCAGATGGGAACGGTTCTGCAGGTTGCCGACAACACGGGCGCAAAGAAGATCGCCTGCATCAAGATGCTGGGCGGATCGACCGCCGGCCGCTATGCGCGGCTCGGCGACGTCATCACCGCCTCGGTGAAGGAAGCTTCGCCGGACGGCACCGTGAAGAAGGGTGCGGTCGTCAAGGCCGTCATCGTTCGCACGGTGAAGGAGAGCCGCCGTCGCGACGGGTCGTACATCAAGTTCGACGACAACGCGGCCGTTCTCATCAACGACGCCCGCGAGCCGGTGGGGACGCGCGTATTCGGTCCTGTGGCCCGCGAGCTGCGCGAGCGGAAGTTCATGAAGATCATCTCGCTCGCGCCGGAAGTGATCTGAGGTAACGACATGTCCATGTACGGAAAAGCGACCAAACAGAAAGAGCAGCCGCGGGTCAAGCCGCACGTGAAGAAGGGCGACAACGTCGTCGTTCTCGCGGGCAAGGACCGTGGCAAGCAGGGCAAGGTGCTCCGCGTCGATCCCAACAAGGGAACGGCGATCGTCGAGCGCGTGAACTTCCTCAAGAAGCACACGCGTCCGAACCCGCAGCGGAACATCCAGGGCGGCATCCTCGAGCGCGAGGCGCCGGTGAAGCTGTCCAACCTTCAGGTGATCTGCCCGAGCTGCAATCAGCCGGCGCGCACCGGCACGCATCGCACCGACTCCGGTGTGGCGCGCTTCTGCCGCAAGTGCGACACCGAGATGTAGGAACCAGGACGAAAAAATGGCTGCACGACTGAAAGAGCATTACCAGAAGGAAGTCCGCAAGAAGCTTCAGGACGAGTTCGGGATCAAGAACCCGATGGCCGTCCCGAAGGTCGAGAAGGTCGTTCTGAACATGGGCATGGGCGAGGCGATCTCGAACTCGAAGATCCTCGACAGCGCCGTCGACGAGCTGACCACGATCGCCGGACAGAAGCCGGTCATCACGAAGGCGAAGAAGTCGATCGCATCGTTCAAGCTGCGCGAGGGTGTCGCCATCGGCACGATGGTCACGCTGCGGGGCGAGAAGATGTACGAGTTCCTCGACCGTCTGATCAACCTCGCGCTGCCCCGCGTCCGCGACTTCCGCGGCGTGCCGGCCAAGGCGTTCGACGGCCGCGGCAACTACACCCTCGGCATCAAGGATCACCTCATTTTCCCGGAGATCGACATCTCGAAGGTCGACAAGTCGAAGGGAATGAACATCACCATCGTCACGAGCGCGAAAAACGACGAACAGGCCCGCTTCCTCCTCAAGGAACTGGGTATGCCGTTCGGCAGCAGGTAAGAAGGACAGAACATGGCCAAGATCTCAATGATCGTCAAGGCGGCGCGCAAGCCGAAGTTCATGACCCGCAAGCGCAACCGCTGCAAGGTCTGCGGACGCCCGCGGGGGTTTCTGCGGAAGTTCCAGCTCTGCCGCATCTGCTTCCGGCAGCTCTCGCTCGGCGGCTACATCCCCGGCGTGACCAAGGCGAGCTGGTAGCAGGACTACAGGACAGGAGCAACGAGAATGTCGATGACAGACCCGATCGCGGACATGCTGACCCGCATCCGCAACGGAATCCAGTCGCACCATGACCGCGTCGATCTCCCCACTTCGAAGCTGAAGGTGGAAGTCGCACGTATCCTCAAGAACGAGGGCTTCATCAGCAACTACAAGCTGGTCGAAAGCGACGGCAAGCAGGGAACGCTGCGCGTCTACCTCAAGTACGCCGAGGACGGCGAGCCGGTGATCCACGGGATCGAGCGCATCTCGCGTCCGGGCCGCCGCGTCTACCGGAACAAGCAGGAGATTCCTCGCGTGCTCGGTGGACTGGGCCTCGCCATCGTATCGACCTCGAAGGGCGTGCTCGCCGGCCACGACGCCGTGAAGAACGGTGTGGGCGGCGAAGTCCTCTGCCAGGTCTGGTAAGGAGATCCCCATGTCGCGTATTGGCAAAAAAGAGATTTCACTCCCCAAAGGAGTGGACGTGAAGCACGACGGCAATGCCGTCACGGTCAAAGGGCCGAAGGGCTCGCTGACCACCCAGCTCGTCACGGGTATCGGCGTGAAGGTCGACGGCAACGTCATTACCTTCACCCGCGCCGACGAGGAGAAGCGCACCCGTGCCTTCCACGGCCTGGTGCGCGCGCTGGTGGCGAACAACGTTCGCGGTGTGAGCGAAGGCTTCAAGCGCGAGCTCGACATCATCGGCGTCGGTTACCGCGCCGAGGTGAAGGGACGCGAGGTAGTGTTCGCGCTCGGTTACTCGCATCCGGTGCGGTTCGCGATTCCGGAAGGGATCGACATCGCCATCGATGCGAAGAGCGGCCACATCACCATCACCGGGATCGACAAGCAGAAGGTCGGTCAGACGGCAGCCGAGATTCGCTCGCTGCGGGAGCCCGATCCGTACAAGGGCAAGGGCATCAAGTACAGCGACGAGATCATCCGTCGCAAGGCCGGCAAGGCCGCGGGCAAGTGACGCGAAGCGGCATCCTGAGGCGGCACGCCGAAGGATCTGCAAGAGGAAACGAACATGGATCGCGCAAAGCACAGAGTTGAAGCAAGAGGCCGGATTCGCGAGCGTATCCGGAGCAAAGTCATGGGTACGACCGAGCGTCCGCGCCTGGCCGTCTTCAAAAGCCTCAAGCACATTTACGTGCAGGTGATTGACGACGCCACCGGGAAGACGATCATCGCCGCGTCGACCCGCGATAAGGACGCGAGCGCCAAGGGCGCGAATGCGACGTCGGCCAAGGCCGTCGGCGTGGCCATCGCGAAGAAGGCGAAGGACAAGGGCATCACGCGCGTGGTCTTCGACCGCGGCGGGTACCTCTATCACGGCAACATCAAGGCGCTCGCGGATGCGGCGCGCGAAAACGGTCTGGAATTCTAGGAGACTTCATGCAGCGTCCAATGCAGCGTCAGGGACAGGGTTCGCAGCGCGGCGACCGTCGTGAGGCGGAGCGTTCCGAGAGCGGGATGATCGACAAGGTCGTCCACATCAACCGCGTGACGAAGGTCGTCAAGGGCGGCAAGAACTTCAGCTTCAGCGCGCTCGTCGTCGTCGGCGACGGCAAGGGGAAGGTCGGCTTCGGATCCGGCAAGGCGAAGGAAGTGCCGGCCGCCATCAAGAAGGGGATCGAGATCGCCAAGAAGAACATGATCGAGATCTCCACGAGCGGCACGACCATCCCGCACGCTGTGCTCGGTCACTACGGCGCGGGCAAGGTCCTGCTCAAGCCCGCCTCCGAAGGCACCGGCGTCATCGCCGGCGGTCCGGTGCGTGCCATCCTCGAGTCGGCTGGGATTCAGAACATCCTGACCAAGTCGCTCGGCACGGCCAATCCGCACAACGTGGTCAAGGCGACGTTCGAGGCCCTCAAGCAGCTTCGCAGCGAAGAGCAGTACAAAGCGCTCCGCGGCAACGGGGAGACGGCGGAGGTCGAGGCATGAGCGCGGCCGCCAAGAAGCTCAAGATCCGGCAGGTAGGCAGCGGCATCGGTTGTCCGATCGAGATGCGCGAGACGCTCAAGGCTCTCGGTCTCGGGAAGATGCATCGTGTTTCCGAGCGCGCGGATACCAGGGAAGTGCGCGGGATGATCGCCAAGATCCCGCATCTCGTCGAAGTCGTCGAGTAATACGAGGTCAAACATGGAATTGAACAATCTCAAACCGAAAAAGGGTGCCCGCCACGCCAAGAAGCGCGTCGGCCGCGGACCCGGCTCGTCTTTCTTCAAGACCGCCGCGCGCGGTGAAAAGGGACAGAAGTCGCGTTCCGGCTTCTCCCGCATGCGCGGATTCGAAGGCGGCCAGATGCCGCTGCACCGCCGTCTTCCCAAGCGAGGCTTCACCAACATCTTCAAGAAAGAGCACGCGGTCGTGAATCTCTCCGACCTCGAGCGCTTCGACAACGGCGTGACCGTCGATGAGACGGCCCTCCGCCAGGCCGGCCTGATCAAGGGCAAGAACGACGGCATCAAGATCCTCGGCAACGGCAAGCTGACGAAGAAGCTCACCGTCGTGGCCACGAAGTTCTCCGAGACCGCACGGAAGCAGATCGAAGCGGCGGGTGGAACCTGCCAGGAGATTCAGTAGGTGAACTTCCTCGAGACACTCCGCAACATCTGGGCGATCGAGGATCTGCGCAAGCGGGTCCTGTTCACGTTCGGCCTTCTCGCCATCTATCGTCTCGGATCGCACATCCCGACGCCGGGCGTCGATCCGGTGGCGCTCCAGGAATTCTTCAAGGCGATGACCGGCGGCGTGTTCGGGTTCCTCGATCTCTTCTCCGGCGGCGCGCTGCGCCGTCTTTCGGTCTTCGCCCTCGGCATCATGCCCTACATCTCCGCCTCCATCATTCTGCAGCTCCTCACGGTCGTCTGGCCGTATCTCGAGAAGCTGTCGAAAGAAGGAGAGATGGGGCGGCGGAAGATCAATCAGTACACCCGCTACGGCACGATCGTGCTGTCGGTCGTGCAGTCGCTCGGCGTCGCCTTCTGGCTGAAGTCGCAGACCGCACCGGGCGGCGCGCCGCTCGTTCCGACTTACGTTCAGGACTCGTTGTGGGGACTCGGCTTCCCCATCATGACCGTCCTCACGCTGACCACCGGCACCGCATTCATCATGTGGCTCGGTGAGCAGATCTCCGAGCGCGGCATCGGTAACGGCATCTCGCTGATCATCTTCGCCGGCATCGTGGTCAACCTGCCGCACGCGGTCGTGACCACGATCGACGACATCCGCACCGGACAGCACAACCTGTTCGCCGTGCTGCTGCTCCTCGTCTTCATGGTGGCGGTCGTCGGCTTCGTCGTGTTCATGGAGCGCGCACAGCGCCGCATCCCGGTTCAGTACGCGAAGCGCGTCGTCGGCCGCAAGGTCTACGGCGGCGCGAACACCTACCTGCCGCTGCGCGTCAACACCGCCGGCGTCATCCCGGTCATCTTCGCCTCGTCGATCCTGGTCATCCCGACGACGATCGCGACGATGATCAAGGCTCCGTGGGCACAGGCGATCGGCAACCAGCTGAAGGTCGGCGAGCCGCTCTACTACCTGCTGCAGGTCATCGGCATCATCTTCTTCGGTTACTTCTACACGTCGATCATCTTCAATCCGGTCGACACGGCCGACAACATGCGCAAGTACGGCGGCTTCATCCCGGGCATCCGTCCGGGGAAGAAGACCAGCGATTACATCGATCGCGTGCTGACCCGCATCACGTTCGTCGGCTCGATCTATCTCGCGGCCGTCTGCATCCTGCCGGAGTTCCTGATCACCGGCATTCACGTGAATCAGCTGCCTTTCGGCATCGGCGCCGCGCTCGACCGCGCGCTGCCGCTCTGGTTCACGGAAGGCATGGGCTATCAGTTCTACTTCGGCGGCACGTCATTGCTGATCGTCGTCGGCGTGGCGATGGACACGATCCAGCAGATCGAGTCGCAGCTCGTCATGCGCCACTACGACGGATTCATGAAGCGCGGTCGAATCCGCGGACGACGAGGATAACGACGGGTGCGGATCATCTTCATCGGGCCGCCGGGAAGCGGCAAGGGGACTCAGGCGAAGCGGCTGGCGGACGTGCATGAGATTCCGCACATCTCGACCGGCGACATGCTGCGTGAGGCCGTTGCCGACGGCACCGAGCTCGGCAGGCAGGCGGCGCCGATCATGGCCGCCGGCGCGCTCGTTCCCGATGACCTGATGATCGGCATCATCAAGGACCGGCTGGTGAAGTCGGACGCCGTCAAAGGCTTCATTCTGGACGGCTTTCCGCGGACGCTGGTACAGGCCGAGAAGCTCGACAATATCGTCGGGAATGGGAAAGAGAGCCTCCGGGTTCTGCAACTGTTGGTCCCCGACGAAGCGATTGTCCGGCGCATCGCGCTCCGGCGGTCGTGTTCGAACTGCGGGGCCGTTTACCATCTCGAAAACAACCCTCCGTCGGCGGATAGCGTGTGTGATCGCTGCGGCACGGGGTTGATCGCCCGTCCTGACGACAACGAGTCGGCAGTGCGGAAGCGGCTGGAAGCGTTTCACAGACAAACGCTTCCGGTTGCCACGTTTTACAAAGCGAAGAGTCTGTTGCGCGAAGTCGACGGGATCGGTCCCGTCGATGAGGTCTTTGAACGAATCGAGAAGTCCCTGCTGTAGGAGATAGATGCTCGACCGAATGAAAGGGCCGATCCTCAAGTCTCGCGATGAAATCGCGGTCATGGACCGGGCCAACTGCGTGGTCCTCGAGATCCTCGAGATCATGCGGTCGATGGTGAAGCCGGGAGCCACCACGGCACAGCTCAATGCTGTGGCCGAGGAAGAGCTGGCGAAGCGCGGCGCGAAGTCACCCTTCAAAGGGTATGCGCCGATGGGATTGCCGCCCTATCCGGCGGTCGTCTGCTCGTCAGTGAACGACGTGATCGTTCATGGCATCCCGAACCGCGCCAAGCTTCAGGAAGGCGACATCATCGGACTCGACTTCGGAGCGATCCTCGACGGGTTCGTCGGCGATGCGGCCATCACGGTCGGCGTCGGCAAGGTCACGGATCGGGCCGATCTCCTCATGCGGACCACGAAAGAATGCCTCGATCTGGCGATCGAGGAGATGCGTCCCGGCCGTCACCTCGGTGACATCGGCGCTGCGGTCCAGGAGCATGCGGAGCAGCGCGGGTTCCACGTCATCCGGAACTTCGTCGGCCACGGAATCGGCCGCCGGATGCACGAGGATCCGCAGGTCTACAACTACGGCAGGCGCGGTCGGGGCATCGAGTTGCGCGAAGGCATGGTCTTCGCGATCGAGCCGATGCTCTGCGAGATCGGGGCGAAGCTGAAGTCGCGCATCGAGCGCGCCGGCAGCAACGGCATGATCCAGGACGTCAAGACGGATAACGACGGCTGGACGGCTCGCACGGTGGATGGGATGCTGGCCGCGCACTTCGAGCATTCGGTGGCCATCACGTCCGACGGACCGATGGTTCTGGGCAAGTGAAGTAACTGGGGAGATATGTCAGAGAAGGAAGAAGCGATTGAAGTAACTGCGACCGTCCTGGAGACATTGCCGAACGCGATGTTCCAGGTCGAGCTGGAGAACAAGCACAAGGTCCTGGCCCACATCTCCGGCAAGATGCGCAAGCACTTCATCCGCATCCTTCCTGGTGACAAAGTTCTGGTCGAGCTCTCGCCGTACGATCTGACGCGCGGGCGCATCATTTATCGATACAAGTGAGCAAGTCATGAAAGTGCGTTCATCAGTCAAAAAGATTTGTACCAAGTGCAAGATCGTGCGGCGTCAGGGTGTGATCCGCATCATCTGTGAGAACCCGAAACACAAGCAGAGACAGGGATAAGAGAACATGGCACGAATCGCAGGCGTTGATCTTCCTCTGAACAAGCGGGTCGAAATCGGCCTGACCTACATCTACGGTATCGGCCGCTCGCGGTCGAACGACATCCTGGGCAAGGCCCAGGTCAGCCGTGACGTCCGCGTCAAGGATCTGTCCGAGGATGACGTTCGCAAGATCCGTCAGGTCATCACCGACGAGGGGAAGGTGGAAGGCGATCTCCGCAAGGACATCGGCATGGACATCAAGCGGCTGATGGAAATCAACTGCTACCGCGGCATGCGCCACCGCCGGGGACTCCCGGTGCGCGGCCAGCGGACGCACACGAACGCTCGTACGCGGAAGGGTCCGCGCAAGGGCGCCGTCGCCGGTAAGAAGAAAGCCACCAAGAAGTAAGGAAGAGGACGAGCACAAATGGCCACTGCCAGAGCACCGAAAGCGGGCGCACGTCGCGCCGGAACCAAGCGCAAAGAGCGGAAGAACATCCCGCACGGCATCGCCGCGATCGCGGCAACGTTCAACAACACGATCGTCGCGATCTCCGACCCGATGGGCAACGTCATGGCCTGGTCCAGCGCCGGCCGCATCGGCTTCAAGGGCTCGCGCAAGGGCACGCCGTTTGCCGCGCAGGTTGCCGCCCAGAATGCCGCACAGCTGGCGCAGGAGCACGGCGTCCGCTCGGTGGACGTGAAGGTCAAGGGACCGGGCGCCGGCCGCGAGTCAGCCATCCGCGCTCTCGCTGCCTCCGGTCTGGACATCAAGTCGATCAAGGACGTGACCCCGATTCCGCACAACGGTTGCCGTCCGCCGAAGCGGCGCCGCGTTTAACAACTTCGTCAGATTCTTCCGTGCCGGCGCGTGTCGCGCCGGCGCGGATTTGCTGTCTTTCGTACGGCGAGCAGCAGCCGTCGTACACGCAACGTCCCAATGGTGGGGCGGGTGCGAACCAAAGGAGGCATAGTGGCTCGTTACACCGATCCCGTCTGCCGGCTCTGCCGGCGCGAGGGCATGAAGCTGTTCTTGAAGGGGGACCGCTGCTTCAAGGACAAATGCGCCATCGAGCGCCGCAATTACGCTCCCGGTCAGCACGGCCGGCGTCGTTCGAAGGTCCTCGGCTACGGCGTTCAGCTTCGTGAAAAGCAGAAGGTCAAGCGCATCTACGGTCTGCTCGAGCGTCAGTTCCGGACCTACTTCGCCCGCGCGGAGCAGAAAACCGGCATCACCGGCGAGAACCTGCTTCGTCAGCTCGAACTCCGGCTCGACAACGTCGTCTACTCGCTCGGTTTCGCCTCCTCCCGCGCCCAGGCGCGCCAGCTCGTTCGCCACGGCCACGTCGAGGTGAACGGCAGAAAGCTCAACGTTCCCTCCTACCAGGCTCGTAAGGGCGACGTTGTTCAGGTTCGCGAGAAGAGCCGCAAGAACGATCAGATCCGCCAGGCCGTCGAGACGGCTGCCGGACGCGGCGTTCCGTCGTGGCTTCAACTCAATCCCGAGCAGTTCCTCGGTACGGTGATGGATCTTCCGAAGCGCGAAGACATCCGGCTGCCGATCCAGGAACAGCTCATCGTCGAACTCTACTCGAAGTAAAACTTGGTGGAGGGCAGGCATCCGCCTGCCCGATAAAACTGCCTTCCACCTGCACGAGGAGGCCGCTGACATGCTCTGGTCCGATTTCCAGAAACCGAAAAAGCTCGATTACGACTCCGAAACTCTCACCCCGAACTACGGTCGTTTCATCGCCCAGCCGTTCGAGCGTGGATTCGGCACGACGATCGGCAATGCACTCCGTCGCGTGCTGCTCTCCTCGATCGAAGGAGCCGCGATTTCCGCGGTTCGCGTCGAGGGTGTGCTGCACGAGTTCTCGTCCCTCACCGGAGTGGTCGAGGACATGACCGACGTCGTTCTCAACCTCAAACAGATCCCCTTCAAGATGCACGGCGAAGGGCCGAAGACGCTTTACCTCGAGAAGAAGGGCCCGGGCGTCGTCACCGCCGCCGATTTCGAGGCCGACTCCGACATCGAGATCCTCGACCCGACGGCGCACATCGCCACGTTGTCGAAGGAAGGCTCGCTCAAGCTCGAGGCGCGTCTCAAGCGCGGCCGCGGCTACGTCGTGGCCGACCGCAACGCCGACAC
>Ga0193696_1000163_pt1 | contig 27430 bp, 20 predicted proteins | sample L3m1metaG_FD_145074 | JGI IMG/M metagenome (GOLD analysis project Ga0193696, IMG submission 145074) | Soil microbial communities from a riparian zone of the East river system, Colorado, United States - L3m1 | ecosystem: Environmental > Terrestrial > Soil > Riparian zone | place: USA: East River... | reverse complement strand
TGTCCCATTCGATGGCGATCTGCCTGCCGACGTCGTCCCAATCGCCACGCTGCAGCGCGCCGCGCATCGCCACCGCGGTGTCGCGGATCCGCTCGAAGCAGTCGAAGATGTGGCGGTCGCCGTCGATGTGCCGCTGGGTGATCTCCCAGTTGTTGGTGCCCGAGTGTCGTGGAGCGCCGGTGTAGGCGAGCACGATTCGGCGCTCGAGCTCGGTCGCGTCGACGTCGATGCCGACGCGCTTGATCCCTTCCACGCGGAGCTCGATCGCCGCGACACCGCCGTACAGCGCCGGCCGATAGTCCTGGACGCCGGTTGGCACGCGGATCGCCTGGCACTCCACGTTCATCGCGACCTGCAGGAGTGCATCGGCGTCGCCGGATTGACCGGTCCACCGCGCCAGCGCGCCACACACCGCGATCGTCAGCGCCGACGATCCGGCGATGCCGGCGCCCGCCGGTGATTCACCGCGCGTGGTGAGCGTGGCGTTCTCGAGGCCGTAGTGGCGCGCCAGCAGCGCCAGCAGCGAGAGATCGCCGTTGCCATCCAGCGCGGACGAGCGGTCGGCGGTCACGATGCGATCGGTGTCGATCGATCGGAGCTCGACACGGCCGTCCGTTCGCGATTCCAGCTGCGCGTGCGCGCGCAAGCTGATCGCCACGTTCACCGTTGTCGCGCCGTCGTGGAAGAGATAGAGCGGCCAGATGTCGATGGTGCCGCCCGCCAGATCGATGCGGGTCGGCGCAGACGAAACGATTCGCACTGAGGGATTATACGAATCCCGAATCCCGAACCCCTAATCCCTAACCCCTAATCCCGAATCCCTAATCCCTAATCCCTAAGGACGTCCATCGGGTCGACGCGCGCCGCGCGTCGCGCGGGGACGAGGGCCGAGATTGCGGCCACCAGGGCGAGCACGAGAGGCACGAGGACAAACGTCAGCGGATCGCGCACCGAGACGCCGAACACCAGCGTCGCCATGAACCGCGCGAGCACTAGGGACGCGCACAGGCCGGCCGCGATCCCGAGCCCTGTGAGCGCGGCAGCCTGGGCGACGACGGCTGACAGGATGCGTGAGGGACGCGCGCCGAGCGCCATGCGAACGCCAATCTCGCGGCGTCGAGCGGAGACCAGTTGCGAGAGGACTCCGTAGAGTCCGAGCGCCGCGAGTAGAAGTGCGGTCGCCGCAAACAGCGCGAGGAGGATTGCGTTCAGTCGCTGCGCCGACAGCGACGTCGACAGGAGATCGGTCAGCGACTGCTCGGCATAGACCGCGCGGCCAGGTTCGATCTCCCGGAGCGCTTCTCGGACAGCCGTCATCGAGACGTGCCGATCCGGGCTGGTCCGCACGAGGAAACGCTGATCCGGCCAGTACGGATTGTACCCGCACCAGTAGATGAGCGGCTCCGGTTGCTTGAGGAAGCCGCCTTCGCGGACGTCGCCGACGACACCCACGATTTTCGTCGTTCGATTCGCCAGCTGGCCGGGCGAGACGAACTCGTGGCCGATCGGATCCTCCGAGGGAAAGTACCGTTCGACAAACGCCCGCGTGACGAGGGCGCTCGAAAAGACCGGCACGGCCGGATCGCTGCTGCACGTATCGCCTCTGAGCACGGGAATATGGAGCGTCCGGAAGTAGCCGGCGCTCACCGACCGCCCGATCGCGAAGGTTTTTTCGCGGGGGTCTCGTCCGCGGATCTGGAATTCATTGGGCGGCACATCAGTCCCTGCCGGAACCAGCTGACTGAAGGCGGCAGCCTCGACACCGGGGATTGCGCTCAGCCGCGCGACGGTCCGCGCCTGCCGCTGCACCACGGCGTCGAACCGCTCGCTCCATTGGGCGCTCATGCGGAACGTCATCACGCGATCGGGATCCAGCCCGAGCGACACATCTTGCGCGTGAACAAAGCTGCGGATCATCAACCCCGCGCCGGTGAGCAGCACGATGGCAAGGGCGACCTGTGTGCCGACCAGCAGACGCTGCAGCCGCTGGCGCCCGCCGGTGTGGCCGTGGCCGCCACGCGACAGGGCGCCAGCCGGAGCGCTGCGCGCCGCCTGCAGCGCCGGTGCCAGCGCGAACAGCAGCGTTGTCGCTGCACCGACGGCAAACGTGAACAGAATCAGCCGCACGTCGACTGTCACCTCGGCGACGCGTGGCAGCTCCGTCGCCACGCAGCGCAGCGCAGCGAGGCCCCAGCGTGCGAGCAGCAGGCCGCCCACCGAACCGATCAGGGCGAGCACCAGCCCTTCGCGGATCAGTTCGGCGACGACACGCCGGCGGTCGGCGCCGAGCGCGAGACGGATGGCCATCTCGTGCTCGCGGCGAGTGGCATCCGCGAGCAGCAGGCAGGCGACGTTGCCGCAGGCGGCCAGGAGGACGAGGCCGACCGCGCCGAGGAGGAGCCAGAGGGAGCGGCGAACGCCGCCGATCTGTTCCTCCTTCAACGGCACCAGTGACGCGCCCCAGCCCTTGTCGGTGCTCGGGTATTGCTCCCCGAGGCGCTCCTGAATCGCGTTGAGGTCGTCGAGCGCCTGCGCCAGCGTGACTCCCGGCTTCAGCCTGCCGACGGTCGTGTACAAGCGCGCGGTTCGCACGGCGAGAAACGACGACTGCGCGCGCGTCGGAGTCCAGACGTCCGTGGCCGCCGTTGGATAGCGGAAAGACGGCGGCATGACGCCAACAATCGAACGGCTGGTGCCGCCGAGCGTGAGCGCGCGGCCCAGGACGGACGGATCGGCGCCGAACCGGCGCCGCCAGAACGCGTCGCTGATGACGATGACCGGCGGGCCGCCGAAGCGTTCCTCCTGCGGCGTCGGAAGGCGGCCGAGCGCCGGTCCGACGCCCAGAACCTGGAAGAACCGCGGCGACGTGTTCATCGCGGCCACGCGCTCCGGGACCGGGCCCGAGGTGTCCGTGATGTTCTCGAAATAGCTGGCGCCGAGCGCCTCAAACGTCCGGTTCTGCGCGTTCCACTCCTCGAGCCGGCCGGGTGCGACGAGCTGCGTCGCCTGACGGAGGCCGGCGTTCTGCTCGTAGACTGACACCAGCCGATCGGCGGCCGGGTAGGGCAAGGGCTTCAGGAGAACCGCGTCGACGGCGGAAAAGATGGCACTGTTCGCGCCAATCCCGAGCGTCAGCGTCAACACGACCATGGACGCCAGCCCCCGGCGATGGGCCAGGGATCGGAGGGCGGTCCTCCATCGGTCGAACATGGCTTGTTTGACGGCGCACCGCCCTGACGCGTTGGCTGCGGCTACGGTTAAAATCGTCGGGATGTCACCCGCGGCGCTGCGGCGCCAGATCGGTCAGCTGCTCGTCGCCGGATTCAACGGCCATCAGATTCCGCCCGAGCTGCGGTCGCTGGCGAAGGAGTTCGGTTTAGGCGGCGTCATCTTCTTCGCGCGCAACGTCGGCGAGCCGGAGCAGGTCGCCGAGGTGTGCTTCGAGGCTTCCCACCTGACGCCGGACCTTCCGCCGTGGGTCTCCGTCGACCAGGAAGGCGGCCGCGTGGCCCGCCTGAAGGCCCCGTTTACCGAGTGGCCGCCGATGGCAACGCTGGGGCGGAGCGGCGACAGCCGGCTGGCGGAACGGTTCGCGCGCGCGCTGGCGGCCGAGCTCAAAGCGGTCGGCTTCACGCTGGACTATGCACCGGTGCTCGACGTCCAGACCAACCCGAAGAACACGGTCATTGGCGATCGCGCGCTCGCCGACAACGCGGTAGACGTCGCCCGTCTTGGGGCGACGATTATCCGTACGCTGCAGGAAGAAGGCATCGCCGCGTGCGGAAAACACTTTCCCGGCCACGGCGACACGACCGCCGACTCGCACCACGAGATGCCGCTCGTCGAGCATCCGCCGGAACGGCTGCGCGAGGTCGAGTGGGTGCCGTTCAAGGCGGCCGCGGACGCCGGCGTCGCCGCCATCATGACGGCGCACGTCTTCGTGCCGGCGCTGGACGATGTTCGACCGGCGACGCTGTCCCGGCGCATCGTCACCGACCTCCTGCGCCGCGAGCTGCCGTTCGACGGCGTGATTTTCAGCGACGATCTGGAGATGAAGGCCATCGCGTCTGCGTATGCCGTACCTGCCGCCGCCGTGATGGCGATCGAGGCCGGCTGCGACGGCGCGCTCATCTGCAGCGGCGATCACGATACGCAGGCCGCTGCGCTCGAAGCCCTCGTCCACGCGGTCGAAGAGAAACGCCTGCCACTGTCGCGCGTCGAGGACGCGTTAAGGCGCCAGCAGCGGGCGAAGGAGCGGTTTCTAGCGGCGGCCGTCGCGGCGCGACCGCTCGCGGCGCGTGCCCTGCGATCGACCCTCGGGCGTGATGAGCATCGCGCGGTCGCCGATGAGATGGCGCGCTTTCTGTGATGCAAAAGCCGCGGGCCCTCAGACCCGGCGATCGCCTTGCCGTCGTCTCTCCTGCCAGCCCCTTCAACCGCGACGAGTTCGATCTCGGGATCGACGAGATTCGCAGGCTGGGATTCGAGCCGGTCTTCGACGACACGGTGTTCGCGCGTCAGCGGTACGTATCCGGTCCGCCCGAGGTTCGCGCGGCCGCCATTCGAACGGCCTGGCGCGATCCGTCGATTGCAGGCCTGGTGGGGGTTCGCGGCGGCTTCGGCAGCGCGCAAGTCCTGCCGCTGCTCGATCGCGACGAGGCCCGGCGCGCCTGCAAGCCGTTCATCGGCTACAGCGACCTCACCTCGATCCTCACGTTTCTGACGCTCGGATGCGATCTCGTCGCTTTTCACGGACCGATGCTGGACCGGCGGTTGTCGCGCGGCGCCGAGGGCTACGACATCGATTCATTCACGCGCGCCCTCTGCCGCCGCGAGCCAATGGGGGAACTGGTCCCCATAGGGCTCGAATCCATCCGCGACGGGGAAGCCGCCGGCATCCTGCTTGGCGGCACGCTGACGCAGCTGCTGGCGTCGTTCGGCACGCCGTTCGCGTTCGCACCGCCACAGGGATATGTCCTCTTTCTGGACGAGGTGGGGGAGCGCCCGTACCGGCTCGACCGGATGGTCACGCAATTGCGTCAGGCCGGCCTGCTGGCGCGCGCCAGCGCGATCGTCATCGGCGAGTTGCCGAATTGTGACGAGCCCGGTGGAACGCCGACCGCACGCGCGGTGATGGCAGACTTGTTTACCGACTTTCCCGGACCCGTCGTCATCGGGTTTCCGTCCGGTCATACGGTGGGGCCCACTATGACGCTGCCGTTTGGAGTCACCTGTCGAGTGGTCGCGGACCGGCGGGCCCGCGTCGTCGTGGAGGAATCAGCCGTCCAATGAGCCAGACGATCCATCTCATCGGCATCTGCGGGACTGCGATGGCCACGCTGGCCGCAATGCTCAAGCGGAAAGGATTCAACGTTCGCGGGTCGGACCAGGACGTCTATCCGCCGATGAGCGACTTTCTCCACGCCGAGGGGATCCCGGCACTCGTGGGTTATCGCCCGGAACACATCGGCGCGGATCTCGATCTCGTCGTCGTGGGCAATGCCATCTCGCGCGGCAATCCCGAGCTCGAGGAAGTGCTCGATCGCAAGATCCGGTACTGCTCGCTGCCCGAAGCGATCCGCGAGCACTTCCTCTGGGGCGCGCGGTCGATTGTGGTCGCCGGCACACACGGCAAGACGACCACGACGGCGATGATCGGCTGGCTGTTGACGCACGGCGGCCTGGATCCCAGCGTCCTGGTCGGCGGCATCGTCCGGAACTTCGGCGAGCACGGATCGAGTTATCGCCTCGGCCCCGGGCGCGACTTCGTCATCGAGGGGGACGAGTACGACAGCGCGTTCTTCGACAAGACCGCGAAGTTCCTGAAGTATCTGCCGGACATCGCCATCGTCAACAACGTCGAGTTCGACCACGCGGATATCTACGAGGATCTGGACGCCGTTACGCTGGCGTTCCGCCGGCTGATCAATCTGGTGCCGCGGCGCGGCCTCCTGCTCATCGGGGCCGACAGCCCTGGCGCGCGCGCCCTGGCGGACGCGGCGAAATCGCGGGTGGAGACGTTCGGCACCGCAGACGCGACGCCGTCGCTCGATTGGCAAGCGCACGATCTCGAGCCCACCTGCGACACAACCAGGTTCAAGGTCCGCCGGCACGGGTCGCCATTCGGCAGCTTCGAGGTGCCCATGGTCGGCACGCACAACGTGCGCAACGCGTTAGCGGCGATCGCCGTCGCGACCGAAACCGGGGTCGGCGTCGATCGTATCGTGGAAGGGCTGCGCGCGTTTGCCGGCGTCAAACGCCGGCTCGAAGTCGTGGGCGTGGCCGACGGCGTCACCGTGTACGACGATTTCGCGCACCATCCGACGGCGGTGTCCGAAACGCTCGCGGCGGTCCGCGCCGCCAACCCGAAGGCGCGCATCTGGGCGGTGTTCGAGCCGCGCTCCGCTTCTTCGTGCCGGCGCGTGTTCCAGGATGATTTCGCGCGCGCCTTTGCGGGCGCAGACGAGGTGCTGCTGGCGCCAGTCTTTCGATCGACGCTGCCGGATGACGAGCGCCTGTCGATCCCGCAATTGGTCCGGGACCTCGATTCACGTGGTCAGCGGGCGCGCGAAGCCGCGTCGATCGACGAGATCGTGTCGGTGGTCGTCGGTGAGCATCGGTCTGGCGATCTCGTCGTGCTGATGTCGAACGGCGGCTTCGGCGGCATCCATCAGAAACTGCTGCGGGCTCTTGCGTGAACGCCTTTCGGATCGTGCCGGCCGGCGACGCCGCGCTCATCGTGGAGTTCGAGGCGCGGATCGATCCGTCGGTCAACGCCCGGGCGATCCAGCTGGCCGAGGCCCTGCAGGCTGCGCGCCTGCAGGGCGTCCTCGACGTCGTGCCGACATTCCGATCGGTCGCAATCTATTTCGATCCTCTGCACACGAATGGTGACGCGCTTCTGGCACGGGTCGAGGCCGAAGCGGCGAAGCCCTCGTCGGACCGGGATAGCGGCCGGCCGGCGGTTCGCGTGCCGGTCTGCTATGGCGGCGAGCTCGGTCCGGACCTCGCTGCCGTGGCCGCCTTCTCGCACCTGAGCGAAGCCGAGGTGATAGCGGCGCACACGGCGCGCACCTATCGGGCGTTCATGGTCGGCTTCGTTCCCGGCTTCGCGTACCTCGGCATCGTCGAGGAGCGCATCGCCATGCCACGCCGCGACACGCCGCGTGTTCGCGTGCCGATCGGTTCAGTGGGCATCGCCGGCGTGCAGACCGGCATCTATCCCATGGAAACGCCCGGCGGCTGGCAGCTTGTCGGGCGCACGCCTCTCAAGCCGTTCGATCCGGACCGCGCGGAGCCGTTTCTCATCACAGCCGGCGACGCGGTCCAGTTCTACGCGATCGATCACGATCGGTTTCTCGACATGGAGCGCGAAGGCTTGCTCGTCCCGCCGAAGCCGCCTAGCGAAGGCGGAAGCCGAGCGTCATCATGAGCGGCGTGCGCGTGATTCGCGGCGGGATGCTCACCACCATCCAGGACACCGGCCGATGGGGCTATCAATCGCGCGGCGTGCCTGTGGCGGGACCGATGGATCCCGTGTCCCACCGTCTAGCCAACGCGCTCGTCGGTAACGAACGCGCCGCCGCAACCCTCGAAGTGACGCTGCTGGGACCTGAATTGGAATTCGAGGACGAACGCGTGGTGGCCGTGACGGGCGCTGAATTTGAAATCATGCTGGACGGCCGTCCGGCGCCGCACGGGACGCCCTTCTTGGTGGCGAAGGAGTCGCACCTCCGGTTCGGACAACGGCGGCGCGGCTCGCGAGCGTACCTGGCGATCCGCGGCGGAGTGGCGGTGCCGCCCGTGCTCGGCAGCCGCTCGACGCATGTGATCAGCGCCATGGGCGGGTTGTCCGGCCGTCCGCTGAGAACCGGCGATCGCATCACGCTTGGCGTGGCGGATGCGACGCGGCCAACAGCCGCGCCGCCCTCGGATCCCGTGGTGGAACTGCCGTCGCGGCCCGCACGGCTCCGCGTGCTCGCGGGTCCCCAGGCGGACGCGTTCACGAGTGACGCGCTGGATACCCTGCAGTCGGCGCCGTATACAGTCGGCCAGCAATCGGATCGCATGGGGTTCCGGCTCGAAGGGCCGCGGCTGACACACGCCCGCGGCGCTGACATCATCTCGGACGCCACGCCGCTCGGCGTACTCCAGGTGCCCGCGTCCGGTCAGCCGATCCTCCTGATGGCCGATCGTCAGACGACCGGCGGGTACCCGAAGATCGCGACGGTGATCTCTGCGGACATGGCCGTCGCCGGGCAGCTCGGCCCGGGCGATACGATCGCTTTCGCCGTGTGCACGCCGCGCGAGGCGATGGCGGCGCTGATCGCGCAGGAACGTGCGTTGATGGTCCTCGAGATGAGGCGGCAGTGAACAGTCTCGTGGCCGCTATGCAGGAGGCGTTCGGCGCCGATCGCCTGCGTCCGAACGTGCCTCTTGCGCCGTTCACGACCTTCAAGGTCGGCGGTGCGGCGGAATGGCTGATCGAGACGCGGAGCGGCGACGAGCTGGTGACGGCGGTCAAACTGGCGCGCGCGGCCGGCGTGCCGGTGACGATGCTGGGCGGTGGATCGAACGTTCTCGTGGCCGATCGCGGCGTGCGCGGGCTGGTCATCCGTCCTCGCGGTGGCGAGGTGGCGCTCGATGGCGACGACGGCGTTCGAGCGGATGCCGCCGTGACGATCAACGGGCTGGTCCGCTGGACCGTCAATCACGGGCGCGCGGGACTCGAGGCGTGGGCCGGGACGCCTGGCACGGTCGGCGGGGCAGTATTCGGCAACGCGCATTTCAGTGGTCGTCTCATTGGTGAGCTCGTCACCACCGTGCGACTCGCCTCCCGCGACGGAATGGTCATAGACGTCGCGGCCGATCGCATGGCCTTCGGCTACGATCGCAGCCGCCTGCAGGACACCGGCGAGATTCTGCTGTCCGCCGTGTTTCGCGTCTCGACTGGCGATCCGCCGGCGCTGCGCGCAGTCGCGCGGGCATCGCTCGCGTTTCGCAAACGGACGCAGCCGCTCGACACGCCAAGCGCCGGCTGCGTCTTTCAAAACCCCGAGCCGGGCCGCGATGCCGTGCCTGACGGTATCCCATGGTCGGCGGGTGCCCTCGTCGATCGCGCCGGGTTGAAGGGGGTGGCGATTGGCGGCGCCCGTGTCTCGCCGACTCACGGCAACTTCATCGTCAACGATGGAACGGCGACCGCGGACGACATCCGGCGCCTGATCGAGCGCTGCCGCCACGAAGTCGCGACGCGATTCGGCCTGACGCTGCGTGAAGAGATCGTTTATATGGGAGAATTCGCCGGCCCATGACCCTGATCCCCGGTGCGCGTCTCGGCGTGTTCGAGATCATCGGGCTGGTCGGCGCCGGCGGAATGGGCGAGGTCTATCGCGCGCGCGACACGCGATTGGGACGCGACGTCGCCCTGAAGGTCCTCCCCGATCTTTTCGCGAAGGATGCCGATCGCCTGTCACGTTTCCAGCGGGAAGCGCAGTTGCTGGCCTGCTTGAATCACCCAAACATCGCGGCCATTCATGGCCTCGAGGATGCCGGCGGTGTTCGGGCGTTGGTGCTCGAGCTGGTTCACGGCGAGACCTTGGCCGATCGCCTGCAGCGCGGCCCCATGCCGGTCGCGGAAGTCGTGGCAGCCGCGCGTCAGATTGCCGACGCGCTCGAAGCGGCGCACGAGCAGGGGGTCATCCACCGCGATCTGAAGCCGGCAAACGTCAAGATTTCGCCCGACGGCAACATCAAAGTGCTCGACTTCGGTCTCGCGAAAGCGCTGGAGTCGGCGCCGGCGGCGTCGCAGCTGACGCACTCGCCGACGCTCAGCCTGGCAGGCACCTTTGCCGGAGTGATCCTCGGCACGGCGGCCTACATGTCGCCGGAACAGGCGAAGGGGCTGCCCGCCGATCAGCGCAGCGACATCTTCTCGTTCGGATGCGTCGTCTTCGAGATGCTGACGGCACGTCAGGCATTTCAGGCGGACACGATCAGCGAAATGATGGCGGCCGTACTGATGCGCGAGCCGGACCTGGACACCCTGCCGAAGGATGTTCATCCCAGGCTGGTCGATCTCGTTCGCCGCTGCCTCGACAAGAATCCCAGACGGCGCTGGCAGGCGATCGGCGACGTCCGCTTCGAGCTCGATGCCATCGCCGCCGATCCCGCCGGCATCGCCGCGCGCGCAGCGTCAATTGTGACGCCGTCGGTGTCCACGGCGGCGGCGCCGCGCTGGCGGCGCCTTGTTCCGATTGTCGTCGCTGCAGCCGTCGGCGCGGCCGGAGCGGCAGCCGCACTGTGGTGGGCCGGCCGTTCGACCATTCCTCTCGAGGTCGCGCGCTTTTCCGTCCAGATTCCTGACGACATGGTGTTCCTGCGCCCGAGCGTCGGGGCACCCCTGCTGGCGCTGTCTCCGGATGGGACGAAGCTCGTGTTTCAGTCTAACCGGCAGCTGTACGTCCGAGCGATGGCCGAGATGGACGCGCGGGTCATCCCCGGGACGAACAACGACCCGTCGAACCCGATCTTTTCACCCGACGGAGAGTGGATCGTGTTCTACGCGCTCGGTGAAAAGGCGCTGAAGAAAATCGCGGTCACCGGCGGCGCGCCACTCACGCTCTGTGCCGCGGACAACGTCTACGGTGCGCACTGGCTCGGCGACCAGATTGTCTTCGCGCAGGTTGGCAAGGGCATCATGCGCGTGTCCGCGAATGGGGGTGAGCCCGAGGTCATTGCCGCGACGAAAGGATCTGAGACGGCGTTTGGGCCGCAACTGATCGACAACGGGCGGCACGTCCTGTTCACGGTTGCCGTCGAAGCCGGGCCCCAGCGCTGGGACAAGGCCTTGACGGTCGTGCAGACCATCGGATCGAACGAGCGTAAGACCGTCATGCGCAGTGGCAGCGCGGCCCAATACTTGCCTACGGGACATCTCGTCTACGCGCTGGGAACGACGCTGCTCGCGGTGCCTTTCGATATCCGACGCCTCGAGGTCCGTGGCGGGCCCATTCCCGTTCTGGAGCAGGTCGCGCGTGCGACCAGCGCCACCACGATGAGCGGTGTCGCGCATGCCGTGATCTCGCCGAGCGGTACGCTCGCGTATGCCGCCGCCGGACTGGGTGGCGTCACCGGGCCTCGAATCCTCGCGTTTGTGGACAAGGGTGGCAAGAATGAATCGGTCGGTCTGCCTCCGCAAATGTACGTCCATCCTCGCGTCTCACCTGACGGGCATCAGCTGGTGTTCGCAATCGAAGATTCGAAGGACGTCAACATCTGGGTCTACGACCTCACCTCAGGTGGATCGGCGCGGCGCCTGACGTTCGGAGGCCGCAATCTATTCCCCATCTGGACGCGCGATGGCCGATACATCACGTTTCAATCCGATCGCGAAGGCGATAGGGCCCTGTACCGCCAGATGGCCGACGGCAGCGGGGCGGCCGAGCGCCTGACAAAAGCCGGAGAAGAAGCATACGAGCCCGAATCGTGGAGTCCTGACGGCAAAGTGCTCTCGATGAATATGGTCAGCCGCGGTAATCAGGGCGTCTGGACCACTTCGTTCGACACCGGTTCGACACCGAGAATGTTCGCGGATCTGACTACGATCGTGGAAAAGCATTCCATGTTCTCGCCCGACGGGCGGTGGCTTGCGTACATGTCCAATACCACGCTTGCCAATTCGAACCAGGAAATCTTCGTCCAACCATTCCCGTTGACCGCGGCGAAGTACCAGGTGACATCGACCGGTGGCCGAACGCCGTTGTGGTCACCGGATGGCCGCCAGCTGTACTTTCATGAACCCTCGTCGAACCGGCTGCTGGTCGTTGACATTCGCACCGCGCCGAGCTTCACCGTGGGCAAACCTGTCCAACTCAGCGTCCAGGGGACGATCCACCCCATTGCCCAGCGAAACTACGACGTCACGCCCGATGGCAAACGGCTGCTCGTGGTCCTGCCCGCGAGCGGACCGACCGATGCTCCTCGCAGTTCCAGTCAGCAAATCAACGTCGTCCTCAACTGGGTCGAAGAGCTCAAGGCCCGCGTACCGGTGACCAAATGAGCACGAACAGGCCAGTGTGCCTGTCGTCTGTCGACTGTTAACGATCTATGTCCACATTACTCATCGAAGGCGGTCAACGCCTGTCGGGATCCGTCGACGTCGAAGGGAACAAGAACGCCGCGCTGCCGTTGCTGGCGGCGTGTCTCCTCACCGCCGAGGAATGCGTCCTCACGAACGTTCCCAGAATCAGCGACGTCGAGGTGATGGCGCGGCTGATTCTCGACCTCGGCGGCGAAGTCGAGGGCATCGGCAGCACGACGCTGCGCGTGCGGTGTCCCGCCATCGTCAAGGACGAGCCCGACCCGGCGCTGGTCGGCCGCCTGCGCGGTTCGGTGCTGCTGCTTGGACCGCTGCTCGCGCGGCGCGGACGGGCGCATCTGGCCCCGCCGGGTGGCGATTTCCCGGCGCGCCGTACGCTCCACACGCATCTCGAAGCGTTGGAATCGATGGGAGCCCGGCCAATCGAAGGGAAAACCGGCCACGCCCTCGAGGTGCACGGCGGACTACGTCCGACCTCGATCTACTTGTACGAGGCGTCGGTCACCGGAACGGAAACCGCGTTGCTCGCCGCCGCCGGCGCGCCGGGCACGACCGAGATTCGCCACGCCGCGTGCGAGCCGCATGTGGTCGAGTTGTGCGCATTCCTGGAGCAGCTTGGCGTCGGCGTCTCGGGCGCCGGCACCTCGACGATTCGAATCGAAGGAGGAGCGAGGCTTCGCGGCGCGGAACACCAGTTGTGGGGCGATTACATCGAGGCGGGAAGCTGGGCGGTCGTTGCCGCCGTCACCGGCGGCGAAATCGATGTGCACGGCGCCCGGGCGGAAGACATGGAAGTCGTGGCGTCGGTCCTGACGCGGCTGGGGATCGACTGTTCGATGGACGGCGACGTCTTCCACGTCCGGCAATCGCGCCTGCGCGCCGCCGGCCGGATCACCACCAGCCTGTGGCCCGGGTTCCCGAGCGATCTGGTCAGCCTCGTCACGGTCCTCGCGACGCAAGCGGAAGGGCAGACGCTGGTGCACGACTGGATGTACGAGTTGCGCCTGTTCGCGCTCGAGCAGTTGAGCGGCATGAGCGCGGACCTGTTTCTGTGCGACCCGCACCGCATCATCGTCACCGGTCCGAAGAAACTGCGCGGGCGGCCGCTCGACAGCCGCGACCTGCGATCCGGAATGGCGCTGATTGCCGCGGCGCTCGCCGCGGATGGACAGAGCCGGCTGTCGCAGCTCGAGACCGTCGAACGCGGCTACGGACGGCTGGTGGAGCGGCTGCAGGGGCTGGGCGCGAAGGTAGCGAAGCTGCCGTAGCTGGATAGGGAAGGGATCAGGGATTAGGGATTAGTTAGTCATTGGGGCTGCCTAATCCCTAACCGCTACGCCCTCTACAGACCGCCCCCAGGTTTTTTGATAGGAGGCGGTTCTTCCTTGGGCGGCTCGGGCGGTTTGGGCGGCTCGACGGGCAGCGGCAGCTCCGCGAGCGGCGACACCGAATCGCGGCCCACGCGGAACGGACGCAAGTCGGCCTCGGTCAGATCCAGCACGCGGATGATGTGCGGCGTCAGCGTCAGGATGATGTCGCTCTGTTCCGTCGTCTTCTGGTTGTGCGCGAACAGTCGCCCGAGTAGAGGGATGTCACTCAACCCGGGTATGCCATCGAGCGAGCGGCGCTCGTCGTCCCGAATCAATCCCGCCAGCATGTTGGTCTCGCCGTCGCGCAGGCGGATGATGGTGCTGACTTCGCGGTTGCCAAACGTCGGCAGGCCGCCGAAGCCGCTGCCAGAGATGCTGGTGACGCCGATCTTCAGGCTGAGCGAGACATCGTCGTCGTGGTGGGTCCGTGGCGTGATGTCGATGTTGACGCCGATGTTCTGGTAGTTGAACGACGTAATCGGCTGCTGCGGCTGTCCGCCCGTCGCAATCGGCGCGAACGTGGTGACCGGCACCGGCACCTGCTGGCCGAATCCCGCATGCGCCGGCATACCGTCCGCGGTGCGCAGCTGCGGGTTGGCCAGGATGCGGGTATTAGTATCGCTCTTGAGAAGTCGGTAATAGAGCGTCGGCAGACCCGAAAACAGCAGATCCGACGATGTCAGGTTCTTCAGTGCCCCGAGGCTGATCGTTCCGGTGCTGTCCGTCGGGATGGATACCGTGCCATTGATGCCGGTGGGCGGGTTCCCGGGCGAGGCGAACTGCAGCCCGTACTCCTGCAGCCGCGTCCGATCGACCTCGAGCAGCTCGACGTCGATGATGACCTCGGGCCGCGCTTTGTCGATCGCCGAGACGACGCGCGACGCCGCGGCGATACGCTCGGGTGTGTCCTTGATCGTCAGCGCGTTGGTGGCGGTCGTCGGCGAAATCCGCCGCGCGTCCAGCACCATCCGCAGCAGATCCATCGTCTCTTTCAGATCGGCGTTGCTCAGATAGAACGTGCGGACGATCTCTTCTTCGTACTCGCGGCGTTTCGCCGGCGTGTCGGGGATGACGACAATGGTTTTCGGCGCGGTCACCCGGAAGAACGTGCGTGTCGCGCCGGCCACGGTGCTGAGCGCGTCCTCGAGCGACGCGTTGCGCAGGTCGACGCTGACTGGCGCCTCGCGAAAGGCCGTGTCAAAGATGAGGCTGATGTTGGCGAAGCGCGCGATCGTCATGAACACGTCGCGGCTGCTCGCGTCGCGGAACGTCAGCGACGCCGGCATTTTGACGCCGGCCGGCAGATCCATGCCGGGCGGCGGCAGATCGCGCGACCGATCGATGATCGTCTGCAGCTCGGTCTTGCCCTCACGCGCGACGGCGATTTTCGCGCGCAGCTTGTTGCGCGTGCTGCGCAACTCGTCGTCGATGTCGCCGCCGCTGGGATTCAGCTCGGACGCGAGCTCGAACTCGACCAGCGCCCGATCGAGCTTACCCGTCGCCGCGAGACGTCGCCCTCGCATGAAGTGGTCCTGCGCCGCGCGGATCTTCGCGCGGTCGAGCGCGAGACGCGCGTCGCTATCGTTGGGACGGAGGCGCAGGGCTTTCGTGTATTCGACGACGGCGATGTCGTAGTCCTGACGGAGCTCGGCCGACCGGCCGCGGTTGAGCGCCCCGGTCGCCGCGCAGCCGCCTGCGAATAGGCAAACCACCGCCAGCACTGCCGGGCCGTGGCGGCGGAGAAGTTCAGGAGCGGGGGGACGCGCTGACAACATCAACACCGCGAGGTATCTTGAACGCGAAGTCCTTATCGGCCAATCCGACGTTTTGCTTCAGGTTTGTGAACGAAAAGCTCGATTTGCCGCCCTGCGCGTCGATGGTGACCAGCCCGCGGATTTCGAGGGTGGCGGGGTCGACCACCAGCACCAGCCAATCGTAGTCCTGTTGGCGGGTTTTGGGTACGAGCTTCAGCGCCTTCGAGCCGGCGGCCATCCCCGCGGGCAATTCGACCAGCGACGCGGTGAAATCGCGGGTCAGGTTGCCCTTACCGGCCAGAAACAACGCCGGCGTCGTCGCCTGGTCGTCGGGCGGGATGGTGGACCGGATGACCTGTTTGTCCTGCGGTATATAGGAATACATCATGACGCCGTCGGATACGAACAGCTTCTCCTCCGGAGCCGTGTACTGCCACCGCATCTTGCCAGGCTTCTTGATGGTCAGGCGCCCGCGCTCGGTGATCTGCTTCCGCAGCACGCCGCCTTCATAGGTGTGCGTGAAGTCGGTGGAGAAATCCTTCACGGTGTCGTACTTCTTTTGCAGCGCCTGCGCGAGCTCCGGCGCCGTGGGATCGGCCGATGCGAGAGCCAGCAACGCTGCGAGCAACCAGATCATCATTCAACCTTACAGCAGTTGCGAGTCAGGTAGCGCAGCCCTTTAGGGCTGCAGGCGGCCGGGCAGCCTGAGGGCTTTAGCTACCAGTACGGATGAGGTAACGCGGCTGCGGGGAAAAGATGTTCGCGGCGTACACCGTCCGAATCGCCCGTCCCGTGCGATCGAGTGCCGCGAAGCTGACACCGCGCTCCACGATCAACGCGTGCTGGCGTCCGGCGACGACGTGGCCGAACCCCATGCGGCGAATCGTGTCGGCCGACAACCACGACTCCATCCGCACCTCGACACCCATCCCATCCAGTTGGACCTGTTTCGTAAACGGAAGGTTTGATCCGAAGGCGAGATCGGGTGGTCGGCCAATCAGCCCGGCGATGACGGCGTAGTCGCCGTCAGGGACGGAGGTCTCCGACAGCACGCGGAGGGCAGCTGCCAGGTCGTCTGCGTCGAGGGTCATGTCGCGCGAGGGCTTGAGGAGGCACAAGACGTACGGCGTCCCGGCCGGCAATCCGGCAACTCGTTCGGACAGCAGTGGCACCGCGACCCGCGGGTCGGGCGTTGTCGGCAGCAACGGTCCGTATGCCGCATCGATCTCGGATCGCGCACGCTCTGTCAGCGCGATCGCACGTCCGGCGGCATGGTTGTCCGTGACGAGCGCCGGCGCATACAGCAGCAGATCGGGAGCGCGTGCGTGGGCAATTGCCGGCTGTCGTACTTTGGCGAAGTACGACAGACCATTGGCGACCTGCCAGTTCATGTCGGCGAGCAGAATGTCGCGTTGGTCGTCGAGTTCGGCCGTGAAATGACCGATCACTTCAGCCGGACGTGTATCACCGCTGCGGTCCAGCGCCGGAAAATCGCGGTACGCCCTCGTACCGGCATACGCTATCGTCAGCGCCGCTACCGGCAGCATCGCTGGCGGTGTCAGGCGCGCGGCCAGCGCCACGCCGGGCGCCACGAGTAGCGCCACCATGAAATGCGACGGCAGATAGAACACGTGCGCGTCGCCGACGTTGTAGCTGAACGCGAAGGCGACGTTCGTCGCGAAGAGCACGGCCATCAGCACGGCGCGACGCGCATCCTGCGTGGCCAGCTGCACGAGGCCCGCGACCGCCAGCAGCGGCGCGATCGGTCCGAACTGTTGCCGCAGGTCGAACCAGTACATCGCCGCGTGGTCGCCAAGCATCGAACGCGGCACGTGCATCACCATCGTGTCGCGCCAGTCGGATTTCGTCACGTCGAACCAGAACGTGGAGAGCGCCTCGAGCAGCCCGGAAGGCGGCTGCGGCTGGTACCAGAGCGCGCGCAGATTCCAGATGTACTGGGCGGCCCCGACTGCCGCACACGTGGTCGCCAGCAGCACGACCCGGGGTGAGAGCACGGATCGCCAGCCGCCCTTCGCGCCGAACAGGAGAAACAGGGTGTAGGCCGGCGCCAGCAGGACCATCGACAGGTGATTGCCGAAGCCGATCGCAAAGGCGAGGAAGAACAGCGTGAGACGCACAGTTGTCGGCCGATTCGCCCACCGCAACAGCAGGAGCAGCGTCAGGGCCACCAGCGCGATGTGAAGGGCGTACACTTCCGCGATGATCGCCTGGCTCCAGTAGGTGTACGACACGGCAAACAGGAGCACGGCCGCGATCGCTGCGGCGATCGACCCCGAGAGCTCGATGGCGACGAGCACGCTCAACCCGCACGCCAGCGCCGCTTCGGCCGCGGACGCCAGGTTGAGCGCGTGCGCGGGATCGCCACCGACTACATGCAGCCACAGATTGGCGATGGCGAAGTAGAGCGGGTAGCCGACTCGCGGCGTGATCAGCGTCGAGCCGACGGTCGTCTGCAGCGATCCGGTGTCGCCGAAATCGAAGCCGGGGAGCAACGTCGCGCGATAGAGCGCCCACGCGGCCAGGGCGACGCCGGCGGCGGCGGCACCGGCCCGGATGTCAGCGCGAGGCGCGTTTCGCGGCAATGAGGGCACGGACTTCATCGAGCGGCCGCGCGTTGATCACGTGGCGCGCCTCCACCCATCCCCGCCGCGCCATGACGAGGCCCAGCGCCATCTGACGGTCGAGCCACTCCGCGCGATGGCAATCGCTGTCGATGGCGACCAATGCCCCGGCGGCGACGGCGCGGCGCGCAAGCTCGCCGTCGAGGTCCAGATGCGACGGGGAGCCGTCGATCTCCACGACGGTCCGGGTTTCGACGGCCATCTGGAACAGTCGATCGTAGTCCAGCTCGTAACCGGGCTTGTGCGGCACCATCCGATTGGTCGGGTGCGTGATCAGCGTGACCAGCGGATGCCGCATGGCGCCCGCATACCGTTTCATCAGCTGCTCGGGCGAGTGTCCCGCCCGTTCGTGAAGTGAGGCCAGCACGATGTCGAAGCGCTCGAGCACGCGATCCGGGAAATCCAGACGGCCATCGGCCAGGATATCGACCTCACACCCGTGAAGCACCGCGATCTCCGGATAGCGCTCGCGCGCGGCGGCGATTTCATCGGCCTGCCGCTTCACGCCATCGACCGTCAGGTTTCTGGTGGCCGCTGAATGAGGTGAGTGGTCGGTGATCGCGACGTACTGGTAGCCCAGCGCACGGGACGCCTCGACCATCGCGTCAATCGAATCGCGTCCATCGCTCCACGTCGTGTGCATGTGGAGATCGCCTCGAATATCGCGCCGGCAGACCAGTGTCGGCAGCGCGCCTCGGGCCGCCTGGTCGACTTCGTCCTCGCCGTTTCGAAGCTCCGGTGGGATCGGCGGCAGGCCGAGGGTCTCGTAGATGTCGTCTTCCGTCGCGGCGGGCCGCAGCTGCCCGTCGGGACCGAACAGGCCTCCCGGCTTCAGCTGCCACCCCCGCTCCGTGGCGAACTTCTGGAGCAACGCGAAATGCGCCGGCGATCCACTCAGGTAGAGGAGCTCGGCGCCGGCGTTCTCGGGAGCCGGCAGACGGATCCCCACCTGCACGCGGTCCGACAGGATGTAGGTGCGGTATGGCACTGCGTCGCCGAGCGACGGCAGCTGCCCGACGATTGGCGCGGGGTCGGCGCATGACGCCACGATCTCGATATCGCCGACGGTGTCCTGTCCCCGGCGGAGCGATCCGACGGGATGCGCCCAACTGATGCCAGCGGAGGCACGCAGCGCTGCCAGAAACGGTTCGACGACCGACGTCGCACGGCCCAGCGGAATGCGCGGAATGGACACGCGCAGCAGCGGCAACGCCGCGGCGACCGCCGTCTCCACTTCGGGCCCCACTCCGTCGATGCCGCCGAGCGCGCCTTCGGCGACCGCAGCCGCCAGATCGGCAACCGACGTCGCACCGCGCGAACGATAGATCGCGGTGAGCTGCTCCAGCGTCACGGCGCCCGATTCGAACAGCCATCGGAGATCCGCCGGCAGATCGGCGATGGCCGATTCGAGGAGCACCCAGCCGCCGGCTTCGAACATCTGGCGGAGCCGCCGGATCACCTCCGGATCGGCATTCGTCGGCGACTGAAACAACGGACCGAGCTGATCGTCCGAATCGACGCCGTGTTGCGTGACCAGGGCCGTGGCGCGTTCGAGGAGCGCTTCTTCGGCGGCGTCGCCCCGCATCATCGCGAGCGCTGCAAGCTGCGCGAGCGTGCGGGTGAGGGAGGTGGTGACGGCTAGCCTTTCAGCGCGCCGGGTTCGGGCGGCGCCTGCTTCGGCGCCTCCTTGGTTTCCGTCGGCAGGTTCCCTGCGAGCCAGTCGACGATGCCGCCCTTGAGCGCCACGGCGCGATAGCCGAGCCGGATCAACTTGGCCGCGACGCCCGAGCTGGCCAGTTCGTTGGGATCGGAGTCGTAGACCACGATGTCGCGATCGCGCGGCAGATCAGCGCCGGGTGTCCCGGTGGGCAGCCGGATCGCGCCCGGCAGCTTGACGGTGCTGTGCTCGTACGGGTACTTGAGTCGGGCGTCGACCAGAACCGGCGGAGTGCCGCTGTCGAGACGCTGTTTCAGTTCTTCTTTGGTGATCCGCAGGACGGGCACGCGAGTGTATTGTGATCGCGCCCCGCGGACAGTGTCAACTTCGCGCGGCCTGCCACGCCGTAGCTGAAACACCTATCCGTTCAGCGAAGGCGGGTCAGCGAGACGCGGCGCGAGTGAAGGGCAGCACGCGAGTCGAGCGCGCAGCAGGTGGCACGTGCACGTGCGTCGCTTTCACCGGGGCCGTCTTTCGTTGAGGTTTTTGGTCGAGTGCCCAGCCCGACGATCGCTTGCCGCAGTGGATGCAGCGGAGGAACACCGCGCCCGGTTCACACCAGGCGCTGAATTCGTGACGTCCCGAGAGGTAGCAGTTAAACAGGTTCCACATCGCGAATTCCTTGATCGGCGGTCGTTTTCGTCGGGCGTTGGGTGATTACCCTATGGCAAGCAGAGTGCCGCCCTCTAGGGCATTTGCGGGCCGTAGCCGTAAGTGAAAGATCCAACGGCACTTCTGGACGAAAATTCCGCGCAACGACGAGACGCGAACCTGCGGGAAGTTCTGCTCGATTGAAGTCTGTTTTGGTGCATGGCCAACGATTCTGTAAGCCGTCAGACACAAGTTCGCACGCCTGCAGAGGCTGACAGGCACATCCGTTGCTGCAACCGCGGAAAACGGAGGTTGGATGCACCCTATCGAGGACACTGAGACGCTGCGACCATCACGACGGGATTTCTGCGTACACGCATGTCAGGCCGCGTCGTTGGTCGCGGCCGGCGGACTGTGGCAGGCGTGCGGCGGGAGCTCGATGTCGCCAAGCAACGCGACGAACCTTCCGACGATCAACGGCGCGGCCTCCTCGGGGACGCTGTCACTGACGATTGACGCGGCATCGCCGCTCGCCGCTGTCGGGAGCGCGGCGCTGGTCAATAGTTCCGGGGCCAATGTGCTGGTGTCCCGCACGGCGCAGGACACGTTCACGGCGGTCACCGCTGTGTGCACGCATGAGGCGTGCACGATCAATGGCATCTCGGGCAGCATTTACGTCTGCCCCTGCCATGGCTCTCAATTCAGCGCGACGGGCGGCGTCGTCAAAGGGCCCGCGGCGCAGCCGCTGCGACAGTTCACGACGCGCTTTTCGGGCAACGTCCTGACGATCACGGTTTAGGCGTCATTGATCGCGGCTCTGAAAGGGCCGCGCTACGACCGCGGTCTTTGGGGCCGCGTTACGACGGTGGCTCTCCCTCGTGTAGCACGGGCCTTTCAGGCCCGCGTTCGTAACCGCCGCAGGCGATGACCGGCAGGGTGGGGTAGCGCCGAAACGAAGGGTCCACTTCGGACAACCGACACAATACGAACGACGAGCCTTTCGACGATCGGACGATCTGCCTGTGCGTACACGTGTCGCAAAGCCCCGCGCCGGCTGGCGTCACCACGACTTCATCCATTTTTCGCTTTGCCGGTTGCGCCGTATTGTGCCTGACCCATAATCAGGCGCATGAATCCGAGACGAATCGCGCCGGGGTTGATCGTGCTGTCGGTCATCGTCATCGCGAATGCCGAACGCGCGGCGACCGCGCCACCGGTACGGATCGCCGGCGTCACCTGCGAAACACCGCCGCCGCTGCATTGTCCGGACAGTGATTGCCCTGGCGCGACGGTCATCGAGCAGGGGACTGCCGTTGAACCGAAGACCGGCCGCAAGTTCTTTCTCGACTACCCGTGCGACCTGAAACGCGGCGAGAAGGTGACGTTTGTGCTCAGCCTTCACGGCGGCGGCTCGTATGGCAACTGGCAGCGGCACTATTTTCCGATCGTGGACTACAAGGACAATGTTCTTCTGGTCATCGCCACGCCGAATGCGCCGCCGCGCGTCTGGACGGCAACCGACGACGAGTACCTGCAGAACATCGTCAATCTCGTGTTCGACGAGCTCGGCCAGAAGAACATCAAGGCGTTCTGGCTGGTCGGCCATTCGCAGGGGGGTATGACCTCCAACAGGATAGTCCGGACCGACTTCTTCAAGGACCGCGTCGACGGCTGGCTCAGTCTGTCGGGCGGGCGCCTTGGCGGTAGCCCCGGACGCGGGAATTTCGGAAACCTGTTGCGTGGCGGTCCTCCGCCGGCGGGTCGAGCGGCGGCGCCCGAGGCAGGCCGGTCGGGCGCGCCTGCAGCCGCGCGCGGCGGACTCGCCGGCCTGGCTCCGGTTCCAACCGAGCTTCCAGCCAGCGATTTTTCCTTCATCTTCGAGACAGGCCAGCGCGAGATGGATGAAAAAGGGCTGCCCGAGAGCTCGACATGGGCCGCGAAGAACAGCTGCGGCCCGCGCCGAAGGGTCGAGGAGATCCTCGACGTCAAAGCAGGATACGTTTACGACCGGACACGTCAGGATCCGCCGAACCCGCCCTGGGGCCTGTTGCCGCGACCCGGCAGCGCGGAAGTGTACGTGTATCCAAAATGCAAGGATGGCCGCGTGGTGGCCGACGTCGTGCGGCTCGAGAAAGGCCACACTGAAGGCTTGGAGCCGAAGGTCACCGAAGCGCTGGTGAAGCTGATGCTTTCCGCGAAAGCTGGGAAGGCGCAGACCGCTCGATAGACCTCACTATCGCGACGCGAGGTCGACGGCTTCGATGATCCAACTCTCTCCGATCTTTCGGAGCGTGAAGGCCCATCGTCTTGCCTCGACACGTGCGGCCTTGTTGCCCACTCGCGGGACGTAGCTTGACTGTCCCCGGCACGCTGCCGCCGCACGTTGACCAGCAACCATCACGTCGCACCCTTGGAGCACGAGCTCCTGTCGCTCGAGTTGACCGAAGGCACGGCCCAGCGCTTTTTCGTCGACGGAAGGCCAGATCGCCTTTGCCTGGCTCGCGTCGAGATGACTGAACGCGGTTTGGTACCGACCGAGCACGGCGCGAACGTCGTCCGTATCGTTTCTCACGACAGCCGGCTCGGGAGGCACGACAACCGGAGGCGGCGCGACGGTGACCGGCGGCACCACCTCCGCGTGCGCGGGCGGTGGAGTCCTCGGCGACGGTGGAGACGAGTCGATCGGCGGCGTATAGGCCGCCGATAACGCGGCCGGTGCAATGGTGGCCAATCGCTCGGAGGCGGCCGACTCCAAGGACTCCACATTTGGCTGCGTGCGCGTCGTGTCCGTTCGAGGACGCGACGACGGCCGCCCTGTCGTCGCCACGGTTGCCTGAATCCTCGGCCGGCCGTCGCCTACATGAATGGCGACCGCTGGTGTCTGACGATCCGTGGACGCCGGGTGTGGTTCTTCCGAACGAACGTACGTGCGTTCGATAGTCGCCGCTCGGGACGGCGCGATCGGTCGATGGCTGCCCTGGCTTTTCGCCGCGCGCGTTGACGGCATGAACGTGGCGAAGGCCACCATGACGGCGACCCGCGCTGGAGCCCATGGCATGCGCAGGGCGGTTTGTGCGGGCACAACGCATTCGATGACCTCGGTCGCGTCATCGATGTCGATGTCGAAGTCGGCCACAGATTCCGCCGAGGTCGCGGCACTGCTGCAACTCCAGCCGGATTCATCAGCCGCGACTTCCTCTGCCTCGGACGGAAAGAGATCGAGCGCATTGGCGATTTCTCGTGCCGACAGGCGCTCGGCGGCTCGTGCCGCCGACAAGTCAGAGTCCTCGGCGCCAAAGATGGAAAGGCTGTCTGCGCTTTCGAGCACGTATTCAGCGTCCAAGGGAATAATCCACTGATACAGTCGGAACCCACTGAGCGTTCAGACCAGCTGTCGCGAGTGCGCGAACGACGTAAAAGCTGACCAGCCAGGTCGTGGCCGGATTCCATTTGAAGCCGGCGATGGCGGCGGCTTGTCCCGCGGCATGAGGAAGGCTGGTGAGCCGGATGGTATCGACTCCGGGAATGGTCGGGTGAGGTGACAGTGTGTCGGTCAGCGTCCCCAACCCATTGACACGTCGGCCTGCGAGTTCCGCAACCCAGGTCAAACCGGGCGCTCCGGCGACGGTCAGCGCGCCTCTGTAGTCGAGCTCGTCGGACAACCCGCCGATGGTGTAGCCAAGATTCATGTCCCAGGCGACGGCACCGCGTTCGAAGGATCCGATCATTAGAGACTTCAAAGCCGCCGTACCGGCGCCCAGCAGGTCCTCCGATCGGCCCGTGGGGGTCCGCACTTCGGCGCCGACGGCAACGCCGCCGGCCCCGCTCCGGACCAGATGGTATTTCGCGCGGACCGCGATGTCTCCCAAGCCGGACGCGGACGCCGATGCCGTCGCCTGCGGGAACGGACGGCCGCGATACGTGTCGATGCGTTCGCCGTTGATACTCAAGGTGACGAATGGAATCGCAACGCCGACGTCGAGGTGATCGAGGACGCCGTAGTTGGCCACGAACGTCGCCATGCTCGCGCGCGCGCGGAGCGACAACGTCTCCACGTCGAACGGTTGTGACTGGTCGCGGAACTTGCTGGCGGTGGCGACCAGGGTCCCGTCCCGCAGATTCCTGCCGTCGATGCTGGTAAAGCTTGCGATCTGGTAGTTGAGTCCGAACGACCCGTGTCCGGCGCCTGCCGTCAACGTGCGCTCGGTGAAGAACGGACCGAAGCTGTCGCTCGACCGCTCGAACGTTCCCAGGCGCGGATTCAGACGATACGTAAACCCGCCGGCCGACGAACTCACGGGCAGTCTTGTCAGCTCCAGGAGCAGGAAACGGGAAATCGTATCGCGCGTGGCTGCCGCGGCCTGCTCGTCACGCGCGAAGTCGTCGGTCGGAATCGATCGATTGGTGAGCAGGAACGAGAGCACATCACTCAGCGTTCGCTGAGCGAGCGCCGATGGTGCGAACATAATAAGGATCGCGAGGGCCAGAATCGTCACGACGAATCTTCGTCCAGCAATCATGCGGTAGCAGCCACGGGATTAGTGTTTCTCCTGCGCGACAGTGAAGGTCTGTCCCGCAATGGTCAGTGTGCCGGTTCGCTGCGCTCCGCCGTTCTTGGACACTTTGAAGGAGACGCTGCCGTTGCCAGTGCCGCTCGCGCCGGCGGTTACCGTGATCCAGGCATCATTGCTTACCGCTGTCCACGAGCAGCCAGCCGTGGCGGTCACGGTCACGGCCGGTCCGTTTCCGCCGTCCGCCTTTATCGACGCGCTCGACGAGCTGATCGAGTACGAGCAGCTCGCGGCCTGATTGACCGTCAGCGTTTGACCGGCAATCGTCACCGTGCCGGCGCGGCTGGCGCCCGTATTGGCCGCGACGGTGAACGTGACGGAGCCGTTCCCGGCGCCCGCCGATCCTGAAGTCACGGAGAGCCACGCCGCGTTGCTCGTAGACGTCCATGCGCAGCCGGCCGTGGCTGTCACGGCGATTGCCGGGCCGGCGCCTCCGCCAGCCCCGATCGCGGCAGTCGCCGGGTTGATTGAATACGAGCAGTTGGCATTCTGATTGACCGTGAACGTGCGTCCGGCAATGGTCATGGTGCCCGAGCGTGCGGGACCGACATTCGCTGTGACCTTGAAACTGACCTGTCCGTCCCCGCTGCCGCTGGATCCCGATGTGATGCTGATCCACGCCGCATCGCTGGTGCTCGTCCACGCGCAGCCCGCTGGCGCCTTCACCGAAACCGCCGGACCGGCGCCGGCGCCGCTGCCGACGGAGGCACTGGACGAATCGATGGTGTAGTCGCACCTGGGCGGTTCTATGGCGGCCTGATTCACGGTGAAGGTCTGCCCTGCAATGCTGACGATTCCCGACCGTGCCGCGCCAGGATTCGCGGAAATCGAAACCGTCACGCCAGCGCTGGCAGCGCCACTGACTCCGGAGGTGACGGCAATCCAGGCGGCCTGGCTCGCCACGGTCCAGCTACAGCCAGACGGGGCGGTGACGGCGACCGTGGTCGAGCCGGCGCTCGCTGCCACTGATGCGACGCCAGGGTTGATCGTGTACGAGCAAAGCGGCTGCGGCTGCGGCTGCGGCTGCGGCTGTGGGTGTGGCTGTGGTGCGCTCTCCGCCTGATTGAACGTGACCAATTGTCCGGCCACCGACGCCGTACCCGATCGGGCTGGTCCCGTATTCGGCATGACGGCGAACGTTACGCTTCCGTTGCCAACTCCAGTCGATCCTGTTTGGACACCGATCCAGGACGCGTTGCTCGTCGCGGACCACGCACATCCACTCGCCGCTGTGATGGCGACGGCTCCCGGGCCACCAGTGGCGGCGACGGCCTGGGTGACGGCACTGATCGCGTACGAACACGCCGGCACACCCGTCGACTGCGCGATCGTGATCGTTTGATCGGCGACCGTGAGCCTGCCCGAACGGGGCGCACCGGCGTTCGCCTGCACCGTCAAGGCGAGCCGCGCGCTGCCACTGCCGCTGTCAACCGGCACGCTGATCCAGTTTGCCGCGCTCGTAACGGTCCAACTGCAGCCACGCGGCGCGGTGACGGGGACAGTCGCATCCCCGCCATCCGCGCCGAGCGTGAGGGCGGACGTCCCAACGGTGACGCGGCATGGAGCGGCACCCTGATTGATTTCGAGTCGCTGGTCGCTGATGGTGATGGCGCCTTGCCTGGCGAGACTGTCCGGATTGGCCAGCACGCGAAAATCGAGCTGACCGGGGCCGCGCCCGGTTGCTGACGATGTGATGGCGATCCAGTCAACGGCTGCCGCGCCCTCCCAGGCGCACTCCCGCTCCGTGTTCACCACGATGGATCCGGTCGCGCCCGCAACATCGACAACCAGCGTCGACGTCGACAGGGCCACCTGACACTTGGTCGGTGAGGGTGACGTCGAGAGGACCGGGGACGACGCACAGCCCGCGGCGACGGCCGAAACGGACACGACGACCAGCAATCCGAGGGCGTTGGCGGTGTGCCAGGCCGCGTCGTGACGCCTGAGATAGCGCACGGATGTCGCACATCAGCAGGTCCGGTGCCATGATGAGTTTTGGGGATGTTTGCGGCAAACGGGCAGGGGTCACGTTCTTAAGCGCCCAAACATGTCGTTGAGTTAGACAGTCACCGACCCGTACCGATACGGTTCGATCAATCCGAGGAGGTTGTCCTTTGCGGACTCGCCGGCTTATCCGCTACCATCAACGAATCCTAAGGATCCCTCACATGCGCACACGTTTTGTCTCGCTTGCCGGCACGGCTCTCCTGGTGACCGCCGTCGGCTTTGTCGCAGCCTCCGCCCGGAGCGCCGAGCGATCGACCCCGGGCGGACAACGGTCGGCGGCGCCAGCCCCACAGAAAACGGCGGCTCCTTCGATGGTCGTCTACAAGTCTCCAACCTGAGGGTGCTGCGGCGCCTGGATTGAGCACGTCCGGGCGCGAGGCTTCCAGGTGGAAGCCAACAACGTCAGCGACTCACAACTCGGCGTGATTGCGATCCAGTCGGGCGTGCCGGGCGATCTGACGTCGTGTCACACCGCCAAGGTCGGCGGCTACATCGTCGAGGGACATGTGCCGGCGGAAGACATCCACCGGATGCTGAAGGAAAAACCGGCGATCGCCGGCATCGCCGTGGCTGGCATGCCGCTCGGGTCACCGGGGATGGAGCAGGGATCGTCCAAGCAGCCGTTCACGACGATGGCGTTCACGAAGGACGGCAAGAGGACCGTGTTCGCCACGCACT
>Ga0193696_1000162_pt1:0-25000 | contig 27836 bp, 19 predicted proteins | sample L3m1metaG_FD_145074 | JGI IMG/M metagenome (GOLD analysis project Ga0193696, IMG submission 145074) | Soil microbial communities from a riparian zone of the East river system, Colorado, United States - L3m1 | ecosystem: Environmental > Terrestrial > Soil > Riparian zone | place: USA... | reverse complement strand
TCTAAGGTTTCCTGAGGAAGGTTCGTCCGCTCAGGGTTAGTCGGTCCCTAAGGCGAGGCCGAAAGGCGTAGTCGATGGGAAACAGGTCAACATTCCTGTACCAGACCGTGATGCGATGGGGTGACGCAGGAGGATAGCTGAGCCGTCGATTGGAAGTGACGGTTTAAGCCTGTAGCGAGCCTGGATAGGTAAATCCGTCCGGGTATTCGTGAGAGGTGATGACCAGGCCTCTTTTGGCCGAAGTCAGTGATTCCAAGCTGCCAAGAAAAACCTCTAAGCTTCAGTCACGGGATGACCGTACCGCAAACCGACACAGGTAGACGGGAAGAGAATTCCAAGGCGCGTGAGTGATCCCTCGTGAAGGAACTCGGCAAATTAGCACCGTAACTTCGGAAGAAGGTGTGCTTGCTGTCGTTAGTTTCCTCGCGAAACGACGCGACGGTAAGTCGCAGTGAAATGCCCCAAGCGACTGTTTACTAAAAACACAGGACTCTGCTAAGTCGAAAACGACGTATAGGGTCTGACTCCTGCCCGGTGCCGGAAGGTTAAGGGGAGTGGTTAGCTGCCGCAAGGTGGCGAAGCTACGAACCGAAGCCCCGGTAAACGGCGGCCGTAACTATAACGGTCCTAAGGTAGCGAAATTCCTTGTCGGGTAAGTTCCGACCTGCACGAATGGAGTAACGATTTGGGGACTGTCTCCACGAGGGGCTCAGCGAATCTGTAGCGCTGGTGAAGATGCCAGCTACCCGCAACTAGACGGAAAGACCCTGTGCACCTTTACTGCACCCTGACAGTGAACTTTGGTCCTGCATGTGTAGGATAGGTGGGAGCCTTTGAAGCCGGGCCGCTAGGCTCGGTGGAGGCAACGGTGAAATACCACCCTTGCAGTGCCGGAGTTCTAACCGAGGTCCGTCATCCGGATCCGGGACATTGTCAGGCGGGCAGTTTGACTGGGGCGGTCGCCTCCCAAAGTGTAACGGAGGCTCGCGAAGGTGCCCTCAGGCTGATTGGAAACCAGCCGCCGAGTGTAAAAGCAGAAGGGCGCTTGACTGCAAGACCTACAAGTCGAGCAGGTGGGAAACCAGGCTTTAGTGATCCGGTGGTTCTGTATGGAAGGGCCATCGCTCAAAGGATAAAAGGTACGCCGGGGATAACAGGCTGATCCTGACCAAGAGTTCACATCGACGTCAGGGTTTGGCACCTCGATGTCGGCTCATCGCATCCTGGGGCTGGAGCAGGTCCCAAGGGTTCGGCTGTTCGCCGATTAAAGCGGTACGTGAGCTGGGTTTAGAACGTCGCGAGACAGTTCGGTCCCTATCTGTTGTGGGCGGAGGAGAATTGAGTGGAGGTTTCCTTAGTACGAGAGGACCGGGAAGCACTGACCTCTAGTGTACCAGTTGTCCTGCCAAGGGCATCGCTGGGTAGCTAAGTCGGGAAAGGATAATCGCTGAAAGCATATAAGCGAGAAGCCAACCACAAGATTAGTTCTCCCTGAAGACCCGTGGTAGATGACCACGTTGATAGGCTGGATGTGTAAGAGCAGCGATGCTCTGAGCTGACCAGTACTAATCGGTCGTTTGACTTGACCATAGATGCCTTGATTTGATGCTGTCTGCAGCGTGCTCAATCTCCGCTGCAACCCGTATTCAATACTTTACTCAGATCACAAGTTTCCGGTGATCATAGAGCGGAGGACACACCCGTTCCCATTCCGAACACGGCAGTTAAGCTCCGCATCGCCAATGATACTGCGTGGGCAACTGCGTGGGAAAGTAGGACGTCGCCGGGATAAATTTTGAAAAGCCCGCGGAGCAATCCGCGGGCTTTTCGCTTTTTATGCGACTTTTTACGCGTCGATATTCAGCCGCTCCCGTTCCACCACCCGCCCCTTCCGCCTCACCTGCGAGTGAATCGCATTGATGTACTCCCCGAGAATCCCGATGAAGAACATCTGCACGCCGGCGAAGAAGAAGAGGCCGACGATCAGCGTGGCGATACCGGGAGCGGAGAAGCGGCGGAAGAACACCAGGTTGATGATCAGCTGGATCAGCGAATAGAGCAGCGTGAGGCCGGACATGATGAAGCCGGTCACCGTGGCCAGTCGCAACGGGATGTTCGTAAACGACACGAACCCGTTCAGCCCCTGATCGATCAGGCGATAGAGATTGTTCGAGCTGATGCCGCGCTTGCGGGTGCGCCACTCGAACGGGATTCCCGTCGAGCGGAACCCGAGGTCGGCGATCATGCCGCGGATGTACGGGTAGTAATCGTCGATCTGCAGCAGCTCATCGATGACGCGCCGGTCGACGAGCTGAAATTCGCCCGCGTCGACCGGGATGGAGATGTCCGCGAGACGCGCCACCAGCCTGTAGTAAATGCGGCGGATCGACTTGAGCGTGAACGACTCCTGCCGCTTCGCGCGGATGCCGTAAACGACCTCGTAACCCTCGCGCCATTTGGCGATGAATTGCGGGAGCAGCTCCGGCGGATCCTGGAGATCGGCCGCCAGCTGCACCATGACGGCGTCGCCCTTCGTGTACCGCAGCGCGTTGAAGTTCGAACGGAACGGCCCGAAGTTCCGCGCATTGAGCACGACCTTTACCCGCGGATCGGTGCTCGCGAGCCTGCGGAGAATCTCCTGCGTTCCGTCGCGCGATGCGTTGTCGGCGAACACGTGCTCGTAGTCGTAGTCGGGGAGCTGCTCCTCGAAGATCGCCTTGACGACCCGGTAGCACTCCTCGACGTTGAGCGCCTCGTTGTACGTCGGCGTGACGATCGAGATCAGCGGACGCTTCACGGCGTCACAGCCCGCGGTCCGCGATTTTTTCCCGCAGCGTCGGATTCACCGCATAGGGACTGTCGAACGAGTCGATCATCAGCGGCTGGTCGGCGGCGACCGGCTTGATCAGCGGCTCTCCGCCGATCAGCTCGCGGCAGGAGATCTGACCCTTCTGCAGCGGAATGGCGAGGTAGACGTCGGCTTCCGTGATCTTGTGGCCGGCCGGCAAATCGCGCTTCGCGTAGACGCCGCGGACGAGAGCATCGAGATACGCGATCTCGCGATTGCCCGGCAGCCGTTTCTGGTCGCCGGCCGCGCCGCACATCGCTTTCGCCTTCTGAAATGCCTGGAACCACTGATCGCACTGCTCGGGGACCGTGCAGTACGGCGAGACCTTCACGCCGTCCGAATCGATGTCGATGTGCCGCTCGAACGTGCGCGCCCCTTTGGCGTACGCGATCATGATCGACGACGTCCAGTCGTGATACTCGTGCGTGGAGAAGCCGATGGTCAGATCGGGATAGCGATTGCGGAGAAAGTCGATCTGGTTCATCTCCAGCTCGTTATCCTCGGTCGGATAGAGCGACACGCAGTGATTCAGCGCGAGGGGGATGTTGCGGTTGCGGAAGAACTTCACCAGATCGTCCATGTCCTTCAGAGACGATCCACCGGTCGAGGCAATCACCGGCTTGCGGGTCCTGGCGATCTTCTCGATGAGGATCCAGTCGTTGATGTCGGAGCTGGCGATCTTGATGATCTCGCAGTCGAGCTCGACGCAGAGGTCGACCGACTTTTCGTCGAACGGCGTCGCCATGCGCAGCATGCCGCTCTTGCGGATGTGCTCGGTGAGGACGAAGAAGTCGTCACGCGTGAGCTGGGTGTCGCGGGTCTTCTTGATGTACCGGATGTCGGTGCGGTCGCGGAAATCCTGATGGATGAAGTTGTCGACGTCCCGGAACTGCAGCTTGATGGCGGCGTAGGCGTTGTTGTAGCGGACGACCTTGGCGAAATCGGAAATAATTTTCAGTCCGCGGTCGAGTTTGCCGAGGTGGTTGTTCGCCAGCTCGAGCACGAATAGTTCGTCGAAGATGTTCTGGTTCATGGTCTTAGGCCCGATATGATAACTCCGATCCTCATCTTCGACCTCGACGGCACCCTCACCGATCCGAGCGCCGGAATCATCGCCTGTCTGCGTCACGCGCTCGCTGAAATCGGCGCCGAAATCCCTCCGTCAGACATCCTTCACCAATGCATCGGACCTCCGCTGCGTGACGCACTGCTCTCCATCCTCGGAGATGACGCGACCGCCGATCGCGCTCTTGCCCTCTTTCGCGAGTGCTACGGCCGCACCGGCCTTTTCGAAAACCAGCCTTATCCCGGCATCGAGCAGGCGCTCGAGGTGCTGGCCGATTCGGCGAAGATGTTCGTCGCAACTTCGAAGCCGCAGGAGTTCGCCGACCGGATCATCGATCACTTCGATCTGAGGCGTTTCTTCGGCGCGATCTACGGCTGCGGCATGAAACGGCGAGCTCGCCGACAAGGCCGAACTGATCCGCCACATCCTCGACCGCGAGAACGTCTCCGCATCGAACGCGATCGTGATCGGCGATCGCAAGCACGACATCCTCGCGGCACGGGCGAACGGCATCCGCAGCATCGGCGTCACGTGGGGTTTCGGCTCTTCGGACGAGCTTCGCGACGCCGGCGCGGATGCGATCTGCACCTCCGTGGAGGCCCTTCCGGAGTGCTGTTTTTCGGCATGTATAATCCGGCCCGGTCTATGAAAGCGGTCATCCTTTGCGGTGGTCAGGGCACGCGCATCCGCGACGCCAGCGAGCTCCTGCCCAAGCCGATGCTGCCGATCGGAAACCGCCCGATCGTGTGGCACATCATGAAGTGCTACAGCGAGCACGGGATCAACGACTTCGTCCTCTGTCTCGGCTACAAGGGCTGGCTGATCAAGGAGTTCTTCCTCAACTACAAGGCGATCATGGCCGACATCACGGTCCACCTCGGACAGGATCGGCCGCATGACTTTCGCGACCGCCGTTCCGAGGAGAAGTGGAACGTCACGCTGGTCGACACCGGCGAAGAGACGCAGACCGGCGGACGCGTGTCGGCGATCCGCGAGTACGTCGAAGGCGACGAGCCGTTCTGTCTCACGTACGGCGACGGCGTGACCGACCTCGACATCACCCGGTTGATCGAATACCACCGCGGTCACGGACAGATCGCCACCGTCACCGCCGTCCGGCCACCCAGCCGGTTCGGCGAGATCCGCATGGAAGACTCCGTCGTTCAGGAGTTCAACGAGAAGCCGCAGGCCGGCGGCGGTTTCATCAACGGCGGCTTCTTCGTCTTCGACGGCCGCCGCATCTGGGATTACCTCGGCGACGATCCGCAGGGCGTGCTGGAGAAAGAGCCGATGCAGAAACTGGCGAACGACCGCCAGTTGATCGCCTTCCCGCACACCGGCTTCTGGCAGCCGATGGATACCCTCCGCGAGTACAACCTCCTGAACGAGCTCTGGGCGGCCGGCGACGCGCCGTGGAAAACATGGCGGCCGACTCGATAGCTCTCGCCTATCGAGGAAAGCGCGTTCTCATCACCGGCCACACCGGCTTCAAGGGATCGTGGCTGACGCTCTGGCTTCATGATCTCGGCGCCGCCGTCACCGGTTACGCGCTCGCCGCCGACGATCGCTCGCTCTTCCGCCAGGCCGGCGTCGCTGCTCATTGCGAGAACGTCGAAGGCGACGTGCGAGACACATCGACGCTGTTTGAAGTCGTCGAGCGCGTCCGCCCCGATTTCATTTTTCATCTCGCCGCGCAATCGCTCGTCCGGCGCAGCTATCGCGAGCCGCTGGCCACATTCGAGACGAACGTGCAGGGGGCCGCGAACGTCCTCGCGGCCGCGCATCGCCTGCACTCGCCCTGCGCCGTCGTCGTCGTGACCAGCGACAAGTGCTACGAAAACGACGGACGCCTCACGCCGTACTCCGAAGACGACCGCCTCGGCGGACGCGATCCGTACTCGGCGAGCAAGGGAGCGGCGGAGATCGTCGCTGCGTCGTACCGCGCGAGCTTCTTTCCGCCCGACCATCCCGTCGCGATGGCGACGGCGCGCTCCGGCAACGTCATCGGCGGCGGAGACTGGAGCGAGGACCGGCTCGTGCCCGACGCCATTCGTGCGCTCGAGAAAGACGAGTCGATCCTGGTGCGCAATCGCTTCTCCGTCCGGCCGTGGCAGCACGTGCTCGATCCGCTTTCCGGCTACCTGCTCCTCGGCGCGAAGCTCGCGGCCGGCGAAGAGGTGCGCGAGGCGTGGAACTTCGGCCCCGACTCTACGAACACGCGATCGGTGTCGGATGTCGTGCAGGAGATCATCCGCTGCTGGGGCTCCGGCACGTGGACCGACGGGAGCGATCCATCCGCTCCGCACGAGGCCGCGCATCTCGCGCTCTCGATCGACAAGGCTCGGACGCGCCTGCAGTGGACTCCTCGCTGGGCGTTCGAGGAAGCGATCCGCCGCACCATCGACTGGTATCGTTGTGCGGCTGACGGGGCGACGGCGACTGAGCTCGCCGAGCTGTGCCGGCGGCAGATCGTGGAGCACTCCGCGTGACCGATCGCGAAAAAGAGCTGAGCGCCGAGATCCTCGGCAAGGTGCGTGAGCTCGCGGAGTTGCGCTTCGCCGAGCCGCGTCCGTTCGTGCCGGGTACGACGGCGATCGGATACGCCGGCCGCGTGTATGACGCCGAGGAGATGGTGAATCTCGTCGAGAGCAGTCTCGACTTCTGGCTCACTGCGGGACGGTTTGCGAGCCGCTTCGAAACGCGCCTGGCGAGCATGTACGGCGTCCGTTCCGCGTCGCTCGTGAACTCCGGCAGCAGCGCGAACCTCGTCGCATTCTCCGCGCTCACCAGCCACACCTGGGAGGAGCGGAGGATCAAGGCGGGCGATGAGGTCATCACCGTCGCGGCAGGATTTCCAACGACGGTCTTCCCGATGCTGCAGTTCGGCGCGGTCCCGGTGTTCGTCGACGTCACGCTGCCGACGTACAACATCGACGTCGCGCGGCTGGAAGAAGCGCTCTCGCCGCGCACGCGCGCGGTCATGGTCGCGCACACGCTCGGCAATCCGTTCGATCTCGACGCCGTCACGGAGCTCTGCCGCAAACACGACCTCTGGCTCGTCGAGGACAACTGCGACGCGAACGGCTCGCTCTACCGCGGCCGCAAGACCGGCAGCTTCGGCGATCTGGCTACGCTATCCTTTTATCCGCCGCACCACATGACGATGGGCGAAGGGGGCGCGGTCCTGTCGAACAGCCCGACGATGATGCGCGTGGTGAACAGTTTCCGCGACTGGGGCCGCGACTGCTGGTGCGATCCGGGGAAGGACAACACCTGCGGCAAGCGCTTCGCATGGCAGCTCGGCGACCTCCCCTCCGGCTACGACCACAAGTACACGTTCACGCACCTCGGCTACAACCTGAAGGTCACGGACATGCAGGCGGCGGTCGGCGTGGCGCAACTCGAAAAGCTGGAAGGCTTCGGCCAGGCCCGCCGCGACAACTGGAACTTCTACCGCCAGGCGTTCGACGACCTCGGCGAATTCTTCGTCCTGCCGGAGCCGACACCGCACAGCGATCCGAGCTGGTTCGGTTTCGTCCTCACCATCCGCGACGGCGCGCCGTTCACGCGCGACCAGATCGTGCAGCACCTCGAATCGAAGAAGATCCAGACGCGCATGCTCTTCGCCGGCAATCTCGTGCGGCAGCCGGCGATCACGCAATGGATCGCCGAGCGCCCCGGCTCGTATCGGATCGTCGGAGAGCTGACGAACACCGACGCGATCATGAACCGCACGTTCTGGATCGGCGTCTATCCCGGACTCACGGCGCCGATGCGCGACTACGTCGCCGAAACGTTGCTCGCATTCGTCGGTGGTTTGGTGAAGGGAGCACTCTGATGCCGTTCATCAGCATCGTCACCGGCTGCTTCAATGAAGAAGAGAACGTCGATGAGCTCTACAAAGAGATCCGCGACGCCATAGCCACGCTTCCGGGATACACGTACGAGCACATCTTCATCGACAACGCGTCGACCGACGGCACGGTGAAGCGGCTGCGCGCGATCGCCGCCCAGGATCGCAACGTCAAGGTCATCATCAACACGCGGAACTTCGGCCACATCCGCTCGCCGTATTACGCGCTGCTGCAGGCGAAAGGCGAAGCGGTGATCGGGATGGCGTCCGATCTTCAGGATCCGCCGTCGCTGATTCCGGAGCTGGTGCGGAAGTGGGAAGAGGGCTACAAGGTCGTGATGGCGGTGAAGCCGTCGTCGAACGATTCGCTCGCCCTCAAAGCGTTCCGCCGCATCTATTACGACATCCTCGGCCGCGTGGCGAACATCAAGCTGGTGAAGAATTTCACCGGCTTCGGACTGTACGACCGGGAAGTCATCGAAGCGCTGAAGCAGATCGACGATCCGTATCCGTATTTCCGCGGACTCGTGGCGGACCTCGGATTCGAAGCGGCGACGATCCCGTTCAATCAGCCGCGCCGCAAGCGCGGGGTGACGAGCAACAACTTCCTGACGCTCTACGACCTCGCCATGCTCGGACTGACGAGCTACTCGAAGGCCCCGCTGCGTCTGGCGACGATGCTCGGGTTCATGATGTCGCTCACGCTCTTCGTCGTGGCGTGCGGCTACCTCGTGATGAAGCTGCTCTTCTGGTATCGCTTCAGCTTCGGCCAGGCGCCGCTGCTGATCGGCATCTTCTTCCTCGGCTCCGTGCAATTGCTGTTCATCGGCTTGATCGGCGAGTACATCGGCGCGATTCACACGCAGGTGCAGCACCGGCCGCTGGTCATCGAAAAAGAGCGGATCAATTTCGAAGACGAGGCGCAGGAAGTGCGCAAGGTGTCGTCCGTCCGATGAAATTGCCGCTTGCCGATCTCGAAGACGTGGCGGCGCGCGTCGATGCGAGCGGACTTCGCGGCAAGACGCTGCTGATCACCGGCGGCACCGGCTTCATCGGGCGATGGCTGCTCGAGACGTTCTGCTTTCTCGAGACCGGCGCGCACATGTACGTCACGAGCCGCAATATCGACGCCTTTCGCGCGAAGGCGCCGCATCTTGCGGATCATCCGGCGATCACGATGGTCAGCGAGCCGCCGGCGACCTTCGATCTCGTGATTCACGGCGCGACGCCACCGAGCGAAGCGCTGGCGAACGGCGGACCGGCACTTTTCTTCGAAACCATCGAGGCAACACACCGGCTGCTTGAGGCTTCAGTCGGTGCCGGCGCACAGCGATTTCTCTATCTCAGCTCCGGCGCGGTGTACGGAACTGCATCCGCCTATGGCGAAACGAAACACGTCGGTGAGCTGCTCTGCTCGATGTACTCGAAGCAATTGCACACGGTCGTGGCCCGAGGATTCGCGTTCATCGGCCCGAACATTCCACTGAGCGGGAAATTCGCCGCCGGCAATTTTCTGAAGAACGCGCTCGACCACACGCCGATCGAAGTCATCGGCGACGGCACGCCTCTCCGCTCGTACCTCTACATGTCCGATCTCGCGGTCTGGCTCTGGACGCTCCTCCTGCGTGGCGACGGCGTGTACGACGTCGGCTCCGAGGAAGAGGTGTCAATCGAAGAGCTCGCGCTCGAAGCCGCGAAACTGAGCGGCGTGCCGGTGACGATTTACGGCCGCGCCCAACCGGGCAGGGCGCCGGAGCGCTACGTGCCTTCGACCGCGAGGGCGCGCAACGAGCTCGGATTACTGGCGACCGTCGACTGGCGGACCGCATTACGAAAAACGTACGACTGGTATCGGGAGTCCGCATGATTCGCGTCGCCGACTACATCGCCCAGGCCCTCGCCGATCACGGCATCCGCGACGTCTTCCTCGTCACCGGCGGCGCGGCCATGCATCTCAATGACGCCATCGGCCGCAACAAGCAGCTCTCGTACATCTGCTGCCATCACGAGCAGGCGTGCGCGATGGCGGCGGCGAGCTACTTCCGCCTGACGAACAAGCTCGCCGCGGTGAACGTGACCGCTGGTCCGGGCGGCACGAATGCGATCACCGGCGTCTTCGGCGCGTGGGTGGAATCGCTCGGAATGATCGTCGTGTCGGGCCAGGTGAAATTCGAGACGACCGTGAGCAGCACCGGTCTGCCGTTGCGGCAGCTCGGCGACCAGGAGATCGACATCACGAAGATCGTCGCCCCGATCACGAAGTACGCGGTGATGCTCACCGATCCGAACACGGCTCGCTATCACGTCGAGAAGGCGATTTACCTCGCGCGCGAGGGACGGCCCGGACCTGTCTGGATCGACGTGCCGATGAACGTGCAGGGCGCGATGATCGAGCCTTCGCACCTCGACGGCTTTACTCCCGACGCGCAATCGAAGCCGGCATTCGACGCCGGGGAAATTCAGCAGCAGTTGCTCCGTGCGCAGCGTCCTGTGATCTTCGCCGGCAGCGGAATCCGGCTCGGCGGCGCGGAAGAGGCATTTCGCGAGCTCGTCGATCGCTGGAAGATCCCGGTCGTCACCGGCTTCAACGCGCACGACCTCATCGAGACCGCGCATCCCTGCTACATCGGACGGCAGGGAACGATCGGGGATCGCCCCGGGAACTTCGCCATTCAGAACGCCGACGTGCTCCTGATCCTCGGCTCGCGTTTGACCATTCGCCAGATCAGCTACAACTGGGAAAACTTCGCGCCCCACGCGTACAAGATCGTCGTCGACATCGACGAAGCGGAGCTGCGGAAGCCGACGATCAAGCCCGATCTGCCGGTTCACGCCGACGTCGCCGACGTCATCGCCGCATTGAATCAGCTTCCCGCGCCGGAGCCGTCATCGGTGCGTGATGAATGGCTGCAGTGGTGCCAGCAGCGCAAGGCCCGTTATCCCGTCGTGCTCCCCGAATACAAAGACGATTCGCGCGGTATCAACCCGTACGTCTTCGTGAAGACGTTGTTCGAAGTGCTGCCCGAGGAGGCCGTCGTCGTGACCGGCGACGGCACGGCGTGCGTGGCGACCTTCCAGGCCGCGGCCCTGAAGAAGGGACAGCGGTTGTACAGCGACGGCGGTTGTGCGCCGATGGGCTTCGATGTTCCGGGTGCGATCGGCGCGTGCATCGGCAGCGGACGCAAACGCGTCGTCTGTCTCGCTGGCGACGGCAGCATCCAGATGAACATCCAGGAGCTGCAGACGATCGCGACGAACCGGCTGCCGCTTTCGATCTTCGTCCTGAACAATCACGGCTACCTCTCGATCCGGCTCACGCAGAAGGCGTTCTTTCCCGACAACCCGGTTGGCGCCGATCCGGAGAGCGGTGTCGGCATCCCCGATTTCTCAGCGATCGCCGCCGCGTACGGACTCGGGTACAGCGAAGCGCGCACGCACGCGGAGCTGGCGGAACGGATCGGGGAGACGCTCAATGGCGCCGGCCCGCGTCTCTGCCAGATCTTCCTCGATCCCGGTCAGGCGTTCGCGCCGAAGACGTCGTCGCGGCGTCTGCCGGATGGAAAGATGATCTCGGCGCCGCTCGAAGACATGTTCCCCTTCCTCGACCGGGAAGAGCTCGAAGAGAACATGATCAATACCAGTTCACGAGAACGCGGCTGACATCGCCGCGGCTCACGGCAGGCGGAAACTCCAGCGTCGGGCCGAGCCAGATGACATAACCCTTCTGTCCCGCCGCCACGTCGAATGTGTGCAGTCCCTTCGCCAGAAAGATCGGCCCGTGCAACCGCAACTGTCCGTCGATCATCGTGTCGTTGCTCAGGAAATAGCGCCCCGTAACCGGACAATCCCATTGTGATTTGAGCGCCGTGCCGGCGACGAGGAAATCACCCGCGAGCGGCACGTAATGCTCGGCGATGTAACGCCGGTCTTCCAGCGGCAGCCAGGTGATCCGATAGTTCGGAATCACGATCGGCGTATGCCCCTCGGCGAGTTGCGCGCGGAAAGGCGGAAACGTCCCGTTCCTGAACCAGTTGATCGTCAGAGTGTGAATCAGCCAGTAGCGGTTCGGCGGATGGCGTGTCGAGACCATGCCGACGCCGTCCAGTACACAGTGAATGTTCGGATCGGTCATCTCCTCGGCCAGCGACGCCAGTTCGGTCTGGTGTGCATTCGTCATGTACAGATGGCGGCTGGTGGAGATGAACCAGGTGGCGAAATGAATGATGAGGAGAGACGCGAGCGCCGGACGCCACAATCGATGCGACGACCATGGCAGCGGATTCAATCGCAGGCAGAGGATCGCTGCCTGCGATACGGGAATGAGCAGGTTGTATGGGAACGGCGTCGGATTGACGAGCAGCGCGCCGAGTCCCACGGCGACGAGATACGCCTCGGGCAGAAGCGAATCGCGCGAGGCGAATTCCTTCCAGCGCGCGTGACGGAACGCGATCACCAGTCCGCAGGCGATGGCGATCAGCAGCACGGGCGTCTGTCCCGGCAAACGCGCCAGCGTGAAGATCGGACTGAAGCGCGTCACCCCCTGCACCACCGCGTTGGTCAGTCCCTTCGTCTCGTTCGAGAAAAACGACCACGTGCCGGCGAGCCAGTGCGCGGTCAGGGCGAGAGCGAGACCGCCGAGCGCGCCGGCCACTGTTCCGGCGATCACTTTCCACAATGGGCGGCGGTCATGCAGCCATGCGGCGGCCATTCCGAACGCGACGACCGGCACGGCATAGACGAACGCCTTGAACGCGATGAATTGCGCGATCACGGCGAGGGCGCCGGCGAGGTAGAGACGCCGTTTGCCGTTCTCCGTGAGCGGCCGCGCGAAGCTCCACGCGAGGAGGATCGCGGTGAGCATCGGATTCTCGTGACGGATCTCGAAGCCGTAATCCCACAATGGCGCGAGCGTCGAGACGAGGAGCAGCGCGAACAGCCCTTGTTTCGAGCGGAGGCGAATGCCCGCGCAGCGGACGATGAGGCAGAGGTTCAGCCAGAAGAGGGCGAGGAACGGGAGGCGCTCGACGCGCATGAGGAGTCCGGCGCGATCGATTGCGCCGGCGATCCAGGTCATCGGACCGAGCAACATGAGATTCGCGCTGGCGAAATAGCTGGCCGTCTGTTTCGTGGCGAGCAGCCGCGCGGTGAAGACGTATTGAAACTCGTCGACCTGAAAAATGCGGTTGAAGGCGAGATGCTCGGAGAGCGCGACCAACGCGACGATGCCGAGGGCGAGCCAGAACGTCGGGCCGCTGAGCCAACCTGTGTCGTTCTCAGGTTCGGCCATCGGTTGCGTACAGCACGAGGTCGAAACCTTCCTCGTTGTGGTCACGGTAGAAGAGGCGGTAGTTCGGATTCATTGAATGCACCAGAAGAGGGAGCTCCCAGATGTGCGCCTGCGTGTGATACGCGGAGAGCGCCAGTACCGGCGTGCATTGACGGATCAGCCGCGCCGCGCCGTGCAGGACCTTCGGTTCCGCTCCTTCGACGTCGAGCTTGATGAACGTGCACGACGGCATCAGATCGTCGAGTCGGACGCAGTCGATCGTCACGGTGCCGCTGTCGCTGAATGTCGACGACGCGGAGCCCCGTGCATCGAAGCGCTCCTCTCCCGCGTGGTCGGAAGCACCGGCCGCGATGCAGGTGACGCGTGAGGCCACGTCGCGCGGCAGCGTCTCGACGAAACTCCGCAATACCGCGAAATTCTTCAGATCGGGCTCGAGTGCCCAGTAGTGATTGAACGTTTTGGTCGTTGTTCCGGTCAGGGACAGAAACTGCGAGAGCGTGTCACCATCGTAGGCGCCGCAATCGACGAAGGTCTCGTCATCGCGCAACTGCACGATGTCGCGTGGAAAGTACTGAGCGTCGTTTCCGGGCGAGGGAAGCGCGTCGTACTCGGCGGTGATCCGCCATTCGATCTGATCGATGAAAATCCGTCGCGACCCGTCATCGGCCAGCAGCTCATAAACACGTTGAATGGCGTCCATCGATCGCAGGACGTTCTCGTGGCGATCGACGGCGAAATACGGAAGAAAGCGATCGGGGAAGCAGCGATAGACGTCGGCGAATGAGAGGACATTGCGAACGCCGGCGTCCTGAAGCTGTTTGTGTACGGCCGACTGATTGCGGCGGCGTCCGGCGTTCCAGATCGTAATGACGTACACCGCGTCGCGATCGAGCTCCCGCGGCGGGCGAACGGGAATGCCGTCGATGGCCTGCTGCCAGCGCGACGAATCATTGTCACCGAACGCGATGACGTTCAGGCCTTCTTCGCGCAGTCCGTGCAATACGGTGCGGCCCAGCGCGCCCGATCCGAACAGCACGATGGGGGCGCTCGAAAGCAGCCGCCGCGTCTGCTCCTCCCGGGCGGCCGCACGTTCCGCGGCGTGCGCCAGCCGCGAGCTCAGAGTCTGTGTGTCGGCGAGGGTCATCCGGCGGGCAATGCTACAATTTTCGGCCACGCCACCGCCACGGCAGTCCCCTCATGTCCGAGTTTCCGCGCACGTTGTTCCTCATCGACAACCTCAATGTCAGCGGCGCCGAAAAGGTGGCGGTGAACCTGTTGCGCCACGCGCAGGCGCAAGGGCTTCCGGTGGAGGGAATCGTCTGCATGGACGACCTGATCGGGGCCTCCGCATCGGGCGCGAACATCCACTCTTTCGAAGGGCCGACCGGCGGCGAGTTCTTTCCGCGCGTCTTCCGCGGATTGTCGCGAGTGCCGCGGATCGCGCGTTTTGCGAAGGGATTCGACCTGCTCGTGCCGGTCACCGTACCGGCGATTCCATGGGCCGTCGCGGCGGCGATCGTCACGGGCGCGAAGGTCGTGCCGTGGATCCACTATGACATCGAAGGACTGGCGCTCGACCCGTTCCGCACCGGCCGGCTCATCCGCGATTTTCTGATGAACACAATGCACATGCGGATGGCGCCGGCGTTCGACCGGCTGCTGTTCGTGAGCGACGCGGCGAAGCAGTCGTTCGTGAAGCTCATCCGGCGTGACAAGCCGGGATGGGCGGCGGTGCCGAACGTGTATGACCGGCAGGCATTGAGCGATGCCCCGTCGCCATGCGCGGCGGGTATCGAGCGATGCCGCTCCAACGGGAAATTCGCGCTGCTGTTCGCGGGACGGATTTTCCGGCAGAAGCGATGGGAAGAGGCGGTCAAAGTCGCCGAAATTCTGGCCCGGCGTCATTTTCCATTCGAATTGCACATCGCGGGCGATGGTCCCGAGATGCCGCAATTGCGCGAAACGGTGGCGGCCAGTCCCGCTCGCGACCATATCCTGCTGTACGGCTTCGATCTCAATGTCGTCGCCGCGCTGGCGAAGGCGGACGCATTGCTGTTGACCAGCCTGTACGAGGCCTGGCCGACGATCATCCTCGAGGCTTTCGACCTGGGCGTGCCGGTCTTCTCTTACGACTGCCCATCCGGGCCCGCCGAAATGCTGGGACGCAATCTCGAGCGCGGCGTGCTGTGCGCCGGCGGTGCGGAGGAGATGGCGGACCGGATTCAGTGGCTGCTCACCGAAGAGCGCAAGCCATTGCGAGAGCAGATGACGGCGGATGCGCGACGGTTCCTCGATGCGCACCTTCCGGACCAGGCACTCGAATCGTGGCGCCGCGTGCTGCGGGCGATGATGGCGTGACGTTCAGAGCATCCGCTCCGCCAGCCGCCGCACACGCCGGTTGATCGCCGGTCCCAGGAAACTGAGGAGCAGTCCCGCCAGGGAGCGGATGTGCGGCCGGAGCCGCAGCGCGCGAATGAATTGACGCCGTCCGCGGTCATCCGCGCCGTCGTACGACTGCGCCACGCCGCGCCAGTGGGCCTGCCAGCCGGCGAGACCGTTGCCTCGCAATTGCGGATGAATCGTCGCGCGCCGCGTCATCGCTTTCTCGAGCGCGAGAATGCGTCCCTCGGTGATCGCCCGCGCATTGCGGCTCACGCCGTGCGGGTGAATGCGGTACCAGACCAGCGGCCGCGTCACGCACGCAAACTGCGTCACCGCGGCGAGCCGCAGCCAGAGCTCGTAATCCTCGGTTCCACGCTGCCGTGGATCTTCATCCATTGCTCCGTGTGCATCGAGCAGCGTGCGACGAACGACGACCGTCGAGTTGCAGATGAAATTCGCGAATGAGAGCGCGCTGAACATGTCGCCCGAATTCGGCACGCCTCGCAAGTCGGGGAAGGGACGCTCGCGCAATGACGACCCGTACAGGTATTGAAATTCGCAGAGGACCACACCGATGTCATCGGTGAACGCGGCGATCTGGAGCGTCAGTTTCTCCGGCAGCCAGAGGTCGTCGGCGTCGAGATACGCGATGTACGCGCCGCGCGCCTCGGCTACGCCGCGATTCCGCGCAACGGCCGGAAGTCCCGAATGCTCAGCGCGTATGAGCCTGATCCGCGGGTCCTGCAGCGCTTCGACGATGGCGCAGGTTTCGTCGGTCGAGCCGTCATCGACGACGATCCACTCCCAGCCGGTGAATGTCTGTTGCAGCACCGAGCGGGCCGTCTCACCGATAAAGGGGGCGGCGTTGTACGCGGGCGTGATGATGCTGACGACCGGCTCCCGCGTCACGTCAGATTGCTCCGCGATACAGGAACGGCTCGTTCTTCAGAATGCCGTCGCAGATGAGGTCGATGAACGGCTCGCGTTCCGGTCTCAGTGCGGAGAGGTCGTCGATATTCAGCTGGAGCGCGCCATCGCGGCTCGTTACGGGCGGGAAGGGAATGTGATGGCGGAAAAAGAACAGCGTCGCGTAACGCCGAACGAGCTCGAGCTGCTGTTGCTTCAGCGGCTGCAGTGTTTCGAGCCGGTTCAGCAGTTCGTCGTATTCCTCGCGGCTCTCAATATCGAGAGTGAAGCCTTTGCCGCCGTAATATGCGCGTCCCGCCGTGATCACCGGTTTTCCGCGCAGCGCCATCTCCATGCCGGTGGTCGAGCTGTAGACCAGCCCGACCGCGCTGAGATCCATCAGCGTATAGGAGCTGATGTTGCTCTCCGGCGGAATGACATGAATGTTCGCCGGGAGGCCGGAGAAGACGCGACGGATCATTTCCATCACCGGCTCTCGCGGCTCGAGGAGAGGCAGCCGCACTTCGCCGGGATGGATGCGGATCACGAGCTGATGGTCGGGGCGCTCCTTGAAGTGGCGGATCGTCTGCTGGATCCATTCGCCCATGCTGCCGAATGCCGTACCGCCGGCAAAGCAGGCGGTGTCCCAATCGACGTTCGTAAAGAGCGTTACGATCGGTCTGTCGCGGTCGAGGCCGAGTTGTTGGGCGACGGCGGCGGCACCGGATTGAATGTTCGAGTAATACGCGATGGCGTCGGAACGTCCGGTCTCGCGTTCGCGCAATTGTTCGTCGAGCCGCCGCTCTTCGCTTTCCGTCAATGGCCGCGCCGCATAGTGAGGCCACGATTCATCGAGGTCGTAGAACGGCGCAAAACCATTGCGCGTGAACACCTGGCTGCCGGCAAAGAAGCCGCCTTCGTGCGTAATGAACGTGATTCCCCGGCGGCGAGCCTGTTCGATGGCGATGCGCTCGGCGAAGAACATCCCATTGAGGAGATACAGGACGTTCGGACGCACCTGATCGAGCATGCGGCCGGTGACGCGGGCCATGATCGCGCCGCTGATCAGAAAGTGGCGATAGGTCTCTTTCATCTCCTCGTCGAATTCGCGGCTGCCTGTGAGGAGAAACCATTGAACCGACGGGCGCACCAGCTCGCCGATCGGAAGACCGTCGAATTCGAAGCGCTCGTAATCCGCGGGTGCGGTTGCCGCGACCAGCCGCTCGATTTCACCGCGCTCATCGGACGTGATGAAGTCGCGCATCTCGTCGCACGGGAGACGCAGCGTGGCGAGTGCCGTCGTAACGTACGGCGCGCAACTGTTGCACGGCATCGGCGGCGCGAGGCGATGGGCCCAGATGTCGCACACCGGCAGGCGGCCGCCGCAGGTGAAGAAGCGGACGTCCGCTCCGCGCAGGCGTAATGCGTGGGCGAGCAGCGCGTCGTAGAAGACATGCTGGTTCCACGCGCGGAACGTGAAGAGGAGAACGCGCGGACCTCCATCGGCGGTGACGAAATCCTCGTCCGGTGTGCGCCGTGCGGCCTCCGCGAGCGCGCGCAATTCGGGCCACAGTGCGGTGATGCCGGAGACGCCGGTGGTGCGCCAGATTTTGTAGTGCAGCGCGCGGACCGGTCCGACGAGCCGGCGGTGGCGGACGAGCAGTTTCTGGATGGCGCGCGGCATCATAGTGGCGGCTCCGCGAGCAGCGTACGCGACCGGGCGATGGCATTCTTCAGGAAGGCCAGGATCTCGTCCCGGTCGATGCCGAACAGCCACGGCGTGTAATAGAAGACGAGCGCGCAGAAGGCGGCGTACAGAATGCCGCCGCCGGCCATCACGAGCAGCCAGGAATCGGGCAGGGCGTAGAGTGCCGCCTGTTTACAGCCGAAAGCAGCGGCGGCGAGCAGGGCTACGACATAGATCTGATGGAAGAAGTAGGTGCGGAACCGCAGACCGAGCATTCTGGCGTTGAAGAAGAGAACGATGTTGTTTCCGATGAACTCCGCCGCCACGATCTTCGCCGCCAATCCTGCCGCGCCGAGGTCGAGACCGCCGTACTGCCGCGGAGCGATCAGGAAATAGGTCGCCGCGATGTTGATCGGCGTCGTGACCAGTCCGATGTTCCGGATCAGCCTCGTTCGTCCCGCGGCGTAGAGAGCGCTTCCGCTCAGCATCGAGTAATTGTGAATGATCGGTAGAAACGCCATCACGGCAAATACGCCGGTCGCTCCCTCGTAGGCCGTTCCGCCGACGATCCGGATGCACCCCTCGGCATTCATGGCGGCGTAGCAGAGGACGATGGCCGACAGCGTGTAGCTGGCCGGAATCAGACGGCGGAAGATGCTCCTCGCGCCGTCGATGTCATTGCCGGCGAAGGCGACGGAGAACTCCCGCATGATCAGCGGATGCAGCGCGTTGATCAGCACATTGAACGCCAGTCCGATGTTGAGGGCGAGCGAAAACCATCCCTGTTGAATGCTTCCGCCGAACTTCTGCAGAAGCCAGCGGTCGGCGTAATTCGACAGCAGCTCCATCAGCGAGTAGACGAAGATGGGATGACTGTAGGCGAAGATCTCGGAGAGCGTCTGCCGCGTTTCCGATCTGTCCGGATGCAGGTCCGCTTTCCTGAAGGCGGCCGTTTTCCGCAACGTGAGGGCGAGCAGCACGATGAGGATCGTGTTTGCGGCGAATTGAGCGGCGAGGTACGAGCGGATGTTGATCAGACCCCATCGCATGAGCAGAGCGATGGCGCTGAAGAAAAGGACGCGATTGGCGGCGCGCGTGATCTCGAGTGAGACGGTAAGGCCGAGCGCGTCGCAGAGCTTGGCCAGGAGATCGGCGTACCAGAGCGTCAGGCAGACGATGGCCACGACGACGATCACGGTGCCGTTCTGTCCCGGCCAGATCAGCGTCTGCAGCCCCAATGTCCTGACGATGATCGGGAAGAACACGGCGATCGCGGAGATCGCGATCGCGAGCCGCGCGTAAACACCGACGATATGCCTGTTTTCGCGCCTGCTCGAAACGGACGTGTAGAGGAACGTGGAGCTCCGCATCTCCAGGAACGCGATGAACTGATTGAAGGCATTGGTGAGGAAGTTGTAGTCGCCGTACGTGCCCGGCCCGAGGGCCCGGGAGACGATTCCGGCCTGGAAGAAGCTGAGCAGCGTGCCGGCAAAATTCGCCCCGAGTTTATAAGCGAACCGCTTCGCAAACGAATCGGCTGCCGGGATGTCGCTCATTTCGTGATGCTGAAGATCGCGGCGACGTTCGACACGTCGCGGACGAGCCCTTCTCTTCCGTGCGAGCGCTTCAGCGGCGCATCGTGATCGAAGTAGAGATGATCGACATGCGGCGCGAACAGGTCGAGGATCTGGCGGACGCTGTTGATCCGCTCGGCGAGCTTCGCCGTTTCCTGAATGTTGTAGCCGGCGAGGTCTGTTTCGTCCTGCTCCGATAACGTCGAATACTCGACGGCGATCGCGATCAGCGCACCGTTTCGGGCGATGCGCAGCATTTCATCAGCGAATTTTTGCGGCGTGCTGCTGTAGCTCAGCGTCCAGCCGGTGATGATGACGTCCCAGCTGTCGTCCGCATAGGGCGTGCTGTGCATGTCGCCGAGATCGATCGACGGCGAGTAACTGATCAGGTCGAGTCCTTTGATCCTCGTTCTGTCGAATCCGTTTGCGACGAGCGTGAAGAGATCGTGCTCGTTTCGCGGCCCGATGACGAGGATGGAGGATCGCTCGTTGACCAGTTCGATCACGGAAAGCGGCTTGATCAGCAGATCGATTCGCGTGTTGCACTGCCGCAACCCCTTGAGGTTGTGCGCCAGGGTGGCGTCGAATGCATCGGGACTGGCGGCCGTCCGGAGCCGGCGCCGGATGCGCGTGTAGTAAAGCAGCCGCAGCGCCACGAGTACCCGGCGATAAAGCGGGAACTGATACAGAGAGCGGAACGGCATCTATGAACCGCCCGCCGGCACAAAGCGCGAATAGACGTCAGGATGAGCCGTGGCCATTTCCTTCAAGGCCGGTCCCGGAACATAGCCGGACGTCGGATCGGGATAATCGGCGCCGAACAGGCTGTCGCTGAACTCCAGCTGAAAAACGAGGCGGTCGCCGGCACGGACATGTTTTCCCTTGTGCAGGCCGCGCGTGTCTTCGGCGATGATCGTCCCGCGCGGACCGCAGAATTCGATCAGGTCGGCGGATGCATAAGAGCGGAGAACTTCCTCGTCATCGATGCGCACCTGTCCCTTTTGCAGAATGGAGGAAGGAATGCCGTGCGTGCGATGAGACCCGGCGACGAATGTGTGAGGTCCATTGTCAGTGCCGACGTCCGTCGCATAGAAGAAGAACTTCAGCCACTTGATGCGATCCATGTCGAAGTGGAAGAACTGTGCTGCGTCCTTGTCCGGCTGCTGTGACCAGGAGGTATGCCACCAGCAGGCTATCAGATCGAGAATGGGGAGGCAGCCGAGGTACGCCTGAGCGACGGCGAGGACGCTGCGGTCCGCCATCAACTGCTGTGCCGCGTCGTTCCGGAGAATCGCCTCTTCGGTGAAGTCGTAGCGGACGCCGCGGGGATGCCGGCGATCGTATTGCTCGAGCACCGGTTGCCTGTCGATCTTCACCACCGCTTTCTCGGCGAGCGCGAACTCGAGCAGGCGATCGCACAGAGCCGGGGGAAGGCGTTGCTCGAAGACGTAATAGCCGCGATCGCGCAACGCGTTCGTGATCTCGTCGAGTTGCCGCGTACTGAGATTGCCCAACACGCCCTGTGCGTCGATTTGGCGGGGCGGGCGGCGGCGGGCGATGAAGCGGTGAAGGAGATCGTTCGAAGTGCCGCCGGTCTGGCAGAAGAGAAGGACGAGCGCGTGATGCGCGCTCTGCGGCGTCACACCGGTCTTTCGAAAGCGAAACCACCCGAAGAACAGTACGACCGAGTCGCGCACCATCTGCCCGCCGAGCTTCCTGAGCATGCGCCTGAGGAAGCCGGTCATTCGATCAAATCCCAGCTCAGTGGCGTGCCGCGCTCGATGTCCCGGGTTGCGCGCCGCCCGAGGACTTCACCGAGATGCCGCGTGTGCAGCCCGTGGGCGGGGCGGATCGAGCGCACGTTCCGCGACGTGAACGGTTCGCCGGCCCTGACGTCTTCGACCACGAACAGCGATCGGCGAAAGATCCGGCTCGCGGCCTCGGCTTCGCTCGCGCCGTAATGGATCTCGCCGAGCGACTGCTCCGCGATCCGCACCGCGTCGACCATCGCCTTGAACTCGTGCGGCTCGAGCGAGAACGCGCTGTCGGGGCCGGGCGCGGAGCGCGAGAGCGTGAAATGCTTTTCGATCATGCAGGCGCCCATGGCTACCGCAGCCAGCGGCGCCGCGACCCCCATCGTGTGATCCGACAGGCCGACCGGAACGCCGAACGCGCCGGCGAGATGCGGGATCGTGCGCAGATTCATTTCGGACGGCGGTGCGGGATACGAGCTGGTGCACTTCAACAGCGCGAGCTCCGAGGTCCCGCCGGCGCGCGCCGCCCCGACCGCTTCTTCGATCTCCTCGAACGTAGCCATGCCCGTGGACATGATCACCGGCTTGCCGGTGCGCGCCACCGCCGCGATCAACGGCAGATCGACGAGCTCGAACGAAGCGATCTTGTACGCCGGAACGTTCATGCCCTCGAGGAATGCGACCGCGGAGGCATCGAACGGCGACGAGAAGAGATCCATCCCCAGCTCTTCGGCGATGGCCTTCAGTTTCGGCTGCCACTCCCACGGCGTGTATGCCTCGCCGTAGAGATCGTGGAGCGTCCGTCCTTCCCAGATCGTTCCGCGGCCGATGCGGAAATACGGCTTGTCGCTGTCGATGGTCAGCGTATCGGCCGTGTAGGTCTGCAGCTTGATCGCGTCGGCGCCCGCTTCCTTCGCCGCGGCGATGAGCTTCGCCGCCTCGTCGAAATTCTGGTGATGATTCGCGGAGAGCTCCGCGACGATGTAGACAGGGAGACCGGTGCCGATGCGGCGGCCGTTGATCTCGATCGTGGCGTTCATCGAGCCCCTCGCTTCAACGTCATGCGGAGTGCCGGAAGACCGCGGACGGTCGTCGTTTCCGCGCCGGCGAATCCCGCCTTTCGGAACGCGTGCGCCGATGCGGCGTTGTCCGGCTTCAGATAGGCATCGATGCGGGAGACGGGGGTTGCGGCAAACAACTCCTCCGATCCGGCGCGAATGATTCCGGTGCCGCGGCCTCGGCCACGGCAGGAGGGCGAAACGCTGATCGATACCACGGCGGTCTCTCCGTCGATTTCATAGCGAATCTGTCCCACCGGCGTCTCGCCATCGACGGCCATGAACATCAGGCAGGCCGGATCGCTCGTTCGTTTGCGGAACCAGGCGGCGTGTTCTTCCCACGCGATCTCGTCCGGCGAAAACGACGCGGCGCGAACCGCCGGATCGTTGGTCCACTCCCACAGGAGCCGGCAATCGTTTTCGCGAACGGGACGCAACGACAAGCCGAGTGTCAGCTGATCGACGACACGCCGCGCCCCTTCGCCATCGACGAGAGCGCGGCCGCGCCGGGACATCGCCCCGCGCCTCTCTTCGTCCGCCATGAGCTTCGGGAGTGTCTGCAGGAGATCGCCGCTCGCGATCCTGATCGCGACGCCGGCGGCATCGAGGCGCTCAGCGACCGGCTGTTGATTCTCCGCGATCGGAATGACGAGAGCCGGCAGGCCCATGAAGGCGAGCTCCCAGCAGGTGCTGCCGGCCGCCGACACCGCGACGTCGGCCCAGGCCATCGACTCGGCCATCGATGTCACGTTGCGCTCCAGACGGATGTTCGTTCCGCGCACCGCCTCTTCGAGCACGCCGGCGTGCGGGTTGTGCGCGCCCGCGACGATCACCGCTTCGATGTCGTCCAGCTGCCGCAATGCGTCGATGACGGTCATCGTGACGTTGGCCGGATCGGCTCCGCCGAGCGTGACGAGCACGCGCTTCGCCTTCGGAGCGATGGGGCGATCCCACTGCCGCCATTGCCGGAATTCGCGCCGCAACAGCGCGTAATGCGGCCCGAGGAGGAGACGCGTATTCGACGCGCGATTGCGATAGAGAGACTCGTCCGCGTGGAGGTTCTGATTGAGCACGACGTCGGCACAATAGCGCTCGGCATTCCCCTGGTCATCGATCGTGAGCAGCGCGGGGACGGCCTCTTTGATGCGGCATTGATACCGCGCGTCGAAGTGGTAGCCGTCGATCGCCACCCACGCCGCGTCGTGTTCACGGGCGAGGCCGATCGTTCGTTCCGCGTCGGCGGCGCTGCCGGGCTCCGAATCACCGGCATCGACGAAGATCGCGCTGCGTCCGCTCTCTTCCCACGCCTGACAGCGCATGAGGTGGCCGCTGCCGATCGTGCGGCCGGCATCGGCGCGGATCAGCAGTGTGCTCATCATCCGGGCGTCCAGGTCTCGATTCCCGCGTTCATCTTCATGACCTCGGGATGATCGCGCACCCAACCGGCGATCTGCAGGTAGCCGATCGGATCGTTCGCCAGGTCGAGCGCATCGTAGAGAGTGCGGACGACCTCGAGATCGGCGGCGACGTCGACCGTCCAGCGCAGATCGGAGTTGTCCTGCGCGTCGACGATGGAGTGAACGAGAAAGAGATCGGAGCGTCCGGCGTAGATGACCGGAGTGACGTGCTCGCGCTCCGTCGGCGTGCGGGCGAGGCGGTCGGCGCGCAGCAGTGTGTCGATGAAAAGCGCTTCGGCATCGAGGCCGCGCGGGTAGCTGCGCTCGACCGAATTGCTCGCGTAGTCGCACGTTTCGGCGCGCTCGACGAGCTCTGTGATGACGCGGTCCGTCACCGCCGGATCGATGAGCGGGCAATCGGCGGTGATGCGGACGACGACGTCCGCCTGCTCCTGCCTTGCCGCTCCCACGAAGCGCGACAGCACGTCATGCTCCGGCCCGCGAAACCAGGGGACCGATTCGCGGCGCGCGAGCTCGACGACCGGATCGTCGGTGGAGTTCGTCGTCGTGGCGATCACGATTCCATCGGCCGCCTTGCAGCGGCGGAGTCGTTTCAGCTGCTGCGACAGCATCGGCTCGCCGGCCACGTCCATCAGCACTTTGCCGGGCAAGCGCGTGGAGGTCATGCGCGCCTGGACGATGATTACGCGTCTCATGGAGTGGCGAACGGCCCGGCCTTCTCGAAGAGCCAGTAGGTCACGTCGTCCCACCCGTCGGCGCGGCCGAGAAAGCCTTTGCGGATCAAGCGCAGATCGGGGAAAAGCTCTTCGTAAATCCGGCCGTAGTCGCGCTTGAACAACGCGCCGCTTTCGCCGCGATACGGCACCTCCGTCCGCTCCTCGGCGAAGTACTCGCCGCAGAGAACCCAGCGGCGCGAGCAGCGCACGATCTCGTGCATGACCAGGGGAAGGGTGACGTCGGGCTGATGGATCAGGACGCCCATGGTGAAGACGAGATCGAACCAGGCGTCGCGGAAGGGGAGGTCGCGTGCCGGCGCGAGGAGCGCGTTGACACCGGGCACCGACCGGTGCAGCTCGGCGAGCGCCGCGTCATTGATGTCGACTCCGTAAGCATTCGGCGGCGACAGCCGCTCCGCAAACCAGCGCAGGTTTGCGCCGACGTTGCAGC
>Ga0193696_1000161_pt1 | contig 27849 bp, 42 predicted proteins | sample L3m1metaG_FD_145074 | JGI IMG/M metagenome (GOLD analysis project Ga0193696, IMG submission 145074) | Soil microbial communities from a riparian zone of the East river system, Colorado, United States - L3m1 | ecosystem: Environmental > Terrestrial > Soil > Riparian zone | place: USA: East River... | reverse complement strand
AGACATGGCTTCCCTGGCTGGCTTCCTCGACACGCTGGAGGCCACCGAGAAGTTCATTCCCGACCTCGTCATCATCGACTACTTCGGAGTGGTAAAGACCGATCCCAAGGATCACCGCATATCGCTCGGCCGCGAGTTCGAAGAGTTTCGTGCGCTCATGGGCGAGCGTCACATGGCCGGCCTGACGCCGCAGCAGGTGAACCGGCAAGGCATGGGAGCGCGCAGCGTCAAGGTCACGCATGCGGCCGAGGACATCTCCCTCATCAACACTGCCGACATTGCGATCACAATGTCAGCCACGCCGCAGGAGCGCGAGAAGAAGCTAGCGCGGCTGCACGTTTCCAAGAACCGGGATGGCCGCGACCAGTTCGGCGCACTCATCACCCAGAACTACGACATCGGCCAATTCTGCGTTGACGCCATCAAGCTTGATGCTGAGTATTGGTCCTGGCTCCAAGCGCAAGAGGATGACAGCGATGCCCGCACCGATGTGGCGGCGGAAGATTAAGCCACCTTCGCTTCCTAAGCGGCACCTGCAGGCTTTCCTGGAGCGGCCGAGGCGGGACTATCGCGGCTGGAAGCAGCTAAGCCTTCGCCGCCTAGACGCGCGCCACGCTAAGCTCCCGGCCGATATCCCGTCCTGGGACAAGCTGCATAAGGACCAGAAGGTATGCGCGTTGATCGGGGCCCGGCAGCCGCGCTTCGCCTTCTTCAACGATCCCGGCACCGGCAAGACGATGCTGGCACTCACGCTGGCGCGCTACCATCGCCGCATCGGCAACCTGCAGCGCGTCCTCGTCCTTGTCCCCAACAAGAGCAACTGTGTGGAGTGGGGCGACGAGATCGCCAAGCATTACCCGCGCACCAAGTTTGTATTACTGACTGGAAGCTCACGAAATAAGTGGGAACAGTTGCGAGCTAATCCGCGCGCACTCATCACCGTGACGACCTATGCCGGGTTCACCCGCATGGCCTCGGATAAGAAGGGCAAGAACCTCAAGCCCCACCTTCCCAAGGTGCTGGAGCTAGCGCGCACCTTCCAAGGCCTAGTGCTGGACGAGTCGAGCGAGGTAAAGGGACACGACAGCCTGATCTTCCGCATCTGTCGCAAGCTAAGCAAGACCGCCTACATGGTCCTCGTCCTTTCCGGTACTCCGTTCGGCCGCGATCCCACTGCGCTGTGGGCGCAGATGAACTTGGTAGACGGAGGCAAGACCTTAGGCGAGACGCTCGGCCTCTTCCGTGGCGTCTTCTTCAAGACCTCGGTCAATTACTTTGGCGGGTTCCAGCATCGCTTCATCCAGAAGAAGCGCAAGCTGATGTATGACCTGCTGGCCAACCGCTCCATTCGCTATCCGGCCAAGGAAGCCGACCTCCCCAAGGTCGTCCCCATCGTCAAGCGGGTGGAGCTATCGGAGGAAGCCCGCGACTGGTACGAGCGCGCCACTGGCGAGCTGCAGGCCGCGGCCGGGGACTTCGTGCGGGTCAAGAGTACCTTCCTGCGGATGCGCCAGCTGTCGTCGGGCTTCGTCGGGCTCCCGGCCGACGAGGAAGGCCGCAAGGCCAAGGTTGAGTTCGAGGAGAACCCCAAGCTCGAGCAGCTGATTGGGATCACGCAATCAATCCCGCTCGAGTACCCGGTCATCATTGTGCATGAGTTCATCTACAGTGGCGAGCGTATCTGCCAGCAGCTGGAGGAACAGCGCATCCCGTTTGTGTACCTGCGCGGTGGGGTAAAGGACGAGGCTACATCAATCCGGCGATTTAAGACTGGACGGGTCACCCGGCTTGTCATAAATCATAAGGCCGGCGGCTTCGGGCTCAACCTGCAGAACGCGGCTTATATGTTGTTCTATGAAAGCCCGGTTAGCTCGATCATCCGCAAGCAGGTGGAAGCACGGTTCATCCGCCGCTACTCCAACTGGGATCGCGTCTTCCGTTATGACTTGCTGGCGATCAACACGATGGACGAGCGCATCCGGGAGTTCCACACCGAAGGCGACGACCTATTCAAAGCAATCTTAGAAGGACGGGTGCAGATATGATTACCAAGAAAGAACTGATGGAACTGCTTCGCAGTGAGGATGGTACATCCGAGATTGCCGACAGCATCTTGGCTAAGATAAACCAGCAACCCGAGGGCTCGGCTCCGCCTCAGGCCCCGGAAGCTCGGTCGGCCGGACCCGAAAGGAAGGATAATCCTAGGCCACCTTCCACCGGCCATTTTACGGACTTCAACGCGGTGGGGCGCAAGCTGGATGCTTTTGCAGAACGCCTCGGCGTTAAGCCCCGCCGGCCTAATCAGTCTAGCACCTGGGCGATCCGTTTCGGTCGCAATGGCAACAGCTATGATGTACTGGAGCTAGCCAGCAACCTGCTCGACCGGGTGGAAGCGCTCGACGCCAAGCTTGACCGCAAGTCCTGGGACACGGTCATCAGCGTCGGCGGCGATGAAGACTAGGCGCACCACGTCACCTCGGCGGCGCATCGTTCTGCGCTACAACAGCGAGCGCCGCGGCTTTGTGATTACTGCTGGGCCGGAAGTGTCCGAGGTCCGCTTCGACGACGGCTCGGTGCGCGCCATCCCTAATGAGCAGCTCAAGGATATCCGGCCCACCATCCGACCGAGGATCAAGAAATGACTTGGCCACAAACATACTTCGCGCTTGGAATGTTGGCCGGAGCTAATATTGCGATGACGTTTGCGTTTGCTTTGAAGGGCAACTACGTTATGGTTGTGGCCTGCGTTTTGATGGCTCTTGCAGCTTATTTTCTTGCGAGGAAAATCAGAGCGCCGCTGAGGTGGCCATGAGCGACCGCGCCATCAACTGGCTAGAAATCTTCCGGCAGTACCACGTGGACTTTGCCGAAGGCGGCCGCAACGTATCGAAGGGGCATGTCGCGGTGCACTGCCCGTTCTGCGGACCGGCCGACGAGTCCCACCATCTTTCTGTTAGCCTGCGGCACGGCGGCTGGCGGTGCTGGCGCGATGCCTCGCACCGGGGCCGCGATCCGGTCAAACTACTCGCGGCCTTGATCCGCTGTTCCTATTCGCAAGCGCAACACATCCTCGGCCCCGACTTCGTAGTGCTGCCCGACGATTATCTCGCCAGCATTCGCGGCAAGCTGTTCCCCCAGGTCGTCGAGCCGCCACCGGTCTATGAGATGCCGGCCGAGTTCCGGCCGCTGGTGCGCGAGCCGAGGGCGCGGCGCTTCGTCGATTATCTGGGCGAGCGCGGCTTCCGCAGCATGGATGTCCTCGGCCTATACGGACTGCGATACTGCACCTTCGGGCCGTGGCGCGACCGCATCATCTTTCCGGTCTACCGCAAGGGCAAGCTCGCGGCATGGACCGGTCGCAGCATCCAGCCGAATGCAGGCCTGCGCTATAAGACCGAGGGGAACATCGGCGACCACCTGCTGTGGCAAGACCAGCTGCGGAAGCAGACTAAGGCGCACACGATCGTCCTTTGCGAGGGACCGTTTGATGCCCTCAAGGTGCGGTATCTCGGCCGGGGCCTGGGGATCACCGCCACCTGTTGGTTTACCGCCATGCCCAATCGGACCCAGACCGACCTGCTCTACGAGCTCCTAGGAGCGTTTCCTAGGCGTTTTCTAATTCTGGATAGGGGAGCCGAGGCCAAGGCGATTAAGCTCACGTACGAGCTCCGCAGCCTGTCCGTGAGGCGCTTGGTCCTGCCCCTAGCCTACAAAGACCCGGGAGAACTAGACAAACAGGCCTTGGAGGCACTTGTCCTGGTGGATAAAATAGGATAGTAAACCAGCGCCTGAGTCTGCTTAGGCAGGCAGTTGATTTCCCTTCCGCTGCCCCCCTTCTGACCGAGCTCCCGGGTCCGGCGCAGACAACCCGGGTTTTTAGGTGCACCCCCATGGCCCTGCTTAGCTCGATCACGCGGCGCTATCATTTCGAGGCGGCGCACTTCCTTCCGCTCGTCCCGGATGGCCACAAGTGCAAGCGCATGCACGGCCACAACTACGAGTTCGAGCTCGTGGTGCGCGCCACGCTCAACGATCAAGGTTGGGTGCTGGACTTCTGGGACCTCGACCTCATCGTCCAGCCGCTCATCAACGAGAAGCTCGATCATCGCCTGCTTAACGAGGTTCCCGGTCTCGACAATCCGACCGCGGAAATCATTGCGATCTGGCTCCACCGGATTATCAGCAACTTGCTGCCCACTGGCCTAAGTCTCGATGCGGTGCATGTGTACGAGACCAAGGACTGCCGCGCTTCGGCGCATTCCACTCTCTTCTAGGGACCCAACAATATGGCGCGTGCCTACGTTCTGCTAAGTGGGGGCATCGATAGCTCCACCTGTTTCCACATCGCACAAATCCAGTTCGCCGAGGTCATCGGCGTCAGTGCGTTCTACGGCCAGCGCCACAAGCGGGAGCTGGAGTTCGCCAAGAAGCTTTGCGATCGGCACGCTTGCCGTCACGTTACTTTGGACCTGTCCGGCATCATTCCGAAGACCTCACTTCTGACCGACGCCACGCAGGAGATACCGAATATTTCCTACAGCGAGATTGAGGGACTGTCGCCAGCCTACGTCCCGTTTCGCAACGGATTACTAATTTCGGCGATCGCGTCCTTTGCTTCCGGTGAATGGGTTCTAACGCACGAGGACGCTGGCGCCGTTAAGGACGATGAGTGGGCCATCTTCTTTGGCGCGCACGCCGAGGATGCACAGAACTGGGCCTATCCAGACTGCACCCCGGAGTTCATCGGCGGCATGGCGAATGCCGTCTGGGTTGGCAGCGACCGGACCATCCGGCTGCATAGCCCGATCCAGTGGCTAGACAAGGAAGGCATCATCAAGCTCGGCACCGCGCTCGGCGTGGACTGGGCCGAGACTTGGAGTTGCTATAAAGGCGACGACCTGCATTGCGGCACCTGCCCTACTTGCCGAGCGCGGCGCGATGGCTTTAATAAGGCGGGTGAGCCGGATACAACTCAATATGCCGACGATGCGAGTGAGGTAGAGATAATCCCATACTAGCCCAGTGAGGGGGAAATAGATGACGATCCGCAGCGACTTGGAGAAGGCCACTGGCGTCAAGGCCAAAAAGAACGAGGACGCCGCCGCCTTCCGCCTCCGGCTAATCGAGGCGGTCAGTGCCCTGGAGGACGAGGACTATGAGGCGCTGCCTAAGGCGGCTCGCAGCTGGTCCGATGACGCCATTCGGGACTATGAGAAGGACCGAAAACTCGAGGATATACCTGACTTTCCGGCCGAGAAGGAGACCAACAGCAAGAAGACAAAAGCGGCCGCTAAGCCGGAGCCGGAAGACGATGAGCTTGACTTAGCCGAGGAAACCGACGAAGAGGACGAGGAAGGGACCAGCACCGAGTCCGAGAGCGACGGCGATGAGGCCGACGACGAAGTGGACAAGGACGACGATGAACCACAGGAGGATGAAGAAGTGACCCATACTGATGTAGCTGAGAGTACCTCCCGCAAGCGGACTGCCGCCAAGTCCAAGGTCGCCGCCAAGGCCGCCAAGGGCAAGGGCAAGAAGGCAGCTCCCGCTAAACCCGAGAAGACCGCCAAGCCGAAGAAGGCCAAGGTGGTTGAGGGTGGAAAGGGCCTCGACTTCGCTCGCGGCATTCTGGCCAAGGACATCAATGTGTCTGCAACCGATCTGCGTGAGAAGGTGGCGTCCGCTGGATACGAGGTCTCGGACAGTACGCTGTCCACCGGGGCTTCCGGCTTCCGGGCCGCAGTGCGGGCTTTGCAAAAGGCCGGCAAGCTGAAGAGCAACATGCTCGACTAAGTTTGCGGGCGCTGCTCACCGTCCCGGCCGTGTGGCCCAAGGTGAGGCGATCAGATGCCTGCAAGGGAGCACGACCGATGACCGTTGTCGCGCGGTAGGTACGGCTCCCACTTTCCTTTTGGAATACGACTAACCGTTGGTGACGCACGACGGTTGGAAAGACGCGGTGCCCGGCCTGCGACTACAAGCCGGGTTTTTTCTTTTGGGGGCCAGGAGATGTTTAAGTGGTGGGAAGTTGTCTGCGTAGGCATCTTTTGGTTTGCCTTTGGTGTTATGGTCGGCATGGCAATACACTCGGCAATGTAAACGGGGGCGAGAATGTCAGAACGGAATGCGGACCAATTTGCGCCTGACCTAATCCGTGAGCTGCTGTTCTACCTGGGCGAAAATCCCGACCGCGAAGGCCTACACGAAACTCCCAGACGCGCGCTCAAGGCCTTCGAGCATTTCACATCCGGCTACAAGCAAGACCCCAAGGCCATCCTCAAATCGTTCGAGGATGGCGCGGAGAACTTTGATGAGATGGTGGTGCAGCTCGGCGTGCCCTTTTGGAGCAGCTGCGAGCATCACCTGCTGCCGTTCTGGGGAGTGGCACACGTCGGCTACATTCCCAGCAACCGCATCCTAGGCTTGTCCAAGATATCCCGCCTGATCGAAGTCTTTGCGCGCCGCCTAACGGTGCAGGAGCGCTTGACAGTAAGCATCGCGCAGGCTCTAATGGACGGCCTGGAAGCGCGCGGTGTTGGCGTCGTGCTCCAGGCCCGTCACAGCTGCATGGAAAGCCGAGGCATTCAGAAGGCCGGGACCATCACGGTCACCTCGGTCATGCGTGGCGTCTTCCGCGACAAGCCGGAAACGCGCGCCGAGTTTCTGGCGCTGGTCAACCACGCGGTGGGAGGGCAGACGCTATGATTGACACGATCATTGGACTGACGATAGGCGTAGTCATATACACGTTCGGCATCAAGTTTCTAGTCGGCATCTGGCCTTGGGAGTTTGACAAGCTAAGGAAGAGATGACGCTATGAAGTGTGATCGTTGTGGAAAATCGAAGATCGGTTTTCTTGGTTGGAGTCATCTCTACAACATACGAATACGAGGCACTAAAATGACCAAGCCAAAGGTGAAGGTGTTCCTCGACAGTGGGGCATATTCCGCCTGGACCCACAATAAGACCATCGGTCTAAAGGACTACATCAAGTTCATCAAGGAGGCGGAGAAGTGGATTTGGGTTTACGTCAACCTAGACGTGATCCCTGGCTCCATCGACCATCCGCGCACGAGCGAGGAAGTCGAGGCCTCGGCGAAGAAGTCCTACTCCAACTTGCAGCGCATGAAGGACGCCGGCCTGCGCCCGCTCCCGGTCTTCCACCAAGGGGAAAGCTTCAGCTGGCTCGACAAGATGCTGCGCGACGGCGAGACCTACATCGGCATCAGCAGCGCCAAGAACCTACGCAACGAGGAACAGGAGCGTTGGCTCGACGAGTTCTTCTCGGTCGTGACCAACAAGAAAGGCGAGCCGCTCATCAAGGTGCACGGCTTTGGGTCCGCGCATATCAACCAGCTGCGCTTGCATCCGTACTATTCGGTGGACAGCGCCGGTTGGAGGATTGCCGCCGCCTACGGCAAGATGTATGTTCCGCGCTGGCCGAACTTTCCTAACGGCCGCCCCGACTATCTCAAGCCGCCGGAGCTCATCACCATGACCGGCAATCTGCAGGTGTCCAAGCATGGGCAGGATCGCCAGTTCGACTCGGTGCACTTCAACGGCCCCATGCACCAAGCTTTGATCCGGCGCTTCCTGGAGGAAGAGGTCGGCGTCAATGTCGGCATGGCGCGCTACAGTGATCGCATCCGCTACCGGGCGCTGGCGGTTTACTACCAACGAGTGTCGGAGGCCTTGGTGCATGTGCGCTTTGACCGCCATCTGCCGTTCGGAATGGACCGCGACAAGCGAGCGGTGGCGGAGCTGCTAGCTCCCAACAAGGTGCCGAATACCAAGCATCTGAATTTCGTTTTCTCCACTGCGTATGACTCGGACTGCTGCGCCGCCCTACTGGAAGCTAAGGCTGACCTGCACCTGCTCTCGTATTACGAGATCAAGAAGCGGCCTAAGATACTTAAGAAGTATGCGATGGAGGGCAAGGTGATCAGCAACCGGCCGCCGGTGGGCGTCGAGATCGACTGGGAAAATCCGCGCTATGTCGCGCACCGCGGGCGATCCGTCGCCAAGCGCATTCTGGAACTAGGGAGAGAAGAGAATGTCCGAGCCCATGTTACCACAGGTGCTGATCAATAGGCTGGAGAAGGTCGAACCGGCGCTCGCCATCAACCAGCTCATTCCGCTGCTGACGCACTACTGGTTCACCGGTACGCACCTGATGGCTTACAACGACCAGATCGGCCTGCAGGTGCCGATGAAGACCGAGTTTCGTGGCGCAGTCCCCGGCAAGTTTCTGGAACTACTCAAGGTCAAGAGTACCTCCACGTCCAAGAATAAGCCGGATAAGATTGAGCTGAGTGGCAGCACCAGCGAGCTTGTGGTCAAGCAAGGCCGGCGCACCAACTTCCGGCTCGCTATGCTGGAGCCTAACTTCGTCTTTAAGATGCCGGAGCAGGCGCGCCAGCAACCACTCTCGATGAAGTCGATTGATGCGCTGGTTGACGCTTTCTCCCATTGCCTCATTTCGGTCGGCCGAGATACCTCGACCATCGAGCAACTTGGTATTACACTTGAGCCCAAGGGAAACAACGTCGATCTCTACGCCACCGACGGCGCAACCATAAGCCGCAGCAAGCTCGCTCCCGGAACTATTCGATTGGAAGCGCGCGCCATCGTTCCGACCAAGTTCTGCGAGCAGATGATCGCGCTCTATCGCGCCAAGAGAACGCAATGCGACTTTGAGGTTGGGATTGCAGGCCAGACTAGGTACGCACTCTTCAAGGCTGGACAAACCAGTCTATATGGGCGTCTTCTCGAGAGTAGAAATCCCTTGAACTTCGAGGGCACTGTGGCGTACCATCTGCCCCGCGACCACTCTTCTAAACTTGTAAAAGTCCCCGGCGCTTTACATGCAGCGTTGGAGCGTGCGTGCATTGTGTGCGACGCGCAACGCAGGCTCACCCACATGATCCTCGATAACGGCCGGATGGTCTTGAAGTCCAAATCCGATACCGAGGAAGTGACCGACGAACTACTCTATCCGCACAACGGAGCTAGCAGGCTTGAAGTCAAGCTGGAGCCGAAACTACTCAAGAAGGCGGAAGACTACGACAAGATGATGGTGCATGGGCCTTGCGTCATAATGGCGAAAGGCCAATCCGTCTATCTCGTTTCCTGCAGCACCGCGTAGACCTCCCCACCTTCTTGCGTTTGCGTTTCCCTAGGACCAACCTAGAAGGGGAAGCTATGTCCTTTTTTCCGTTCGGCGGGCGCGTGGCGCTCGCGACTGCGGCCGGCTTTTCTAAGGACCTCCTGCACCAGAACGAATGCACACTATGTCCGCTCAATAACGCCGATATATGCAGCCCCAAGATGAAGCCGACCGGCACGCGCAAGCCGGTCATTTACGTTTTGGGCGAGGCACCCGGCCCGGAGGAGGATCGGCTAGGCCGTCCTTTTGTAGGCCCGTCCGGCAAGCTAGCGAAGCGCCACCTTCCGCCTGCGGTGCAGGAGCTAGTCCGGTGGGGCAACGTGATCCGCTGCTACCCCGGCAAGGACCAGCACGGCAAGGTCAACACTCCCGGCCCGATCGAGATTGAGACCTGCCGCCCCTCGGTCATCCGCGATATCGAGGCCACGAAGCCGGAGGCCATCTTTGGGTTCGGCAACGTCCCGCTCAACTGGCTGATCGAGGAAACCGGAATAACCAAGTGGGCGGGACGGCGCATTCCGGTCAAGGTCGGCAAACACGTCTGCTGGTACTATCCCTTCCTGCACCCGGCCGCGATCCTGCACAACAAGCCCGAATATCATCCCGGTCCCTATCAATCCGAGGACGAGTTTGCGCTGGCGTTCCAGCTGAAGCGCGCCATCCGGGAGCTCGACCGCCTGCCCGCTCCCGTCGTCCACGACGAAAAGGAAGCCCTGCGCGGGTTGGAGATCATCACCGGGCACGGCGGCGAGGCCGACCTCGAGCGCCTCAAGGCTTTCCTAGCCGAGCTCGATGCGGAGTTCGTTAGCGGCTTCGACTACGAGACCAATGCCATCAGGCCCTACGCCAAGAAGACTAAGCTGCTGAGCGTGGCCTTTGCCGGCAGCAAGCGGGCAGTCGGCATCGCGCTTTCCCATAAACGCACCGGCTGGACGCCGAAGCAACTTAAGATAGTCCACGACTTGCTGTTCAAGTTTCTAGTAAGCCGCGGCCAGAAGCGCCGGCTTGTGGCCCACCAGCTCCCATTCGAAGTCGAGTGGTCGGCCATGTGGTTCGGCGATGAGGTTATCTGGAACACCGGTTGGGGCGATACTGCGAGCCAAGCCTACATCCTCGACGAGCGCCCATGGACCTTATCGCTCGATTTCCTCGTCAGGGAATACTTTGGCTTCAGCATCAAGAGCATCGACAACTTAGACCGCAACGCACTCGACGATGCCCCGCTGGAAAGCGTCCTGCGCTACAACGCACTTGACTCCAAATACGCCCGCCTCGTCTTCAACGTGCAGGAAAAGCGCTTGAAGGAGGAAGGCTTGATCGAGGTCTACCGGCACCAGTTGGAGCGTACTGTTGCGGTGGTCCCGACGCAGCTGAATGGCGTGCCGATAAACCAGGAAACCAACTTAGCGCTCAAGGCCAAATACGAGCGCAGCCTGCGCAAGATTGAAGGCACCATCGAGAGTCACCTACAGGCGCAGCTTTACAAGCGCCGCACTGGCGCCACTTTCCGGCCTTCCGCATTAGACGACGTGCGCCGCTATCTGATCCTCGTCCTCGGCCTGAGCGATTTCGAAAAGAGACATGGGCTTAGTGTTGATGAAGCCCAGCTGGCGGAAATAGACGACCCGATCATCCGGCTCGTGCGACGCTGGCGCAAGGTCAATAAAATCCTTTCGACCTACATCCTACCGGTGCAGCGTGGCGATGGGCATGTCCAAGACGATGGCTACATGCACCCGATCATCAGCACCACCAAAACCCGGACTTGGCGGACCTCAAGCGAAGAACCCAACACACAGAACTGGCCGATACGCGATCCGGCCGCGCTCGAAGCCCGTACCCAGGTGTCGGCCGGTCCGGGTCACTCCGTCGTGGCGTTTGACTTTGCCGGCATCCAGGCCCGCAACGTGGCGATGGAAAGCGGCGACGCCGCTCTAATCAAACACTTCCATGAGCGCTACGATATCCACGCCGATTGGATGGGCAGGATCGCCAAGATAGCCCCACGCTGGATACCGGGAGGATTGAGCGCAGCGGAGAAGGACAAGGCCCTCTTCAAGAAGCACCGGCATCAGGCCAAGAACAAGTTTGTGTTCCCCTCGTTCTTTGGCGCCCGTCCCAAGTCCATAGCCCGTTCGCTCCACATAGATATCCGCGATGCGGATAAAGTGCAGCGCGTCTTCTGGCAGGAGTTCCCTGATATCAAGGAATGGCAGGAGCAGCTCGTGCGCTCCTACTACAAGCTAGGCTATGTGACCGGCTTGAGCGGCTTCCGCCGCCGGGCTCCCGTTATCCATAACGAGCTCATCAACAGCCCGATCCAGTCCGACGAGTCTCGCATCGTCTGCGGCGCCATGGTCCGGGTTGCCCGCCTCGGCCTTCCCTGCACCATGGAAATCCACGACGACCTAACCTTCATCATGCCGAATAAGAAGATCGACGAATATTCGGAACTGATTATCACCGAGATGCTGCGCATCGACCTCGATTGGGTCAACGTCCCGCTCGAGGTCGAGATGAAGGTCGGTCCTAACTGGGGAGAGATGGAAGAGGTCGGCAAGTATGAGAGTGTTGGGAAAGACAGCTGGAGGGAGATAGCGTGAATGGCTGACGCGGCATTCGATGAGACCGACTCGCTGCATACGCGCTTCCGGCCCATTCGCTTCAAGGATGTGATTGGGAACGAGGAACAAGTCACCGCGCTCTACAAGGCTATCAAAGCCAAGCGCTCCCATGCTTTCCTTTTGGTTGGACCGAGCGGTGTAGGCAAGACGACGCTGGCGCGCATCTGTGCGAAGTCCCTGGGCTGCACCGAGTTCGGTCTAAGCGAAATCAACGCGTCCAAGTTCACCGGCGTGGATGACATGCGCGCGGTGGAGGACATGGCGATGTACCAACCCTTTGGCGGCTCGTCGCGCGTCATCATCATCGACGAGTGCCATAGCCTAAGCCCGCAGGCGTGGCAAAGCTTGCTCAAGGTAACCGAGGAACCGCCGAAGCACGTCTACTGGTTTTTCTGCACCACCAACCCGCTGAAAGTACCGGCAACGATCAAGACCCGGGCGATGTCCTTCAACCTGAACTTGGTTAGGGAAGAGGACCTCCGGGAGTTGGTGGAAAACATCGCCGGCAAGGCCGAGATCGCTTTGCCGAAGGGAGTGGTTGAGCTTATAGCTAGAGAGGCTGACGGCAGCCCCCGGCAGGCCTTGGTCTACCTCGAAAAGGTTCGCAGCGAGACGGACTACGACGCGGCCGAGCGCGCACTTGAGAAAGCCGCAGCTGGAGTAGAGGCGATTGAGTTGTGCCGGTATCTCTGCGCTGGCGGCAAGTTGCAGTGGGCTAAGTGCAGCTTCCTACTAGACCAGATGCAGACTAACGACGAGAGCCCAGAAGGCGTGCGTATTGTGGCGATGAACTATGCGCAGAAGGCCTTGCGTGGCGCCAAGAACGATGACCGCGCGCAATACCTGCTGCATGTACTCGACAAGTTCTCCGTCTCATTCAGCCAAGAAGCCAAGGCCGAGCAGTTCGCTTTGCTTTGGCTCGCGGTGGGCCGGATCGTCTTCAACTGATAGGCAGCCCCATGCCGGAAGAACGGCGACGACTGGCGCCGCAACCGCGGCGCGATCCAACGCCAACCCATTCTGAGTACGAGGGTGGGTTGCCGATCGACGAGCACGCACTACACTCCGACTGCAGGAACCAGCCGGAGCTGTTCTACCATATTGCGCGCGCGGTTGCCCAGGCCCGGACGGAACATGAAAGCGCCAAGGTCCACCTCAAGCGCATCTCGGCCGAGACCGAGCTAGCCATTCGGCAGGACGCCGAGGCTGGCGAGGTAAGGATGACGGAAGGCCGGTGTACTGCGATGGTGCTAACTTCTGAGGTGGTGCAGGCCGCAACGCGAGCGGTATTGCAAGCCAGCTCCCGGCTCGAAGACCTCATTGCTTTGAAGGAAGCATATGTCCAACGCAAGGACATGCTCAAGGAGTTAGTCTCAATGTATCTTTCGAGCTACTACGCGGACCCGGTGCGCGGCTCCGAGTCCAGATTGCGCGATGCGGCCGTGGAGGGTGTTCGCGCCAGCCGGCGTCGAGACCAAGAAACCAACAGGAGGTAGTGGAATGGTGAATAAGCGCGTTGGGAATATGCGCCGCGACAACGGCCGCGGTAGCAGCTTCGAGTACGTTCCGGCCAAGTCTGACTTCGTCAAGCGGCAGACGGAGCGCAGGCTCGGCCGGCAGTTCGACGGCATCTTCAAGGACAAATACTTGCAGCTCAGCAAGCTGCAGGAAGGCGACAACCGGTTCCGCATCTTGCCGGCCACCTGGAAGCCGCATGATGATTTCGCCTACGTCGTTTGGGTGCACAAATATATGGAAGGCGGGAGCTACGTTTGCCCCGCCAAGATGAACGAGACCCGCTGCCCGATCTGCGAGGAAGCGCAGCAGGCTCGCCGCGATAAGGACACCGAGCGCGCCAGCGAATACACCGCGAGCGAGACGATGGTTTGCTGGGTGATCGACCGCAAGTCCCGCGAGTTCGAGGATCGGCCGCAGCTCTACGCCATGCCGCCAACGCTCTACAAGGATATCTGCGGCGTGATTTACGATACCGAGACCGGCAAGGCGACGATGATCGACCACGACCGCAAAGGCTACGACATTCGCGTCAAGCGCACCGGCACTAAACTCAATACCCGCTACCTGCCGATGCTGGCCAACTCGCCTACTCCAATCAGCGCCGACCGGGACTCGATGGCGGAAATAATAGCCTACATCACCGCCCATCCCGTTCCGAAATGTCTCGAGATCAAGTCCGAGTCCTACCTCGATAAGATCATGAGCGGGACCTCCGGGAGCCGGGACCCGGAGCTTGATGAGGACGAGGAGGATGACGAGGATGAGGATGACGCGCCCAAGAAGCGCAAGAAGGGCGCCAAGGCCTACGGCGACGACGACGAGGTGGAGGATGATGACGAGCCTGCACCCAAGAAGAAGCGGCCCAAACTGCGCGCCGCGGAAGACGAAGAGGAAGAAGACCAAGATGCCGACGACCAGGAGGATGACGATGATGCGCCGCCGCCGAAGCGGCGCAAGCTGCGGGCTGCGGATGAGGACGAGGATGAGGACGATGCGCCAGCTCCTAAGCGCAAGAAGAAGGCCGCAGTTGCTGACGACGACGATGACGCAGACGAGGACGACGCGCCCCGCCCCCGCCGTAAGCTTCGGGCTGCGCCTGCGGACGAAGACGAGGATGATGAGGACGAGCCTGCTCCAAAGCGCAAGAAGCTCAAGGCCCGGGCTGAACCCGAGGAAGAGGACGAGGAAGCCGACGACCAGACGGACGACGATGAAGACGAGGATGACGCACCGCCGCCCAAGCGTCGTGGCCGCGCCGAAGGCCGGCGAGCGGCTCGGTGATTAGACCTCGCATCAAAGCCGCATCGGGCGGGAGGAACTACTTCTCCCGCCCGAAGCAAGACGTGGACTTCATTTCCTCCGGATCTAAGCTGCTGGACCTAGCCTTAGGTGGTGGCTGGGCAGAAAACCTAGTCAGCAACATCGTCGGGGATAAATCAACCGGCAAGACGCTGCTCTGTATCGAGGCCGCCGCCAACTTCGCTCTCAAGTACCCCAGCGCCCGGATCAAATACCGGGAGAGCGAGGCCGCCTTCCTGCCCTCATATGCGGCTGCGCTCGGTATGCCGATCGAGCGTGTGGACTTTGGCCGGGAGCGCTTGGACACAGTGGAGGATATGTTCGACGACCTGAGTGATACCGTGAAGCGCAAAGGACGCTGCCTGTATATCCTCGACTCATTGGACGCACTATCCGATCGCGAGGAAATGGCGCGCGACATGGACAAGGGAAACTACGGGACCAAGAAGGCCAAGAATATGAGTGAGATGTTCCGGCGCATTGCTGGCACACTCCACGATGCCCGCCTCACGCTGATGATCGTCAGTCAGATACGCGACAACATCGGCGCGACTTTCATGATGAAGAAAACTACGCGCAGCGGAGGCCACGCGCTCGACTTCTACGCCAGCCAAGTGATTTACCTCGCCCAGCTCGGCCAGCTGAAGCGAACCATAAGCGGCATCGAGCGGGTGGTGGGCGTCAAGGTCAAAGGCAAGTGCGAGAAAAACAAGGTGGCGCTGCCTTTCCGCGAGGCCGAGTTTGCGATCCGGTTCGGCTACGGTGTCGACGATCTTGAGGCTTGCTGCGAGTGGCTAAAAATGGCAAAGTCACTAGGCGAGGCGGGCGTGCCGTCTGACTACAAAGGCTTCCTGCGAGAGATTGCCAAGGAGAGCAACGGTACCTACCGTAGAGTTGCGCGCAATATACACACCGTCGTCGAGTCGCGCTGGTACGAAGTAGAAAAGAGCTTCCTTCCGACGCATCGAAAATATGACTTTTAGGAGGGCTACTATGGGTATTCTCGATGATGACGATGAAGACGAGGATGATGTGGACGTTGGCAGCATCCGTTCACACCGGCGCAAGCCGGTCGCCTATGGTGATGACGAAGACGAGGATGATGTCCCTAAGCGCAAGCGCCGCTACAATTATGACTACGACGAGGAGCTGGTCGAGCTACTGCAAGACATCGAGCAGCAGCGGCGTAGGCTCCACCTCAATCTGAAAAACCTGCAAGCCTTGCTTGCCCACGATCCTGAGCTCAAGGCGAGATATCTTGAGTTCCAGCGCAACGGTGGCATCACCGCCGCCGAGCTGGAGCGCTACCTCGCCTACGATCTCCCACTCAAACGGCCACGCATAACCTACAGCCGCAAGCATCTGCGCTTGGTGTCCAGCACTAATCCGGTGAAGCGAAGCCGTCCAAGGCGGCGAGGAGGAAACGACGACGACGCCGCCTAGGGAAACTAATTTCCTTCCTTTTACTGTCCGGGGAAGGCGATGCGACCGTTAGGGCAGAACCTAGTAGAAGGAGAACTGAAATGGTGAAAGCAGACTTGCGACGTATCCTCACGGATCAAAACTACCGACCGCTGGACGCAGCTGACCTCGAGCAATATGGGTTCAGCGGCATTCATACGGTCATGGTCCACGTTGGGGAAAGACGAATGGTGATCTGTTTAGTCAAATCCCAGAAAGGCAACGACTACTCCCTGAGCGAATACGATACCGACGCCGGCGCTCAAGCGCACCGCGACGGCATGCGTGCCGTCTATGTGGCCCAAATCGATCCGGATAATCCAACCCGGATTTTGGCTTGGGAAACGCTCAAGAACGTCCTGCGGCATATCGGCGACGCTCAACCGCGCGATGGGAGGCATGGGCCTTACTGGTACATCAAGGCCAAGTCGTTCTTGCTTGGCGGCTCCGGTGTCAAACGTGAGACCTGGGCTCCCGGCACCTTGATGGAAATGCTGCGGGAAGGGCAACAGCGTCCTAGCCGGAATGGTAACGGCAATCACCGGCGGCGTATGCAGGATGACGAGCAACCCGCAGACTACTGAGTGAGGTATGAGTAATGCGTAAGGGCGGTGGCAAGCAGAAAGGCTCTCAGTTCGAGCGTGAAGTTTGCCGCCGCCTCTCCCTCTGGGTTACCGAAGGCAAGAAGGTGGATTGCTTCTGGCGCAGTGCGATGTCAGGAGGGCGTGCAACCCGAGCGCGCGGCAAGGTCCGGCAGGCTGGCGACATTTGCGCGGTAGCGCCCGAGGGTAATGCCTTCGCCGATCAGTGGTTTGTGGAGTGCAAGCACGTCAAGGCGCTCAACCTTGAGGGCTTCCTCATCAAGGGACTCGGCAAGCTGCACGAGTTCTGGAAGCTAGCGCGGAGCGAGGCGCGCAAGTACCATCGCGATCCGATGATTATCTGCAAGCAGAATGGCTGGCCGGTGCTGGTCATCAGCCGTCCTAACCACGTCGCGCATTGGGCTCCACCAATCATTGTAACCGAGGGCTTCGATGTCACAAGGTTCGAAGACTTACTTGCCGCCCCCTACGACTGAAGCCGAAAACGGCCTAGGTCTAGGCTACACAATAAATAGCGACAACTCGATTACCTGCCATCGCTGCAAAAAGCGTTCGCATAATATCAATGACGTTATCCATCGTTACTGCGGGCATTGCCATATCTTCCACGATACACCAAAAGGAACGCAGCCGTGACCGACCTAGTCGTTGGTGATCCCCATCTCAACGACAATCCGCGCGACGCATACCGCCATAAGTTCTTCGCCGACGTGCTCCCGGGCCTGCTGCTTGACCGCAAGCCTGACCGCATGGTCGTGGTAGGCGACATCACCGACGAGAAGGACCGGCACTCGGCTTGGCTAGTGAATAAGGTCGTCGGTCATTTCCATATGCTGACCAATCACGTGGCCGAGATCATCATCCTCAAGGGCAATCACGACTACGAGGACGAGAACAACCCGTTTTTTCATTTCCTCAATCGCATCCCGGGCCTGCGCTTTGTCTCGCACGTCATCCGCAAGCAGGGCACGCTATTCCTCCCGCACACAACGGATCATGTTCGCGACTGGAGCGACCGCAAGGAAGCGCCGCTGGCCTACGCTCACAACACCTTTGAGGGCGCGCTCGGCGGCAATGCCACTAAGCTGCGCGGCATTCCGCTCGAGGCCTGCCCTGCAGCGTTAGTGATTTCCGGCGACGTCCACGTGCCCCAGATGTTAGGCAAATGCGTGTACGTGGGAGCTCCCTACCGCATCGATTTTGGCGACGACTTCGAGCCGCGCTTGCTATTCGTGGAACCTAAAAATAACTGGATCACAACCTGGACCTCGTTCCCGGTAGGCGAGCTGGTCCCGCAGAAACGTCTCATCGAGTTAGCCAACCCGGAGGAACGCAAGGCGCCTAACTGTAGGCCCGGTGATATTCTAAAGATACGAGTCAATCTCAAGTACCGCGACATCGCAGACTGGCCTGCCACGCGGCAGACGATCGCCACTTGGGCTAACGAGAAGGGCTTTGTGGTCCACTCAATCCTTCCGCGCGTGCACTACAAAGCCGGGGCGCGCCCGGTTGCAGCCGATCGCAAGACCGACGAAGAGCTGGTCCGTGAGTTTGCTGGCGCAGCCGGCCTCGATAAGGCTACCACAAAAACCGGAGTGAGATTGCTGCTATGACGAAATATCGACCGCACCGTGGCATGCTTGCCGACGCAATGCGCGAAGTCCACGAGGTCAAATCTTTTGGCGAGCTGATCCGCGTCATGCGCGCCGAGGTTGAGAGTTGGTATCCACCTGATAAGCTCCCGACGGAGGCCAACACAAAAGTTGAGTATTATGGCCGCGATGATCGCATAGGATGGGACACTTACATCGTCACGGTTGATGGACAAGCTTGGGGCTTCACCGATGGGCCTGTCCCATGAACCTGAGCTTCCGCCGCCTGGTCATCCGCAACTTCAAGGCCTTCCAAGGCCCGGTGAAGCTCGATCTAGCCTCGCAAGGCCTCGGCCTGCATTTTGTTGCCGGCAAGAATGTGTTGGAGCCTAGCCTGCACTCCAACGGCGCCGGCAAGTCCTCGCTCTGGGATGCACTCATTTGGTGCCTGTACGGCAAGACCGTGGACAACCTACGCAATCCCGACATCAAGCCGTGGACGGGAGCGCGCGAGACCCGCGTCACTCTCTTATTCCGTTGCGACGAGGCGCACCACCGCGTGACCCGCACCACCTTTCCTAACCGCCTTGCGCTTGACGGCGAGATTGTAAGCCAGGACCGCATCGACAATACGCTTGGCATGGGCTTCGATTTGTTTACCAACACGATCCTGATGGGCCAAGGCCGGCCGCTTTTCCTTGAGCTCCCGCCCCGCGACAAGCTCGATCTGTTCTCAACCGTTCTTGATCTCGAAAAGTGGGAGCGGCGCAGCAGCAAGGCAGCTGAACTGACGAAGGAGCTAGACCGCGCTCTGATCCGGCTTGAAGAGGCCGTCCGGCAAGGGCAGGGCGAGCTGGAGCGGGTGAAGGCCTCGATTGAGGAAACCAAAGTGGAGCACGATCGCTGGGAGACGACGCGCTTCCAAGACGACTTGAACGCCATCGCCGAGGTCAAGCGGCTGGAGAAATCAGTGACCTCGCTGCGCTCCGAGCGCGACAAGGCTGACCTCGAATACGATAGTGCCGAGACCGAAATCCGGGCCCAGCGCGCGCACAAGACCCAACTGCAGGAATATCTCGAGCTCGCTACCGCGCAGCAACAGCAGGAGGAACGGGAGCTGGCCGCCAAGCGCACTGAGCTGACGGAGATACGAGCTGAACTGGTGCGTGAACTTGCTGATGGCGACACCTGCCCTACCTGCGGCCAGCAGATGACCGCGCAAGGCCTAGGCGAGCACCGCAAGCGGCTCAAGCAGAAGCGTGACACACTGAAGGCCGCAATCGAGCTCGGCGTCAGTGCTGGCACCCTCTCCGCCATCTCCGACCTGCACGCGCAGCTGGCCACGCTCAAGGAAAGCGCCTTAGAGTTCCAGCGCAAGGCTGATGCTGCCAATGACCGCATGATCGCGCTTGATCCCCAGCTTGCCCAGCTGGAGGCTAAGATCGAGCAGACCAAGGTCACCAAGTCCCGGCGCGAGCGCGAAGAGAACCCGTTCGAGTTTCAGCTGGCGCAGCTGCGTTCTCAGCGAGCTCAGGCCAAGGAGAATATCCGTGGAGCCCAGGAAGAGATTGAGGCCAAGACCCGGGATCGGGCACGCACCGCGTTTTGGGTCAAGGGCTTCAAGGATGTCCGGCTATTCGTGATCGAGGAAGTCCTGTTGGAGCTAGAAGTGGCCAGTAATGCACTGCTAGACCAGTTTGGCTTGATGGGTTGGGCGATCCGCTATAGCATCGAACGCGAGACTCAATCCGGCAACGTTAGCCGGGCCCTGAACGTGGAAATAATCTCGCCGCATAACTCCGGCCCGGTGCGGTTCGAAAGCTGGTCGGGTGGGCAGCAGCAGCGGCTGCGCTTGATTGGTTCGCTGGCGTTGTCGGACGTGCTACTGGAGCGCGCCGGAGTTAGGCCGTCGATGGAAATACTCGACGAGCCGTCAAGGTCGATCACTTCGCGTGGCGTGCGTGATATCGTGGACGCGCTAGCCGACCGGGCGGCGCAGCGTCAGATGCAGATTTACTACACCGACCATTCTGCGGTACAGTCGAGCCGGTTTGCTAACTCGATCGTGGTCACGCTGGACGGGAATGGTGCACACCTATGAGAAAAGATTATCCCACGGACGCGTGGACTAAGGAAGTTTGCAAGATTGGCAAAGGCTACTTCACCTGCCGTTATCTAGCGATCGCCGCCGATGGCTGGTCGTGTGAGAAGCATAGCGCCCTGCGTAAGCACCTTGATGCTCGCGTCGCGAGCAAGACCATCACCGCGCGCGGCGACAACTGCCCTGGAAAGGATGCACGATGACTAAGATGTCGGACAAGGAAGCGGATGCGCTTCATATCGCCGAAACGGACGGGCGCTGGATTACTCCCGAGGCGCTTCCTACTCCTTACGAAGACGAGCTGCTTACTTGCTTGATCGAGGAAATGCTCGAGGTCGGCCAACGAGCCTGCAAAATCCAGCGCTTCGGTGCCAAGCAAATCCAACCTGGGCATGATGATAACAATATCCAGCGCATGTCGCGTGAGTACGGCCAGATGTGCTACGTCTGGGACTTACTAAGCGAGTGCGGATTGGTCGATCAGCAGGAAGCCCAAAGGGGCTACCACGAGAAGGGCCCTAAGCTCAGAAAATATATGCAGGCCAAGCCATGAACGGTTCTGATCCTCCACTGACGGATACGATTGATAGCTTGCGCCGCGAGCGCAACCTCGCACAGAAGCTCGATGAACAACAACGCGAGTGGTTCATGGCTCACGACGCCTATCACAAGGCTTCCGAAGCTTATAACCAACGGCTTGAATTAGTCCGCGCTGAGAGAGGACGTGGCAACTGGTCAATGAAATTGGACGCCGAATATAACGCGCTACACGACGCGCAAGCCGCAGCTTTGAGGGCGGATGAAACCTTCTATCAGGCCCTCCGCGCCGCCCATGATTAAGTTCTACAGTCGGGTGCAGAAGATCGAGCGCAAGAGCCGGGTGCTGCGGGCCTGGAAGGAAGGCGATGACGTCAAGACCGAGACCGAAGACCTCGGCTTCTACCTGCTGCTGGAGGACAGTATGGAATATCTCTATGTCGGGCACACCGCACCAACCTCGCTCAAGGTAGGCGATCGAGTGGCCGTCCTAATTACGAAGGTCTAGGATGCCGCGCCCGCCCAGACGGCCTAGGGTTACTCGCCCGCTCGAGTTCGCATCGATGCAGGAGCTAGACGCATTGCGGGCGGAGCTAAGGCGAGTCCAAGACGCAATCCAAACCCGCGTGACTCGCAGCGTGAATACGATCGAAGCCAGCACGCAGGCGATCCAAACCAACGTGCAGACGCTCGACGAAGTAAAAACGGCATTACGGGATATCCGTCTCATGCTTGGTCTGGAAACTTCCCAGAACGCTAGAGTGCTTTCCGAGCCGGTGCCGTGGTCCTATTTCCACGTCTGGATCGCGCGCATCAACGAGCGCCTAGAACGATTGGAGCGAGAGCGGCCATGATTATAAATCAGGACGTCAACGCCAAGGTCAAAGACTACACCCAGACCGAAAGCGAAGTCCTCGTCACCAAGATGTTCCCCACTCTGCAGGGCGAGGGACCGCTCGCCGGACAGTTTGCGGTCTTCCTGCGCCTAGCCGGGTGCAATCTGGGAGCTAAGCACAGCTGCGAATGGTGCGACACCGACTTCAAGCTGAAGGAAGGCAAGGTGCGCCGCATCTGCGATCTGCTAACCGAGGCTGAAGACTTCGCGCTCGGCAAGCGCAAAATCCTGGTGCTGACCGGAGGCGAGCCGCTGCTGCAAAATCCATTCCGGCTGGTGGAGTATTTCCTCAATCATGGTTGGCTAGTGCAGATCGAAACCAACGGCTATTTTTGGTCAGACGAAATGGATACGGTGACCAGCCGGCATCAGGAATGGCTGATGGTGGTGCTCTCGCCCAAGGTCAATCAGCGGCTCGAGTATCCGGTCATCAAGCCGAAGCTGCTGAAGGCTTCCAGCTGCCTTAAAATCTTGGTGGATGCCGACGAGAAGTCCCCCTATCACAAGGTGCCGCCATTCGCCTTCGAATATCTTAGCCGCGGTGCTGGCCATCCGTGCTACGTTAGCCCGATCAACCACTATCGCCGCGTGCCATTTTCCAAGGACGAGCCGGTAGGGTTCTGGGACACGCTCGGCTCGCCGCTCGACTTCCAGCGCTGCAAAGCCAATCATCGCTACGCCGCTGCGCTCGCGATGAAGTACGGCTTCCGGCTTTCCCTGCAAACACATCTTTGGGCCGAGGTAGAGTGATGGATTGGTTCGCTGGCCTATTTGATGTGGCCTACGGTTTCCTAGATCAGGTTATGATCTGCTGGGACGAACTGCTGGACTTGCTGCTCCCATTTCGACGCCGGCGGCGTTACCATGACCGATGACGTGACCCACGAGGTTCGGCACCTTAGGGAGGCGATGGCCTCGACTGCGCTCGCGCTCTTTGCCCTCGCCGCCCGGCTGCGACGCAAAGGCCAGATCAACGAGTCGCAGGAGCTGGAGCGGCTCGCCATTGAGCTGCAGGATATTATCCACCCGCCCAAGCCAGAAGGAGGAACCGACTATGATGAACGAGGCACACCTAGGCCTAGAAGAAGAAACCGAAAATGACGAGAATGCCTTAACGAGCGTGATGGACCACGCGGTGGGGGCTGCCGCCCGGGCCGCCTACGATGCTGCCTACGTTACTGCGCTCAAGACCGCCCGGTCCGTCCTGCGGTCCACAAACGCCAAGGTAACCCTCGAAGTGCTGAATGATATGATCTCGGTGTTCGAGCCGGACCCGGCTAGGCCCGAGGAAGCGGAAGACGAGGACGAAGACGAGGACGAGCCAGGAGCCCCCCGGATAGGGTCGCTTCCGGTGCCCCCGGATACGACCGGGAGCGCCTAGGGCAAGGCCTAGGAGCGTTTTCTAGGCCTGCCCTAGGCTCGCCTACCTGCCCCCGGGCCAAATCGCGTCCTAGGCCCTCTTAGGCCGATCCCGCGAAGGCCCCGGTTGGGGCCTTTTCCTTGCGACCATGCCCCCGGCTTGCCCCCGGTTGCCCCGCGTTGGTGCAGGACATAGCCGAGCAAGCGGGAGTTGCGCCGACCATGGCCCCGGGAGCTCGGACCACGATCTGCGCTGCTCGGCTCAACCTCGGACAACTCGGATCAACCTCGGACAAAGCGCACCATGCTCGGCTATGGTGCAGGAAGTCCGGCGATGTTCGGACCTTCGAGGGGACAAGCGGAGCAAAGCCGCATATGTCCCCCGTTGTCCCGGTGTTGTTCGGGAGTGAGCCGGGCAGGCGCAGGTCATAATATTACCCAAATGAGTAAACAAAGAAAGAAAGTGAGTCATATTTTCCGTTGACTTAGATTGGCAATGAGCTATCTTACTCAAGTTAGGAACGCAGAACGGAAACGGAGTAAGTCAATGGCCACCTACAAAGTTAGCAAGCCTCTCAAGCCCCTCTCGGCCGCAACGCAAGAATGGCTCGCCCAGCGCCTCGCCCAGGAAAAGTTCCTCTTCGACAACGGCGTCCCGCTTAGCGAAATCTCCAAGCTTGGCAAAGACGAGATCGTCGAGGCCATCCGGCACATCGAAATTGCAAAGCGCAAGTAATCCAACATGCGCACCTTCCTCGCCCACATTCGCGCCTTTTGGCACGAGCTAAACCAACCCAACTTTTGGGGCTGAAAATGCAACCCTGGACCGATTACCCCGAGCACAAGCGCGCCAATCCGTACGATCCGGCTTGGGACGTGAACGCCTATCCTTTCGTCGTTCGGTGGTACGTTTCCTATCCCGACCGGCTGACCCGCTGGGTGACGCGCATCCGCGAGTTCGCCACGCTTGAGGAAGCAGTTGCAGCCTACAAGCGCCCCTTCCGCGGTCTGTCGATCGACCTGATGAAGTTCAACGGTGGCCCTCCTGGCCGACACATGGACATGCTCGCTCGCCGCAAGGCCGGTAAGAAAACCAAGTGGAGCGACCAAGTACCGGCCGCGCTCCGGGCTCCCATCATCCCTGCAACCCCAACGGAGTAACGACAAATGTCCATCGACGACCGACCAATCTACGACCGAAAGCTAACCCCGCTTTACAGCGGTGCAACCCACTTCGGCTTCTACGACAAGAAGGCCGCCTTCGTCGGCTATTCGTGGCAAGTCTTTACCGCGGTTTACACACCAGTGAAGGAAGGCGCTCTTTCCGGCTACATCCTGCGCGACGGCCTGCCGCGCGAACACATCATGATCGCGGCGAACCCTACCCGCGACGGCAAGTCCTACGGCGCGTGGACTGGCTACCTTCACTGCCTCAGCAAGGCCGAGGCCGAGAAGCTGATCGATAAGCGCATCGCCCAGGCGCGCAAGCGCGACACCAAAAAGTTTGGAGTAGTGTGATGACCCGGAGGATTACTCGCATCGACCGCATCCTGCAGGCCCAGGCGCGTGTGGAGTTGGCGCGCCAACAGCTGGAGCAGCTGGATGCCTTGGACCCGCGCTTCGCCGGCGCGATCAATGAGTATCGCGCTGCATTGGATGATCGCAGCGTCGTGGAAAAGGTGGTGCTCAAATGAGCCGTACTTTTGAAGGTTGGATCTATCTAGCTAAGTGCAGCATTCGCGGCATTAGCGAAGAGAACGCCAAGGCGGTCGCAAGGCTGTGTTACGAGACCGACCAGAGTGGAGGCAAGGCCGCGGTGTGGCACGCTTCCAGCCTAGTCCACGGCAATGCGGTTTGCCCTTGCTACGATTGTTACGGGCAGGCTCCGATCGGATAAAGCCCGCAATTTATTTCAGCACCTAAGCACAGGCCCCGGTTCGTCCGGGGCTTTTTATTTGGCTGTTGACTTATCCGTGGGTTGAGTTAACTAGGAGGGTGACTTAACTCAAACCCCCAACGGAGACGACCCATGAAGTCCTTCATCTCGGCCGTGATTGCAGGCTCGCTGATTGCCGCCCCGGCCCAGGCCATCAACGTTTCCTACACCCCTACTTCGATCGAGACCTTTGCGCGTTCGGTTAGCCAGATGTACGATGGCACTCCCGTCCAGCTCCGGGCCCGAGTCGGCAATCCGACCGTGTTCGCCGTCAACCTTGAGACATTGAGGAAGATGCCGCTTGTCGACAAAGCCGCCTTTCGGGACGACGTTAGATTTTACGGGCAGGCTAATCGGATTTTGGGCAAGCCCGTTAGCCGGCTCGTCTTCGTCGAAAAAAGTATGAGCGCGCTGAGCGCGGAATATCAATATCGCGTGGTGCTCCACGAAATGATGCACCTGTACGATTTCGAAGTTAACCCGGAGAAGTCCAAGGCCAAGGCCTTCGTCGCAGCCTTCCAGAAAGACAAGGCCAAGGTGACGGCTTATCTCAAGGGCAACGATGTTAGCAAAGACGACCTGCGGATCATCGTGGCCTACGCCCATTATCTGGAAGCGCCGAAGGAAGCGTTTGCGGAAGCTGGCGCGCGTTTGATCTCGCCCCCGACCAACGAGAATGCGCGCGAGAACTTCTTTGCGATCTTCGCTAACGTCACCGCCTATGTCGAGGCGCAGCTGCGCAAGGACGGGATCGTCACTAACGTCCCGGCGTCCAAGCCGGTGGAGGCCAAGGCGCCAGCAGCGCCGCAGCAGAGTTGGATCGACGGGCCGCTCGGCGGCCTCTGCCCGCAAGGGACCCACCTGGATCCATTCGCTTCCGGGATTTGCGTAAAGGATCGAGTATGGCCGTCGCAACTTCTCAAGCAGGAGGAGTGACCTAAAAACCTGGACTTGCAAAATCCCTGATTTGATATCAATCTAGAAATGCAAGAGCAAAAAAGGAGTGTGGTGCTGTGAGAGCTGGTGCAGATAAGGGTTTGCGGACTGTGGCCGCGCCCAGCGTCAAGCTACTTGAATTGTTCGAGGAACATAAGCTAGCCTGCCAGACTGCTGCCGATAAAATGCATCAAGGCGATCGCAGTCGGATCCTGCTACTCCGTCTCGTCGGTGGTTGGCAGAAAGAGATCCAGCAGCTGCGGTTGCAGCTTGGTCTAGCGAGCTAGGTCGCCCGACGGAAGTGGGTGCCTGCCTCTCACGCCAAGCGGCGCGCACCCCAGAAATTTTGGAATTTCGAACAAGTCCCCGCTAACCCGCTGAAATCCGTCGCTTTTCCCGGTGATGCCGGGTTCCCAGGGTTTTACCCCGTTCGACCCCGGCTAGGACCGCCGGAAACGGCCCAAGGAAGCGTTTTCCCGCCTGCCCCTTCACCGCCCTAGCCTAACCCGCTGAAATCGCGCCAAAACGCGGTTTCCGGCCGACCTTGACCGAGCCATAAGGCTGGTATAAGTTCCTCAACCCAAGCGCCATATCGCCCAATCCGGCTGGGACCCCGGAAAAGGCCTAAAAACTCAGGGAAAACGGGCTTGGCCGAGGGGAATTGGATTTTGGTCCGCACCCAGCCGCAACGCGAGCGCCTCGCCGTCCGGCATGTCCACCGGGTCGGGCAAGCCTGCTACCTCCCGACCTTCTGGGATCAGAAGCTGAAACGGCGCACCGTCCTGTTCGCCTCCTATCTGTTTGCGTTTGTCCGTGACGGCAGTTTCGGCTGGCTGAACTCGCTGCCCGGCATCGTCAGCGTTGTCCACTTCGGCGAACGGCCCGCACTCGTCCCCGCTCCCATAATCGAGTCCCTGCGTGCGCGCGAAAACGCTAACGGCAACGTCGTCCTAGCCTCGCAGGAAGAGTTGCAGGCCGGTGACCGCGTGCGACTACTGCGCGGACCGTTCGCCGAGCATATCGGTTTGTTCCAAGGCATGACCACCCACGAGCGCGTCTGCGTCCTGCTGCGTTTCCTGAGTGAGTACACTCCAGTCTACCTAGAACGAGCGGCGGTCGAGCGGGTCTAAGTCCCGTCCGCAGGCTCCCCTCCACGAAGGCAGATCGTTAGTAATTCCGCTGGGTTTTCCAGCTGGACTAGCCGGAGGCATCGTGGATATCGCTCTGGCGGAAGAGTTGAGTGGCGAGGTTAGGCTGCACCGGGCCGATTGCCCCTATTTAGCCACCCTGGTGGACCTAGGCCGTCCGGTATTTACCCTGTTCGGTGTGCACTGGGATGGATCCCTGCTCCCCGAGGTAGAGCGCCATTCCTGCCTGACCCCGCTTAACTAAAGGCCCCGCCTCCCATGCCCGGCGATCCGTTCTACCTCTCGTATGAATGGAAGCAGACCCGCTTAGCGGTGCTCGAGCGTGATGAGTACCGCTGTAGTGTTCCGGGTTGCGACGAGCCCGCCTCGGTAGTTGACCACATAAAGCCGCGCAAGCAAGGTGGTGACGAGTCTGCTGATAACCTGCGGTCGTTGTGTCGGGTGCACGATATCCAGATGCGCGAGAACCAGTCCGGTAAACGCAACCGCGATGGCAAACTACCCAGCGTATGCGACCGTAACGGCATGCCCCTTGACCCATCGCATCCATGGCATCGCAAGCCTTCCAGTTCCTAACTCAACTGGGGGGACTGCGAAACAATTATTCTCCCAGCCCCTAAAATAAACCTTTGAGGGGGGGACGATATGTGTTTAGGGGCACCCGAAAGCCAATGC
>Ga0193696_1000160_pt1 | contig 27951 bp, 24 predicted proteins | sample L3m1metaG_FD_145074 | JGI IMG/M metagenome (GOLD analysis project Ga0193696, IMG submission 145074) | Soil microbial communities from a riparian zone of the East river system, Colorado, United States - L3m1 | ecosystem: Environmental > Terrestrial > Soil > Riparian zone | place: USA: East River... | reverse complement strand
TCTGCAGGTTGTGAAACGTCGGAGTGAAACGCTTGCGCTCGCAGATCTCGCGCTGGCGCGCTTCGAGCGTCGGATCGTGAAACTCGATCACCGCGCCGCAGGTGGTGCAGATGAGGTGATCGTGATGCGAATTACCGGTGACGTGCTCGTAGTGGTAGTGGTCTTCACCGAGATGGACGCGGCGCACCATGCCCGACTTCACCAGCAGCTCGAGCGTGCGATAGACCGTGGCGCGAGAGATCTTGAGTCCCTTCTCCTTCATCTTGAAGAGGAGCTCGTCGGCCTCGAAGTGGTAGTGCGTGGCGAAGATCTCCCGCACCAGAGCGCTGCGCTCGGTGGTGAGCTTCAGCCCCTGATCCTGCAGGAAGCCGGCGAAGCGGGTGATTTCTTTCTCGGTGCGCATCTGGACGGTTGCAACAATTGAGACTGAGTCTCAATTGCATGTGACGAGTGTAGCGGCAGGCCCGGCGGGTGGTCAAGTGATGGCGAACACAGGCGCGTGTGACGCGGTGTCCAGTGGAATCTACAACTGCGTCCGCGCCGCTTCCGCTGACGCGCGGATCTGCGGCTGATGCGGATCGATCGCCAGCGAGCGGTTCCAGAAGTCGAGAGCGCGCGCGTAATCGTTCCGCTTCACGAAATAGAGCCCGAGGTTGTTCAGCACTGCCGTCGACGACGGCTGCATGCCGAGCGCACGTTGCAGTTCCGGCAGCCCTTCGGTGTAGCGCTGCGCCGAGACGAGCGTGCTGCCGAGGTTCGAGGCGATGAGGAACGACTGCGGGAAGAGCTGGCGGCCCTTGTAGAGCAACGCGGCCGCGCGCGACTCCATGTTTTTCTGCCGGTAGAGCGCCGCGAAGTCGACGAACCAGCGGTCCGGCTCCGGCAGTCCGCGCTCCACCGCCTTCACGAAAAAGTCGTCGGCCATCGAGTATTGCTGCCGCTCGAACAGCACCATCGCTTCGTTGAGGTACGGAATCGGGCGCGTCGGATTGATGTCGATCGCGCGATCGAACGCATCGACCGCCTCGCTCGTCTTCCCCTGTTTCTTCATCTCGATGCCGAGGTTGTTGAAGTACGCGTAGAGTCCCCAGCGCTGCGGCGAGATCGGCGCATTCGCCGCCGGCGTCTCCCCGTCATCGAGCCGCGGCACCAGCGCGTGAGACGGATCGCTCAGATGCCCGACCGCCTGCAGCGTCGTCTGATAGAGCTTCGGATCGAGTTGTACGGAAGTGGGGATCGGTCGGATGTCGAGAAACTCGCTGTAGCTGACCACCTTCACCGACTCCACCGGCTGCACGCCGTTGAAGGCCCATGTGGCGACATGTCCCGGCATCTCTCCCGACTGCGGCAATCCGAGGATGGCGAGCACGGTCGGCGCGAGATCGACGACGGAGAAGGAGTGACTCGCCCCGCTGCGAGCGACATGGTTGCCGTACGCGATGAAGACGCCGGGATTGCGATGGTCGCTGAGCGCCGTCACGCCGTTCGGCTGCCGCCACGGACGATTCTTTCCCCAGCGGAAGCCGTGCGCCGACATCACGATCACCGTCGTGTCGGCCGGCAGCACCGTCATCCACTCGCCGATCAGGCGGTCGATCTCGGCGTAGTAATTCGTGACCGTCGGCCAGTATTTGCGGTAGCTCTCCTGGCCGATCCCTTCGCGGTACGGCGGGTGGTACGGCGAGAAGAGGTGATTGACGACGTCGGTGCCGTCGTACTCCATCATGAAGAGCGTCGGAGACTGTTCGCGGTAGAGCTGAATCGCGGCGCGTTGATCGCTCCACGTTTTCGCCAGGGTGCTGCGGAAGACGTTGATCGGATCGGCCGGCGTACCCTTGTTGATCGCGCGGTCGTATTCGTCGACGGTGATGTTGAGAAAGCGGCGGACCTGCGGATAGCCGACGGTCGAAACGGGCACGATCAGCGGCTGCAGTTTCGCTCCCTCTGCCGTTGGCGCGACGGCGCGGTCGAGCAACTGCACGGGCGAATCGAAGACGCTGACCGCGCTGTTGGTCGGCGGCCAGGCCGTCCACCAGTTGACCACCGTCGAGTGACGACCGAATGCTTCCGCGATGTCCCACAGCGCCGGCGCGCGGCGCGATTGCGACTGGATCGGTACATTGCGCGAGTGATCGATGAAATCGAGCACTCCGTGGCGGTCGGGAGTGAGGCCGGTGGCGACCGTCGTCCAGAGCAGAGGCGAGACGGTCGGCTCGATGGTCTGCGTCGATGCGGTGGTGCCGCCGCGCGACAGTGCCTTGAGGTTCGGGAGTCGATCGTCGGCGGCGAGCTCGCTCAACAACTCCCAGTCCGCTCCGTCGAGGGCGAAGATGGCGACGCGCCCTGTGACGCCGCGCGCTTCGCGGCGGAGATCCATCTTCTTCCGCTGCAGCAGCGCCGCCTTGTCGACTTCGATGCGCGCGATCTCGAAGGCCGTGACTTTCAATCCGCTGCGCGACAGGTAGTTCGTCACCGCGCGCCGCAGCGTGCTGCGCTGCACGCTGTTGAATTGCGAGTTCGGCGACAGCAGATCTTCGATCGGCACCTGCCGCGTGACCGCGTCGACCGCCTCCGCCACGCGCTTGCCGACCCACGCGCTCCAGCCCTGCGCCACGAGCGTCCGCGCATCGGGAAGCCGATTCCCCGCGACGCCGAAGCGGAGCCGGTAGGTGAGCGTCACCGGCACCTGCTCCTGCGACAGGATGCGGATGATTCCGTCGCGCTGCGCCCAGCCGTCGCGGCGGTCGAAGACCAGCCGGTAGAACTGCATCGGCGGCAGGAACGTGACGTGGCTCTCCACCACCCGCACCTCGCCCGTTTTCTTGTTGACGCCGAAGATCAGCCGCCGCGACGACGGCAGATAAAGGCTGGCGAGGATGTAGAGGATGGCGGCCATGCCGGCGAGCATGGCGAGGGCCCGGAAGAGACGGCTACGGAACATTCGAAGTGGGCAAGTGCAAAAGGGTTGCTAGGTTGCTACTTCTTCCTTTTCACCAGCTGCTTCACCTCGTCGTTCCCGATCGGACTCTGGGCCGAGATGATCACAGCAGCCGTTCCTTCGCGGAAGGCGGGGATGGTGCAGCGGATGATGGCGGTGCCGTCGCCGGCGGTCTTGCCGCGGAAGACGACGCGCGGCGGCTCGACGGTCGAGATGACCTTCACCTCGATCGCCGCGGCGGGAATCGGGCTCTGCGAGAGGCTCTTGCGCGCGGCGACGCGCACTTCGACCGCCGCGCCGGAATAGAAATCGACGGTGTTCAGCAGCGCGAGCTCGAGGTGCTCGCTCTCCGCCTCCGACGCGAGGTAATCGATGATGACCTGGTCGAGCGTCTTCTCTTCGTTGATCGACGGCAGCGTCGTGGTCGCCGGTTTGGCGACGTCGCCGGCGATGGTCGGCACCGCCGCCTGGAGGCCGCTCTTCGTTCCCTCGGCCGGCTGATCGAAGCGGCCGCGCTTGATGGCCGCGATCATCGTCCGATGCTGCTGCTCCATCAGACCGCCGATCCACTTCTCGTCGACGCCGTCTTTCGCCTGCTCCGCGTACGACGTTTTTTTCGACGCCAGGATCTCGCCACCAACGTACACAAGCGACTCGATATAGGGGTTCGCCAGACCCTTATCTTCGGTCTGTATGTGGTAGACCTTGTCGTTATGCCGAATGTCGGTGTTGAAACCGGTGATCACGCCAGGCTCTCGGTCGAAGGATGCTGAAGTGTAATCAATTCTGATCGATCCACGCGCGCAAATACGCGATCTGCTCGCGGACGCGCGTGAGGTCGTCGGCGTGCGGCTGCAACGCGAGATATCGCTCCAGACATTCGATGGCAACGGCGTATGCGTGCATCTGCATGGCGAGCGCGGCGCGGTCGCGAAGCTCGAACGCATCGCGGTCGTCGAGGATGAGCAAACGGTCCGCCGAAGCCGCCGCGCGCGCGAGATCGTGCTGCGCCAGATACGCCGATTTCAGATGCGCGAGCTCGCGCGCGACGATCTCCTTCCGCGTCAGCGAGCGGAGGTGATGCTCGCGCAAGCGGACGCCGCCGCCGTACACGCCATCGAGCATTTTCTGCAGCTCCATGGTCGTGAGGATGCGGCCGCCGTCATACGGATCGACGACGATCTGACCGAACTCGCCGCTGAACTTCACGAGGAATCGTCCGGGCAGCGAAACGCCCACCGCTTCGAAGCCGACGCGGCGCGTCATCTCCAGATAGAGGATCGACAGCGTGATCGGCGTCCCTGCGTGCGTGTCGAGCAGCTCGTTCAGCAGAGCGCTGCGCGGGTCGTAGTAGTCCTCGTCTTCGCCGTGGAACCCTTCCTCGTCGAAGAGCATGCGATTGATCGAGTCGACGATCCGCTCGACGTCGCGCGATCCTTCCAGACGATCGCGCACGACGGCGCTCCACGCGCCGACTTCGTCGAGGTAATGCCCGATCTCCAGTCCCGGCCGGTCTTCGAGCGCGATGACCAGCGATGCCTCGACGAGGTCAATGCGCTGCTCGGGCAACTCCGCGATCTCGCGGAAGCGCTGGCGCGCGAGCGCCGGATGAGTCAGAACACGTCCCGGCTGCATCAGTTGCCTCTCATCCTGTGACGTAATTCGTCAGAGACCGGTACCTTTTGTTGTCGCTCCCAATCGTAGAGCACGACTACAACTCGTCCTGTAGCAGCAATTTGCCGGCCATCATCGCGGCGAATCTCGGCCAGAAACTCGATCGACGTGTTGCGGATCTCGCCGATACGCGTGCGGATCTCGATCGCCTCGAGCGCGAGCTGTTGTTTGAAGTCGCATTCGGCGCGCACCACGATGAAGCCGATGTCGCGCGGGATGCCGGCGCTGCCGTTCAGCGCGAACCAGAGGCGCGCACGGCCCCATTCGAAGTAGGTGAAGAAGGTGGCGTTGTTGACGTGGCCGAAGGCGTCGAGGTCGCGGAAGATGACTTGCCAGGGAACGATGTACCAGCCGTCAGACCACCCCTCAGCAATCACAACTCATTATTGCACCGCCGTGCCCGCGGTCGCGAACGGCATCGTCCCCTTCGTGCACGCCTGCAGATAGCGGCCGGGCAGCGGATGATCGAGATACGGCGCGATGATCGCCGACGCGCGCACGAGCCGATTCAGATCGACACCGGTGTCGATCCCCATCCGATCGAGCATGTAGACGAGATCCTCGGTTGCGAGATTGCCCGATGCGCCGGGTGCGTACGGACAACCACCGAGTCCGCCCGACGAAGCGTCGAACGTCGCGATCCCCATCTCCAGCGCCGCGAGCGTGTTCGCCAGCGCGGTGCCGCGTGTGTCGTGAAAGTGCATCGCCAACCGGCTCGTGGGAACGACCTGCAGCAGGATGCCGATGACGCCCTGCACCTGCGTCGGAGTGCCGACGCCGATGGTGTCGCCGACCGAGACCTCATAGCAGCCGAGGTCGAGCAGTCGGGCCACGACCTCGAGCACTTTCTCCGGCGGCACGTCGCCCTCGTACGGACAGCCGAACGCGGTCGAGACGTAGCCGCGCACGCGAATGCCCTCGGCACGCGCGCGCACCGCGACCGGCGCGTAGTTCGTGAACGACTCGTCGATCGACATGTTGATGTTGCGCTTATTGAAGGTCTCCGACGCCGCGGTGAAGATCGCGATCGACGTCACGCCTGCGTCGAGCGCGCGGTCGAGACCCTTCTCGTTCGGCACCAGCACCGGATACTCGACGCCCGGGTCTTTCGGGATGTTGCGATAGACCTCGGCGCTGTCGGCCATCTGCGGCACCCACTTCGGACTGACGAACGCGCCCGCTTCGATCACGCGCAGACCGGCGTCGCCGAGGGCGGTGATGTAGTCGATCTTCGCCTGCGTCGGGATCGTGACCTTCTCGTTCTGCAGCCCGTCGCGCGGGCCGACCTCGACTACCTTCGCAGTATCAACCACGATTTTCATTGAGTGTCACCAGCTCTACGCCCGGCTGCACGAGCTCGCCCTCCGTGCAATTGATGGAAGCGACCGAACCATCGCGCGGCGCGTTGATCGTGTGCTCCATCTTCATCGCCTCGAGGATCAGCAGCGGGGCGCCTTTCGCAACAACATCGCCGGCCTTCACCAGAATTTTCGTCACCACGCCCGGCATCGGCGCGCTCATGGAGTGATCGCGATGCTTCGCCCGCGTGCGAGCACCCTTTTCCGCGACGTCGGCGGTGTAGATCTCGCCGCCGAACGCGAAGCTGACCACCTGCGTCCCCTGCACGACGTACGGAACGCTGTGCGTGCGGCCATCGACCACGAGCTCGGCGATGTGGCCGCGCATCGAGACGATCTCGATCAAGTGCTCGCCGGCGCGGAACTTCGACCCTTCGCGCTCGATCTCGATCTCGCGCGACTCGCCGCCGATGGTGATGGTCTTCTCGCTCATTTTGTTTGCGAGTATCGCGATCCCGGAGCATCGAGAGCCCCGCCGCTCCTGCACGACGGGCACGCTGCTTCGTCGTACGTCTCGAGCGCGAGCGACATCAGCGACTCGTACGGCGCGTCGAACGGATTCTCATTCCCGCTGCGGTTGAGAATCGACGCGAATCCGCTGACCACTCCGCCGCATTGCTCGACAACCGCAGCCGTCTCGCGCGTCGACTTGCCGGTGGTGACGACGTCCTCGACGATCACCACTGTCTCGCCATCGCCGATGCGAAAGCCGCGGCGCAGTGTCATCGCTCCGTCCTTCCGCTCCGTGAAAATCGACGGCAGATCGAGCGCCTCGGCCACCGTGTATCCGATGATCACGCCGCCGAGCGCCGGCGCCACGACCTTCTGCACGCCGAGGCCGCGGAGCTTTTCCGCGAGCGCGGCGCCGAGCGCTTTCGCGTTGCGCGGATGCTCGAGCAGCTTCGCGCACTGCACGTAATTCGGGCTGTGCAATCCGGACGACAGACGGAAGTGGCCGCTGAGGAGCGCGCCGGTCTCCGCGAGCAGCGCGGGGAGGTCGAGGGGCATGGCGGCCGAGAATAGAATGGCGCCTGAGAGGAACGCAAATGGGTAAATTGAGCGATCAGGTCCGCGCCGACCTCACCGAGTGGATGAAGGCGCGCAGCGCCGAGCGGACGTCCGTGCTGCGCATGCTGCAGGCGGCGATCAAGAACGAACAGATCAACGTCCAGCACGAGCTGGCGGACGAAGAAGTGATGACCGTGATCCGCAAGGCGGTCAAGCAGCGCCTCGACTCGATCGAGCAGTACACGAAAGGCAACCGCCCCGACCTCGCGGCGAAGGAGCAGTCGGAGCTCGAGATCCTGAAGACCTACATGCCGCCCGAGCTGAGCGATGAAGAGATCGAGTCGGGCGTGCGCGAGATCGTCGCCTCCACCGGAGCGCAGTCGAAGAAGGACATGGGCAAGGTGATGAAGGAAGCGACCGCGCGCTACAAGGGGCGGGTGGACGGGAAGAAGATCCAGGAGATCGTGTCACGCCTACTTCCGTGAACCGTTACTCCCGCCAGATTGCACTCCCCGAATTCGGCGCTGAGGGTCAGCGTCGCCTGGCCAAGGGCTCGGTCGGCATCGTCGGCGCGGGCGGGCTCGGATCGCCGGCCGCGATCTATCTCGCCGCCGCGGGCGTCGGCCGGATCGGCATCATCGATTTCGACGTCGTCGACGAATCGAATCTGCACCGGCAAGTGCTTTACGGCACAAAGGACGTCGGGGCATCGAAGCTCGACGCCGCGCGTGCCCGGCTGCAGGATCTCAATCCGGACATCGACATCGAGACGCACGACACCGCGCTCACCTCGGAGAACGCGCTGGAGATCCTCGGCAACTACGACGTCGTCATCGACGGCAGCGACAACTTCCCGACGCGCTATCTCGTCAACGACGCCTGCACGATCCTCGGCAAGCCGAACGTCTACGGCTCGGTCTTCCGCTTCGAGGGACAGCTCTCCGTTTTCGACGCGCGCGTCGGGCCGTGCTATCGCTGCCTCTATCCCGATCCGCCGCCGCAGCAACTCGTACCGAATTGCGCGGAGGCGGGAGTGCTCGGCGTACTGCCCGGCATCATTGGTGCGATGCAGGCAGCGGAGGCGATCAAGCTGCTCGCCGGAATCGGGGAGCCGCTGATCGGACGCCTGCTCCTCTTCGATGCGCTGCGGACCAGGTGGCGCGAAGTGAAACTGCGCAAACAATGTGAACGACACGCCGCGGTGACGCGGCTGATCGACTACGAAGGATTCTGCTCACAAATGAACGACAACGACATCACACCCGATCAACTCGCCGAAAAGCTCGGTGAGGTCACGCTTCTCGACGTCCGCGAGCCGTACGAATGGGACCTCAGTCATCTCTCCGGCGCGATCCACATCCCGCTGCAGCAGCTCATGCGCCGCCTCGACGAGGTGCCGCGCGACAAGGAGATCGTCGTCTACTGCCGGATGGGGGGACGAAGCGCGCACGCGCAGCACGTCATGCTGGAGCACGGCTTCACGCGCGTGCGGAATCTGGCGGGAGGCCTCATTGCCTGGGCGAGGCAACAGGACCCGTCGCTACCCGTCGCGTAACCGTTACTTCGACGAGCTCGACCATGGGGCGTCCGAAGAGGACGACGACCGACTTGCCGGTCGCGCGTCCCTTCGTCGACCCGTCGATGATCGCGACGCCGCAGTCCTGGTAGAGCGGCGAGAGGATGTTCTCGCGGTGTCCCGGCGATTCCATCCACGACTCGAGCAGCACTTCGGCGGTCTCGAATCCCGACGCGAGGTTCTCGCCGGCGTTCGAGTAGTTGTAGCCGTGCGGCTTGAGCCAGACGAACGGCTTGCGGCCATCGGGCGCGACGTGCGCCCAGTAGGCCTGCTCTTCCATGTCCTTGATCCGATCCTCGGCCGCACCGTCGAGACGGACGTCCTCATGCAGCGGCACGAGACCCACCTCCGCCCGCATGCGATTCATCTGCGCGATGACCGAGTCGCGCGTGATGTCGGTGCGCATCGACGGCATGCGCTGCGCGAATAGCGGCAACGCGACGACGGCGACCAGGAGGAACTTGCGCATGAGTGTTGAAGGAAACGATACGACTGGTTGACCGCTTCCCGTGGCAACGTTTCGGTTTCGGTGCAAAATCAGCGCGAGCCGTCGGGCCGGACGCGCAGGAAGAACGTGCACGCCTTCCCGGTCTTCGACTCCACCCAGACCGAGCCCGCGTGCGCGACCGCGAACTCGCGTGCACGGAACAGGCTGCGGCCCGTGCGATCGGGCGACGACGGATTCCAGACGTACTCCGGCTCGAAGATCGCCTGACGCAGGGTCTCGGGGACGACCGGCCCGTTGTCCATCACGAAGAAGAGGAGCAGCGGTCTTCCCTTGTGCTCCATCCAGCGCACGCCGACGACGACCTGGCCGCCCGACGGGACATAGTGCATCGCGTTGTCCATCAGGATGCCGAGGGCATCGGCGAGCTGATCGTGATCGGAGAAGCGCTCTTCGAGATCCTGCGCGTCGACCTGCAACTGCACGTTCTTCAGATCGGCGAACGGCACGAAGCGATCGGCGACGCGACGGACGACATCGGTGACGGTCAGTTGCCGTCCCGCCGTTGCCGGCTCTTCGACTTCCGGCGCGAGCTCGAGGGCGGAGAGGATCTGCTCGACCGTGCCGGCGGAATCGGCGAGGAACGGATCGTTGCCCCGCGTGCGTGATGCCGCGAGCAGCGAGTCACGTAGCGCGCGCAGCGGACCGAACGCCGTCTCGCGCACGTACGTCGCGAACGACGCATGCGACTCGACCGCGGGACGGAACACCAGCACCGCGCCGCTCGCGCCGCCGGAGAGCGGGACGAGCGAGTAGAGAACGTTGCGTCCGCCGATGTGCACGCCCGACGTCGCCGGAACGGAGAGCTCGCCGACGCGCGTGCCGATCTCCTGCTCGATGAACTTCAGCGACTTCATGTCCGACTGCGCGGCATTGAAGAGCTTCGTCGCATCTTCGCTGACGAACTTCACGCTGCGATCCGCTCCGAGCAGCGCCGCCGGCACCGCGGCCGCGATGAGCAAACTCACCACGCTCGTCAGCGCAGGCGACGCCGACTCGACCGGGAACGGCAGCACCGGCGCCTTCGGAAACGCGTCGAGTGCAACGGCGGTCGTTTCATCCGAGCGCGGTTGCGAGACCATGACCTGTGGCGGTGCGGGCTTCGGCGTGGGGCGCGGGGCGGGAGGCGCGGGAGGAGGAGCGGCGGGAACTTCGACTGCTTCGTGGCTCGCGCTCGACTTCGATTTTCGTGGTTTGTCGCATTTCTCGCACAGGATTCCCTGTGAGATCTGCGTGCCGCACATGAAGCATTTCTGGGGCATAACCGGCGCTCCGGATGGACGATGTTACCCGCGTTCCCCACCCCCTGCAACGTGATATAGATTCCGGCCGTTATGGAAAATATTGTTGTCATCGGCGCGGGCACGATGGGGAACGGCATCGCGCACACCGCCGCCGCGAGCGGCTTCGCGACGACGCTCATCGACGTTTCCGACGAGTTCCTGCAGCGCGGGATGAAGACGATCTCTTCGAATCTTCAGCGCGGCGTCGACAAGGGAAAGATGACCGCCGAGGAGAAGCAGGCGATCCTCGACCGCATCCAGTCGACCACCGACATCGAATCCGCCGTGGCGAATGCCGACATCGTCATCGAAGCGATCATGGAGAACCTCTCCGCGAAGGTTCAGCTCTTCGAGAAGCTCGACAAGCTGACGAAGCCCGAGTGCATCCTCGCCTCGAACACCTCATCGATCTCCATCACCAAGATGGCCGCCGCGACGAAGCGTCCGGAAAAAGTCATCGGCATGCACTTCATGAATCCGGTGCCGGTGATGACGCTGGTCGAGGTGATCCGCGGCATCGCCACGTCCGACGACACCTATCAGCGCGTCGAAGACTTGTCCAAGCGAATGGGGAAGACGGCGATCGAAGTGAACGACTATCCCGGCTTCATCTCCAACCGCGTGTTGATGCCGATGATCAATGAAGCGATCTTCACGCTTTACGAAGGTGTCGCCACGGCCGATGCAATCGACGGCGTGATGAAGCTCGGCATGAATCACCCGATGGGTCCGCTGACGCTCGCCGACTTCATCGGCCTCGACGTCTGCCTCGCCATCCTCCGCGTGCTCGAAGAAGGCTTCGGCGATCCGAAGTACCGGCCGTGCCCGCTGCTCGTGAAAATGGTGGACGCCGGATGGCTCGGAAGAAAGAGCGGACGCGGCTTCTACGACTACCGTAAATAGGTGGAACGCCGCATGGATTGCCGCTCTGCCACTTTGTGTTTAACTGCGCACTAACAATGCTCTGCCAGACCTGCAGTGCCTATAACGACGACGATCGCGAGTTCTGCTTTCGCTGTCAGAACAAGCTCCTCGTGCTCTCCGGCGTCACGTCGTTCGAAGAGGACGACGTCGAGGATTACGAGGAGGAAGAAGACCTTTCACTCGATGAGCATCTCCTCGAGCGCGTCTCCGCAATCGAAGAGATCGTCAAGCGCTCCGCCGACACGCTGCGCAGCCTCGTCGACGCCGTGCAGAAGCACGAGCGCGCGATCTTCATCAATCAAACAGGTCTGCTCTCGGTCAAAGAGCTCCTCGAGAAAAAGAACGTCGTCTCCGCCGACGAGCTGGTCGAGCTGTGGGAATCGAAGATGGGCGAGCAGATGCTCGCTCTCGAAAAGAAGCAGCGCTTCATCGACCGCAAGGACCGCATCGTCTCGCTGTTCCATGGCGACAAGAAAGACCGTTTCCTGCAGTACGTCGCGGAGGCCGAAGCGGCGATCGATGCATTCGATCCCGAGCGCGGGATGAAGGCCCTCGAAGAAGGATTCAAGCTCGATCGCGACAACTACGAGCTCTCGTTCTTCCTCGGCGAGATGTTCTTCAATGACGGCGATCTCGACCGCGCGAAGTCGTATCTCGAGCGGACGCTGGAAGTCCTTCCCGATCACTTCGACGCCGCGGTCTTTTACGGCGTGCTGCTGCACGAGCGCCAGGACCTGAAAGGGGCCGAGCGCTGGCTGCGCCGCGCGATTCAGATCTCGCAGGAGTCCTTCCTGCCGTACTTCTCGCTCGGCGCGATTTACGCGCGCAAAGGGAAGCTCCTCCGCGCGCAGAAGTTCCTGGAGAAGGCGATCCAGCTCGAGGGAATCCCGCAGGCCCACTTCCTCCTCGGCACGATCTTCTACGAGAAGGGCCAGCTGGAGCGCGCGATCCGTTCGTTCCAGGCCGCGCTGAAGCTCGATCCCGATTACGAAGAGGCGATTTACCACCTCGGACTCTGCTATCTCGATCGCAACTGGAACCGCAAAGCGATTCAGTGCTTCCAGGAAGCGCTGGAGCTCAATCCGAACAAGATGGAGTACCAGCAGGCGGTCAAGATTTACGAAGGGATCTCCGGACATGTGCCGCCCGAGGGACCTGCTGCCGAAGCGTTCAAGGAAGCCGAGGGGCTGGTCAGCCAGGGGAGCTACAAGGAAGCGCTCGACCTCTATCGACGCGCATCGCAGAACGATCCCGACAACGTCAACATCCTCATGCCGTATGCGCTGCTCTGCTCGCATCTCGACATGAACAGCGAGGCGATCGGCCTCGCGCGCGACATCCTCAAGAAGCACCCGACCGAGGTCGTCGCGGCCGCCGCGTACACGACGCTCGTCGAAGCGTTGCGCGCGGAAGGCAACTTCAAGGAAGCGAACCGCGCGCTCGAGGAGATGCTGCGTGACTATCACTCCAACTACGCGAAGTCGATCGCCTACTACGAGAAGGCGTACAACTTCGCGGAGATGGAGGAGAACCTCGACGAAGCGCTGGAGAGCGCGCAGCTCGCGTTGCGCTACTCGCCGAAAGAGCTCAAACAGTTCCCGCTCGCCGCACTCGGATGGGTCTACTTCAAGCGCCGCGACTTCTCGAACGCCGTCGATTTCCTCAGCAAGTCGGCCGACCTCGGACCGACCGCAACGAACCTCATGCACCTCGGCATGGCCCTCCTGGAGAGCGGCCAGAAGGACCGCGCCCGCGCCGTCTTCCGCCGCGCGAAGTCGTTCTCCATGAAGGGCTCGGGACTGGAAGAGAAGATCCTGGAGCAGGTGCGGTCGAACACGAAGCTGATGGATCGCCTCCACGCGCGGCGCCGGCGGCAGGCGAAGACCTGAGTCCAATGCGAGTTTTCTGCGCGGTTCTGATCCTCCTCGTCGCCATCACTTCATTCGCCGCGGAGGTTCACCTCGGACCGTCAATACCGCTCGACCAGACACTCCGCAGAGACGGTCCGCCCTCGGTGCAGTCAGGGATGCATATCGTGTGGCGGGGCGACAAGGGACTGGCCGCCTGGATCGACCAGCGCGGGCAGTATCCGCCGGACACGTACGTCAGCCTGGTCCGTCCGTCGTCGGTCGTCTACGTTTCACCGATGCGCGCCGACGGTTCACTCGAGCTTCCGGCGGGCAAGCGGCTGATGGACGGCGCCGCCGTTTCGCTGGCGTCCGCGGACGATTCCCACATCATGGCAACCGTCTACCAGACGATCGACCACACGTTCATGTTGCCGATCGATCTCCAGGGAAATCGGCTCCAGGATCCGCGACCGGTCGTCATGGGCGGCGTCTTCTCCGACGGGAAAACCTTCATGACGCCGGGCGGATACATCTACGCTCTGGACGGAACACCGATCGTCCGTGGCATCTTCGACGTGCACAACTCGATCGCGGCATTGCCCGGGCTCTATCTCGGAGTGCAGGTCATCTGGAACGGCAACCTGGTGCTGCAGACCATGCAGGACGACGACCGTAAAGGAGACGGCGGTCGCAAAAGTGAATCCCTATTCCTCCGTGGCGATCGGCATCGGCGACAACGCTGCCCTCATGGTGGTCACGAGCACAGACGCCATCGATTCGTATCTTGTCGATCTGCAGGGGAAGCTGCTACGCGCTACACCGGTGTATCGAGGACCGTTGCGCCTCGTGGAACGTCCGGTCTGGGACGGCACGACGTTTCTCGTGACGTGGGATGTACCCACCGATTCGACCATTCCGTTCTACCAGCCGTCGACCCGCCAGGCGAAGCGCGTCAGCGCGGCGGGTGAATTGCTCGACGTCTTTCCGCTGACCGGAACGACGATTGCCGCTCGCGTTACTTCCAGCTTCACGACGGTGAAAACGCCGGCCGGCATCGTGATGCGATGGACGGAATACCCGCCCGGGAAGGCTTCGGACATCGTCGGAACGGTGGTCACTTCGAACTCCGACGTCATCGCCTCGGCGCCTCTCGCGGTGTCTCCCGCGGTCGCTTCGGCTGCCGCACAGACGCAGATCCGCTTCGCGCCAAACAGTGCCCGGCCGATCGCCGTGTGGCAGGAATCCTCGCGGACGTCGCGAATCATGATGTCGATCGGCGATCAGACGTTCGACGTCGCCTCCTCGACCGACGCCGTGCTGAAGAACCCGGTCGTCGTCCGGAATTCCGATCAGATCCTCGTCGTCTGGCGCAGCACTCAACCCTCGGTCTACCGGAACGACACGATCACCGGCGGCGAGATTCTCGCCCGGCGCTTTTCACTCGACGGTACTGCGCTCGGCACATCGGCGCTGAAGCTCGGCAACATCACGGATTACGATCCGGTCGACCTGCAGGCGGCGTTCGACGGCGCAAGCTTCATCGTGAGCTGGGCGTCGTACGACAGTGTCCATCTTTCGCGCATCACCCCGGCGGGCGAGATGCTCCAGCCCATCACTGTGGCGCCGAACAGCTGCTGCAATACCGCGCCATACCTGATTCCGAGCGACCGCGGGACGCTTGTCCTCTGGTCGCAGCGCGACACGAGCACTTCGTGGATGCACGTCTTCAGCACGAACATCGACACGCATGCCGCAGCTCCGGCGACCGGCAACATCACGACGACCGCGTTCATCGGCCCGAACATGCGGCTGCCGGTGTTCGCGTCAAACGACCATGGAGACACACTCATCGCCTGGAGCGATGCGAAGAACTGCGTCGCCGGCATGCTGATCGACAAAAACGGAGCCGTGATCCTCGGGCCGAAGCCGATCTCGTGCGAAGGCAAACAGGAACAGGTCGCCGTGGCCTGGAGCGGCAGCGAGTTCGTCGTCGCCTGGTCGAAGCTCGATCCGGTCGGCGGCATCCGCAGCATGCGCGTCGATTCGGTTCTGCACCTGCTCGACGACACCGCCTTCGACCTCGCGCCGGGGGCGTATGAGCCGTCGCTCGTGCAAAACGGCAGCGGCGTGACGATCGGCTATGTTGCGACGGGGATCGACGAAGTCCCCCGCGCCTTCATCCGCACGCTGCAGAAGCTCGGCGCATCGACACGCGGCCGGGCGGCAGGGCACTGATCCGATTCAGACGCGCGTCAGCTTCGCGTACTTCGCGATGAACTTCTTCGAGCCGACGCGGTCGAAGTAGACGGTCAGCTTCGCGTCGGGGCCGGCCCCTTCCATCGTCAGGATCGTCCCGTCGCCGAACTGCGCGTGCCGCACGCGTGCGCCGCGCTTGAGCTCCGCCGGCGTGCCGTCGCCCGCGGGCTTCGCCGGCCGCACCGCCGACGGATCGAACTGCACCGGTCCGCTGCCGAAGAATGACGAGATGCTCTTCACCGCATCGCTCCCGGCACGGGCGCGCGACGTCGGCAGCGGACGCTCGCGCCACGACGGTTGCTGCTGCGGTGGCGAATACGACGGACGTCCGATCCGCACGCTCTCCTTCACCGCCTCGGGGATCTCCTCCAGGAACGGCGACGGGCTCTGCTCGCGGAAGCGCCCGTGGAGCCGGCGCTCGTGCGAGTGCAGGCAGTAGAGCTGCTCGCGGGCGCGCGTCATCCCAACGTAGCAGAGACGACGCTCTTCCTCGACGCCCTCGTCCTCGTCCGTGGAGATCGAGTGCGGAAGAATCCCTTCCTCCATCCCGGCGAGGAAGACGATCTTGTACTCCAGCCCCTTCGCCGAGTGGAGCGTCATCAGCGTGACGCCCTTCTCATTCTCGTACTTGTCGAGGTCCGACATCAGCGTGACGGAGTCGAGGTAGTCGGCGATCGCGCCACCCTGGTTCTGCTCCCAGAACTCGCGCGTGGAGTTGAGCAATTCGTCGATGTTCTGCAGGCGCGACTCGTCCTGGATGTCGCGCGACTCGGAAAGCATGCGGCGATAGCCGGTGCGCAGCAGGAGGTAATCGAGCACGTCGGGCAGCGGATTGCTCGCCGCGCGCTGCAGGTCGTGAACGATCTCGCGGAACTCCTTCACCGCCTTCGAGGCGCGCGACGGCAGGAACGCCAGGTCGCCTTCGATGATCGTCCAGAGGGAGACGTTCTGCGCCGTGGCCTGCTCGTTGAGCGCGCTGAGCGTGGTGTCGCCGATGCCGCGCGACGGCACGTTGATCACCCGCTCGATCGACGGCGTGTCGTGCGGCCGGATGGTCAGGCGAAGAAAGCAGAGCACGTCCTTGATCTCGGCCCGCTCGTAGAACTTCACGCCGCCGACGACGGAGTACGGCGTGTTCGCCCGCAGCAGCTCTTCTTCAAACGGCCGCGACTGCGCGTTCGTCCGGAAGAGCACCGCGACGTCGGTCAGCTTGTAGCGCGAGCGAAGCGCGTGGATCTTGTCCATCACGAACTGCGCTTCCTCCCGCTCGTTGCCGCAGGTGACGATGCGCACGGGATCGCCCTTGCCGGAGTCGGTGAAGAGCGTCTTCCCCTTGCGGGCAACGTTGTTCGACACGACACCCGTGGCCGCGTCGAGGATGTTGCCCGTGGAGCGGTAGTTCTGCTCCAGCTTCACGATTTTTGCGCCTTGAAAATCGTGCTCAAAATTAAGGATGTTATTGATGTCCGCGCCACGGAAACGATAAATGCTCTGATCTTCGTCGCCCACCGCGACGACATTCCCGTGTTTTCCGGCCAGCAGCTTCACCAGCACGTACTGCGCGCGGTTCGTGTCCTGGTACTCGTCGATCAGCAGATGCTGAAAACGGTCGTGAAGCTCCTGCCGCACGTCCTCGTGCTGCTCGAGGAGCTGCACGTAGTTGCCGATCAAATCGTCGAAGTCCATCGCGTCGAATTCCTTCAGACGCTGCTGGTACTTCCGGTAGATCTCCGCGACGCGTCCGCCGAAGAAGTCGAGGTTCGTCTTCTCGTACTCCGCCGGTCCCATCAACTCGTTCTTGGCGTGCGAGATCCGCGAGAGCACGGAACGCGGCGGAAACGCCTCGTCGTTGACGTTCAGCTCGCGCATGCAGCGCTTGAGGAGTGTCAGTTGATCGGACGTGTCGTAGACGGCGAACGACTTGGTGAACCCGAGGCGGTCGGCGTAGCGGCGAAGGATGCGGAGGGAGGTCGAGTGGAACGTACCGATCCATGGGCGGTAGCCGCCCGCGGGGACGAGCCGATCGACGCGCTCGAGCATCTCGTTCGCCGCCTTGTTCGTGAACGTCACGGCGAGAATCTTCGAGGGGTGAACGCCCATCTCGCTGATGAGCCAGGCGATGCGGTAGGTGATGACGCGCGTCTTGCCCGATCCGGCGCCAGCGAGGACGAGAAGCGGGCCTTCGCCGTGAGTGACGGCTTCGCGCTGCTGTGGGTTGAGTCCGGTGAGATCGATCATTGTTTTGCGCGGCGCATGGTAACAGCCGTCACAACCGGAAGTTCCCCTCCGTCATTGCTGTTCCCGGCCTTGCGACATACACTTCGTCCCGCGTCGAGGGGAAGACGACATCGCCACCTCGGAGGCACTCAATGTTTGGACTTGGATTTCCGGAACTTCTGCTGATTCTCATCATCGTCGTCGTGCTCTTTGGCGCGGGGAAGCTCCCGCAGCTCGGTAAGGGGCTTGGACAAGGGATCTCCAACTTCCGCTCCGGCCTCAAGGGCGACGACGACAAGCACGCTCTCGACGAAAAGAAACCGTCGTAACACCCTCCCGGAGCAAGGCGAGTGACCTCGTCGAACGAACATTCTCCTTCCCCCCCTCCGCAATATCAGACGGATCTCGCGCAGATACCTCTGCCGGAGATCCTCTTCACCATCCATCGTCACAAAGCGCCCGGCATGCTCGAGTGCAAGCGTCCTCGCGAAACTGACGTCGAGACCAAGAAAATCTTCTTCGACGGGGGACAGGTGATCTTCGCCTCGTCCAGCAGCCTCGCCGACTCGCTCGGCGACAAGCTGCTACGCGAAGGAAAGATCACGCAGGAGCAATACGACGAGAGCGTCCGCCGTCTCAAGAGCAGCGGCAAGCGGCAGGGGACGATCCTCGCGGAGATGAAACTGCTCGAGCCGAAGGAGCTCTTCATCTCCGTCCGCGAGCAGATCCAGGAGCTCGTCTGGTCGGTCTTCGGATGGGACAAGGGAACCGTCGCCTTCTCCCCCGGCCGCGACAAGCACCTCGAGTTCGTGAAGCTGCAGATCCCGATTCCGCAGGCCGTGCTGCAGGGCGTCCGCCGCATGCCCGATGCCCGCGCTCTGGTCGCGCGCCTCGGCACGCGCGCGACCGTGCTGCAGCGGACCGACGTCACGACCGACGACATGCATCCTGGCGCCGACGAGCTGCATCTTCTCGAGGCGATCGACGGCCGCCGTCCCCTCTCCGATCTCGTCAACACGCCACCACTCACGCCAGGCGAAAACGCGCGCATCCTGTATGCCTTCTTCGCCCTCGGACTGGTCGTGGTGCGGCGTCCGACCGGGCAGATCAAGGTGCAGGTCAAAGTAGGGACGCCCACCGAGTGAGGTGGCTCATCACCGGCGCCGCCGGGATGGTCGGCACCGATCTCCGCAAGGAGCTCGAATCGCGCGGCGAAGAAGTCGTCGCGCTGGCGAAGAGCGATCTCGACATCACCAATCGCGATGAGGTCGTCCGTTTCGTCGACGAGGCGCGGCCGGATTTCATCGTCAACTGCGCCGCGTACACGAAGGTCGACATGGCCGAAACCGAGGAGTCGCTGGCGAATGCGATCAACGGCTCGGCCGTGGAGTTCCTGGCGAATGCCGCCGATCGCGCCGGCGCGCACCTCGTGCAGCTCTCGACCGACTTCGTCTTCGACGGCAGCTCCACACGGCCGTACGACATCAACGACGCGACCGCGCCGCTATCGGCGTACGGACGCTCGAAGCTGATCGGCGAGCACGCCGCGGCGAAGCACACGATCGTCCGCACGTCGTGGTTGTTCGGCATCCACGGCCCGAATTTCGTCGAGGCGATTCGCAATCAGATCCGCAAAGGAACGAATCCGCTGCGTGTCGTAAACGATCAGCGCGGACGGCCGACCTACACGCCACATCTCGCACGCGCGATCATCCGCATCGCGAACCTCGGTGCGCCGGGCATCGTGCACTACGCGGACGAATCGGAGTGTACGTGGTTCGACTTCGCCTCCGCGATCAACGAGGAGCTCGGCTCGCTGGTGAAGGTCGAGCCGGTCGCCTCGGATCAGTTTCCTCGACCGGCAAAGCGTCCCGCCTACTCGGTGCTTTCGACGGAGCGCTACGAGCACCTCACCGGCGTCAAGCCGGAGTCGTGGCGGGACGGTCTTCGCGAGTACCTCGCACAGCGCGCATGAGGAACTCGACGTTCCCCTCCGCCCCCTTCACCGGACTCTCGATCACACCCCTCACCTCGAACCCGATCTCGCGCGCGAACGCCACAACTGACTCCACGGCCTCGGCGCGCTTCACCTCATCGCGCACGATCCCACCCTTGCCGACGTCGCGCTTCCCCACCTCGAACTGAGGCTTGATCAACGCGACGAGCTCCCCGTCGAGGAACTTCGCCACCGCCGGCAGGATCAACTTCAACGAGATGAACGAGACGTCGATCGACACAAAGTCGATCCGCTCCTCGAAATCGCCCGCATCGAGATGCCGCGCGTTCACCTTCTCGCGATTGATCACCCGCGGATCGTTGCGCAGCGAGACGTCGAGCTGCCCGTAGCCGACGTCGATCGCGTATACCTTCCGCGCCCCGTTCTTCAGCATCACGTCGGTGAAGCCGCCCGTCGACGCCCCGATGTCCGCGCACGTCTTCCCCTCGACGCTGATCCCGAATTCCCGCAGCGCGTGCGCGAGCTTCATCCCACCCCGCCCCACCCATGGATGCTCGAGCTGCTCGATCGCCAGCTCGTCGTCATCCGTCACCACCGCCCCGGCCTTATCAACATGTTGACCATTGACCAGGATGCGCCGCGCCATGATCAGCGACTGCGCCTTCGACCGCGTCTCCACCACTCCGCGCTCCACGAGGGCGACGTCGAGGCGTTGCTTCTTCATTCGTTGACGACGGTGAAGCCTTCCTGGCGGAAGTGGTGGTCGTTGGTCAGGACGTGGGTAAGGCCGAGGTCTTTCATGACCAGCATCGACATGCAGTCGACCAGGGAATAGTGCTTGTCGAGGCGGTCGGCAAAGAGGTCGATGCCGCGGAGGAACAATTCACGCTTGACCTCGACGACACTCATCCGCCGCATCATCGTGCGCACAAAGCGGACCGCTGCTTCCCGACCGCCAACATCGCCGTGGGACATGGCGGCAAAAAACTCGGTCAAGACCCCGTCATGCGACACCAGCTCGACGGACTCCAGTCTCGCGGCAATGCGTGCGGCCTGCCTGCTGTGCGAATCGTATCGATCGAAAAGCGCGATCAGATACCAGGTATCGACGAAGAACGACTGCATTACTTCGCCGTCGCGCGTCGCACTCCGTAAAGTACCTCGTCGATCTCCGTGGAGTCCGGAAGCTTCCGAAGGGATTCTTCAGAGAGATCCTTCGTGACCTCGTGCGCAAGCGCGGCAAGCTCGCCCAATGTCATCGGCTTGTGCAGATCGAATGCTTCCTTCACCCGCTTCGCGATCCCCTCCGCATGCAGGTCGTACTGCGCCCGCAGCACGTCCTGTGCGCCGTGGTGCACGTACTCGTCGGGGATGCCGATGCGGTGGAAGTCGACGTTCGTGATGGCGAGCTGTTCGCAGCGCTCCATGATCGCGGCGCCGAAACCGCCCGCGAGGGAGCCTTCTTCGACGGTGATGACCTTCGTACCTGGCTTGCAGAAGCGCTGAATGAGCTCGTCGTCGAGCGGCTTGATGAAGCGCGCGTTCACCACCGCGACTTCGATCCCCTCGGCCGCGAGCATCTCCGCCGCCTTCATCGACGGCCACACTTCGTTGCCGATGGCGAAGATCGTCGCGGCGGCGCCTTCGCGCATCACTTCGCCCTTGCCGATCGGGAGCGACTGCAGCTCGGCGTCGAGCTTGACGCCCTGACCGTTGCCGCGGGGGTAGCGCAGCGACGTCGGATGTCCGGTCTCGAACGCGGTCTTCAGCATGTGCCGGAGCTCGTTCTCGTCCTTCGGCGCCATGCAGATCATGTTCGGGAAGACGCGGAGATACGCCATGTCGTAGATGCCGTGATGCGTCGGGCCGTCCTGACCGGCGATGCCGGCGCGGTCGAGGGCGAAGACGACCGGCAGGTCCATGATCGCCACGTCGTGGAACACCTGGTCGAACGCGCGCTGGAGGAACGTCGAGTAAATCGCCGCAACCGGCTTCATCCCCTGCGTGGCCATGCCGCCGGCGAACGTCACCGCGTGCTCTTCGGCGATGCCGACGTCGAACATCCGCTCCGGAAACGCCTTCGCGAACTTGTCCAGGCCTGTCCCCTCGGGCATCGCGCCGGTGATGGCCACGATCTTCGGGTCGCTCTTCGCGAGCTCGATCATCGTGTCGGCGAAGACGCCCGTGTACGACGGCGGCTGCGGCTGCGACGGCTTCTTCACCTCTCCCGACGGCACGTCGAACGGCGTCACGCCGTGCGACCAGATCGGCTTGTTCTCCGCGTGCTCGTAACCCTTCCCCTTCTTCGTGATCACGTGAATGAGGAGCGGGCCGTTGTAGTCGCGGTTTTTTTCGAAGATGTCGAGCAACGCGGGGAGATCGTGACCGTCGTACGGTCCGAGGTACTTGATGCCGAGCTCCTCGAAGAGAGTGCCCGGCACGATCATGTTCTTGAGGATGTGCTCGACGTCATGCGCCACCTCGTGCAGCTTTCCGCCGACGAGCGGGATGCGATCCATGATGCCCTTGGTCACATCCTTGAGCTGGTTGTAGCGCTGACCTTTGATGATCGAGTTGAGGTAGCCCGACATCGCCCCGACGTTCGTCGAGATCGACATGTCGTTGTCGTTGAGGACGATCATCATCTTGCGCTTCAGATGGCCGGCCTGATTCAGGCCCTCGAGCGCGAGGCCGCCTGACAGCGCGCCATCGCCGATGATCGCCACGACGCGATACGGCTCCTTGCGGAAGTCGCGCGCAACGGCGATGCCGAGCGCGGCGGAGATCGACGTCGATGCGTGACCGGCGTTGAAGACGTCGTACTCCGACTCCTCACGCTTGCAGAAACCGGAGATTCCGTTGTGCTGGCGGATCGTGTTGAACGTCTCGCGCCGGCCGGTGATCAGCTTGTGCGGATACGACTGATGGCCGGTGTCGAAGACGATCTGATCGCGCGGCGTGTCGAAGGTGTAGTGCAGCGCGAGCGTCAGCTCGACGATGCCGAGGTTGCCGCCGAAGTGGCCGCCGATCTTCGACACGGTGTCGATGATCGTGTCGCGGATCTCCTGCGCCAGCTGCGGAAGCTGGCGGCGATCGAGTTTTCGGAGATCGACCGGCGTGTTGATGGTGTCCAGAAGTCGAGCCATATCAGTCCGTTCCGAGCAGCTCCAAGCCTAGGAGCGGCGTTCGCAGATGTAACGTGCGATGGCGGCGAGATAGTTCACCGGACCGCTGATCATATCAGCGTTAGCCACCGCCTCCCCGAGGAGGCGCCCCGCCTCGGCGCGTGCAGCTTCGACGCCGAGGAGCGCGGGATACGTCAGCTTCCCCTGCTCGACGTCCTTGCCCGCGGTCTTGCCGAGCGTCGCCGCGCTCTCCTCGATGTCGAGCAGATCGTCGACGATCTGGAACGCGAGTCCGGTCGCTTCGCCGTATCGCTGCAGCGCCGAGAGCTGATCGTCGGACGCTCCGGCAAGCAGCCCGCCGAGGAGAACGGAGGCGGTGAGGAGCTTGCCGGTCTTGTTGCGATGGATGAACTGAAGTTGCTGAAGATCGTTCGAGGTCGGTGCGATGTCCGCCACCTGGCCGCCGATCATCCCCGTCGAATCGACCGCGCGCGCGACCTCCGCGATCGCGCGCACCTGCCGCGCCGCGTCGACACCATCGATCGGCAACGCAAGCCACGAGAACGCCTCGGTCAGCAATGCATCGCCGGTGAGGATGCCCATCGCCTCGCCGAAAACGACGTGAGTGGTTTTGCGTCCGCGACGGAGATCGTCGTTATCGAGCGCCGGCAGATCGTCGTGCACGAGCGAGTAGGTGTGAATCAGCTCGAGCGCCGCGAACGGCTTCAGCAGCGCTTGCGCATCCGCGCCGCACGCCTCGGCCGCCGCGACGGCAAGAATCGGACGGATGCGCTTGCCGCCACCGAGGACCGCGTAGCGCATCGCTTCGTGAATCACGGCGGGAGGCGTGTCGGGTGGCGGAAGATGCGCGTCGAGCGTCGCATCGACGAGCGCGCGGCGCGACTTCAGGTAGTCGTCAAGGTTCATCGGCCTCCGGCAACTCTTCGTCGTCCTCACCCTCTTCCTCGGGCTCGAACGGCTCGACACGCGGCTGACCCTTGGCGTCGGCCAGGATCAACTCGATCTTCTTCTCCACCTCTTCGAGCTTCTGATTGCAGAAGCGCGAGAGGCGGATCCCTTCCTCGAAGAGCTGCAGCGCCTCGTCGAGCGGCAGCTCCTCCGCCTCGAGCCGCTTGACGATCGCCTCGAGCTGCTGGAACGACTTCTCGAATTCGTTGGATTTGCGGGCCATTGCTGGCGCTTTATAGCTCAGTGCGCGTCGAGTGCGCGCGTCCAGTTTGTGATCACGCGCATCGGCAGCGCCGGACGTGGCGGGTGGATGGCGATGAAAAAGGTGTTGCCGTCGATCGTGTCGTAGTCGATCGACCCTTTCTCGATGAGCACCGACGGCTTTCCGAAGTCGAGCTCATTCCCGCGGACGGCGACGGCCGCCGCGGCGATCGACTCTTTCGGATCGCTGAAGTAGATCTCGCGTCCGTCGGGGCGCCAGCGAGGCGATTCGCCTCCGTCGATGGAGACCTGCCATTTCGCACCGCTCGCCGGAAACGGCTGCACGTAGATCTGTTTCTTCCCCGACTCGTCCGATGCATATGCGATCCAGCGGCCGTCGGCCGAGAACCTCGCACTCCGTTCCGAAAACGAGGTGACCATGAACGGCACCGGCTGTGGCTTCGGCGCTTGCAGGTCAAAGTAGTAGAGGTCGTTGCCGCTCTGGCCTGTCGTGATTTCGGCCAGCACGTAACGTCCATCAGGAGACCAGTCGACCGGCTCGATCCGGAAGACGCCCCCTTTCACCGCTTCCGCGTCGGACATCTCATACACGGTCTGTTCGGCACCGGCTCCGCCAGCCGGCTGCCGGATCAACACGATCGCGTCGTCGCGGTTCGCCATGTAGATGATCTCGCGGCCGTCTAGCGACCAGACCGGACCACTGTCGTTTCCCACCGCGCCGGCCGAGACGCGATTGCTCGTCTGCCGGACGACGTCGTACGACCAGATGCTGTTGCGCCTCGTCTGCGGATCCTGCCGCGACGTCGCCACTTTCGTTCCGTCGGCGGAGATGTCGATGTTCTCGCCGGCCGCATTCGGCAGGTCGATTCGTTTGCTGTCTGTGCGACTGATCCGTTGCAGTGTGCCGTTCGCGACCGGTGCGCGGGGAAAGAAGAGCAGCGTTCCTGCCGCGGCGCTGTACGCCGGAGCGCCGAACATGCGGGTCAGCTCGACGTCCTTCACCACGAGCACCGGCTCGCCGATCTTCTCGATCGACTTCGCATCGAATTTCTGCGCGTAGAGGTCGTCCCTGTCGACATACAGAAGGTAGCCGTCGCCGTACACGACGATCGTGTCGCGATCGAGGATCTTCTTTCGATCGAATGAATCGACCGAGCCGCAATAGACCGCCGTCATGTCCGGATCGGCGCTGCGTGCGGTGTAGACGAAGTGCTTTCCATCCGGGAGGAAGAACGGCCGCCAGTGTCCGAGCTCTTTGCGCGAGGCATCGAGCTTCGTCACCGCGCGCGACGGCCCGCCTTTCGCGGAGATGGCCACGATCGCGCTTGCCGTCCCGGGCGCGAAGACGATCGTGTCGTCCGCGCCCCACGCTCCGCCGCGACCGTCGCCGCCGCTCGCCAGCGTCTCGATCGATCCGCCGTTCGCCTGCATCCGGCGCAGCTTCGCGTTTTGAAAGAACGCGATCTGTTTTCCATCAGGCGACCAGAACGCGTCGTACGCTCGCTCGGTGTTCGGCAGGAGCTGAATGTCAAACGAGTCGATGGTGCGAATGCCGAGCCTCGCACCCACGGGGGCGCTGTCGACGCCGACGATGAAGCGCCTGCCGTCCGGCGAAACCACCGGGGGCTGCTGATCGACGCGGAACGGGTGATCCGGCGGAGAGTCGAACGACAACCTGCGCGACTCGTTGGTCGCGCGGTCGGAGCGGAGGTGTACCCACGCCGCGGCGCCGGCGACGATGGCGATCAGCAGCGCCGCGGCCCATCCGAGCCATGCGCTCTTCGCGGTCCGAGCAGCAGAGCCGGTGGAAGAGCCCGCCGCAATCGCCTCCAGCTCCAGTTTCACATCCTGAATGCTCTGCCAACGATCATCCGGCTTCTTGCGCAGGCAGATCGAGATCACCCGATCGAGTGTGGGCGGCGCCGCCGCGACGACCGATGTGATCGGCGCGGGCTCGCGATCGACGATCGCGGCGATGAGACTCGTCTTGCTGCTCGCCTGAAACGCGAACTTGCCGGTGACCATCTCGTACAGCACGGCGCCGAACGCGAAGATGTCGGTGCGCGCGTCCGCTTCGATTCCTTCGAGCTGCTCCGGCGACATGTACTGCAGCGTGCCGAGGATCGTGCCTTCGGCCGTGAGCGGCGCCATCGACGGCGTGGCCACCGCGGTCGTTGCATCCGATCCCACCACCGCGCTCGTCGCCTGCTTCGCCAGACCGAAGTCGAGCAGCTTCACGCCGCCGTTCGTGATCATCACGTTGCCCGGCTTCAGATCGCGATGCACGATGCCGTGCCGGTGCGCCTTGGCCATCGCGTCGGCGATCTGAATCCCGTAGCGCAACACCTGCTCGAGCGGCAGCGGACCGCGCGCCAGTCGCGCGGCGAGCGTCTCGCCCTCGATCAACTCCATGACCAGGAAGTTCTGTCCCGAGTCGCTGCCGATGTCGAAGAGGGTGCAGATGTGGGGATGCTGCAGTTGCGAAATGGTCTTCGCTTCGCGCTCGAAACGGAGCTTCAATTGCGCGTTGTTCGCCAGCGATTGCGGCAACATCTTGATCGCCACGCTGCGATCGAGTCGCGTGTCGCGCGCGCGCCAGACCTCCCCCATCCCGCCCGCGCCGAGGCGCGAGACGATTTCGTACGGCCCGATACGCGTGCCGGATTCGAGCTGCATGGGAGGCGTCAATTATGCCTTGGTCTCTTCGCGGATCTCGGGCCACACGCTTTCGATGCCGAGCGTCTTCGCATCGACGGTGCACTGCAGCGCGCCGCGCTTGAGCTGCACCTCGATCGCATCGCCGACCTCGACGCGGTTCGAGTCGAGGATCGGCTTGCGCCCGCGGCGCGTGCGCGAGAACGCGATCGCGTAGCCGCGCGACAACACCGACAGCGGCGAGACCGCCTGCAGGTGTCCGGCGACCGACTCCAGTCGCTGCCGTTGCTTGATCACGCGCGACGGGAAGCGCGCCAGCGGCTCGTTCGTCGCCTCGAGGCGGCGACGCAGTTGCTTCGCGTGCGTGTCGAGCATGCGGAAAAGGCCGACGCGTCTCCGCTCCAGCCGTTCGCGCGCGACGGCTATCCGCCGCGGCAGCGCGAAGAGACGATCGGATGACGCAAGGTGCCGCAGCTCATGGCGGAAGTTGCGCACGCGCGATTCGATGACGTGGCGGATGCGGCGGACGTCGGCGTCGACCTGCATGCAGATCTCGCTCTTCGCGCGGATCACGATCTCCGCCGCGGCAGACGGCGTCGGCGCGCGCAGGTCGGCGACGAAATCGCAGATCGTGAAATCGGTCTCGTGTCCCACGCCGGAGATCGTCGGGATCGAGCACTCAGCCACGGCGCGCGCAAGCGGCTCTTCGTTGAAGGCCCACAAATCCTCGAGCGAGCCTCCGCCGCGGACGATCAGCACGACGTCGTGCAGTTGCCAGCGCGAGAGATGGCGAATGGCATTTGCGATCTCGCGTGACGCGGTAGGCCCCTGCACGCGCACCGGAAAGATCTGCAGATGGAGTCCTTCGAAGCGGCGCCCGAGGACGTTGAGGATGTCGCGGATGGCGGCGCCGGTCGGGGAGGTGACGACCGCGATGCGCTGCGGCAGCATCGGGATCGGCTTCTTGCGCTCCGGGTCGAACAACCCTTCCGCCGCAAGCTGCTTCTTCAACTGCTCGAACGCGAGCTGCAGCGCGCCGAGGCCCGCGGGCTCCGCGTTCACGGCATTGAGCTGGAACTCGCCCTTCGCTTCGTAGACGGTGAGCCGTCCGCGGACGACGAGCTGCAGTCCGTTCTCGATGCGGAAGCGGAGGAAGCGCGCGTTCGTCGCGAACAGCACGACGCGGATCTGCGACTTCGCATCCTTGATCGAGAAGTAGCAATGTCCGGCGGTGGAGCGGGTGAAGTTCGTGACCTCGCCTTCGACGGCGATGTCGTTGTAGCGGAACAGATCGAGATTGATCTGACGGATCAGCTCACTGACTTGCCAGACGCGCGTGCTCAATCGTCCCGGCCCCGCAGGTTTTTTCTGCTGTCGGTCGTCCAGACCGGCTGTTCCGTCAACGGCCCGTCCGCTCTCCCCTCGCTGCACTGC
>Ga0193696_1000159_pt1 | contig 28173 bp, 26 predicted proteins | sample L3m1metaG_FD_145074 | JGI IMG/M metagenome (GOLD analysis project Ga0193696, IMG submission 145074) | Soil microbial communities from a riparian zone of the East river system, Colorado, United States - L3m1 | ecosystem: Environmental > Terrestrial > Soil > Riparian zone | place: USA: East River... | reverse complement strand
CCTGCGGCCGGTCCTCGGCTATGCCGGCTCGATGTTCCTGCTGTTCACGCTGCTGTGGATCGCGCTTGGCGTGCTGACAGGCCGGGTGCTGCAGCGGCGCGACAACATCGGCATGGTGCTCGCGCGCAGCGCGCTGGCCGCCGTCGGATCGGGCCTCGCGTTCTATGCGATCTCAGGGATCTGGATGCCGTTCAATCCGCACGGCTGGGACTACGCGCGGCACTTCATCTCCTGGACGATCGCATATCTGCCTGCGTTCGCGGCGCTCCTCGTTTCGTCGCCACGGCAGGCCTAAAGGCCTGCGCTACGAGTGTCACGGCAGGCCTGAAGGCCTGCGCTACGAGTACTGGCATCGACTGTGGCGCTCGTAGCGCAGCCCTTTAGGGCTGCCTGATCATCGCTTGCCGATCGCGAACAGCCGATCGTCTGAACGGAGAAAGATCTGCCCGTTCGAGATGGCCGGCGACGCGATCAGCCGTTCGCCGACGTCGTTGCGCGCGAGGACTTCGGCCTGACGGCCCGCCTTCAGCACGATGGTCTCGCCGGTCTCACTGACGAAATAGACCTTGCCGTCGGCCGCTGCCAGAGGAAGGTGCCGGTACGCGGATCGTAGGCGTCGACACGCTGGCTCGAGTTGACGATCAGCTCGGGACCGGTCGGCGATTCGACGACGAACGGCGTCGTATACGACATCCGTCCCTTGCCGCGATCCGCGCGCCAACGTTCCTTGCCGGTCTTCTTGTCGACGGCGAGCAGATACGAGGCCTGCGCGTGATCGCACAGCAGGAGGACGGTATCGCCGAACAGCGTCGGCGAGCTCGCGTGCCCCCAGTTGATATCGAAGGGCGCGATTTCCTGACCGAGATGCCGCTGCCAGACCGCCTTGCCGTTCAGGTCGAGCGCGACGATCTGCCCCGTGCCGAACCAGGCGTACACCATCTGCCCGTCCGTCACGGGGCTGGGGCTCGCCAGGTTGTGCTTGTCGTGGACGCCGGGCAGCGGTCCTGTCGCTTCCAGCCGGTGCTGCCACAGCCGCTTGCCGTCGTTGCGGCTGAAGGCCTCGACGACGAAGAACGTGCGCTCGTCCGCCGGCCCACCCTGTCCGGCAGCGAGCGCCCGCTCGCCGACTGCCCCGGATCCCTGCGCGAGTCGTGGATGATTGCCGGCCCGCCGAATCCCGGTGCCGATCTGCGACGTGACGAAGACTCGATCGCCGGACACGATCGGCGACGACACGCCAACGCCGCCGAGCGGCGCTCGCCAGGCGACGTTCTCGGTCGCGCTCCAGGTGACCGGCAGGTTCTTCTCGTCGGACGCACCGGTGCCGCGTGGTCCGCGCCACTGCGGCCAGTCAGCGGCCGACAGCGATGCGGTCAGAGCGATCGCGAACAAACAGCCGAGGGTGCTGGGCTTCATGCCGAGAGTGTAATGCGTCTGCGGGTCCGGCTGAAGCCGGACACTACGTACCGATAGCGCCGCTAATACGCGCGTTGGTAGAGCTCCAGCGCTGAGGCGGCGTCGAACGGACGGGGGTTGCACGTACCGGTCCATTGCGTGGCCGCGTCGGCGGCCAGGGCCGCGAAGTCGTCGCGGGCCACGCCGATGTCCCTCAGGCTGGCCGGCAGCTGGCCGGCATGCCGCAACTCTTCAAGTAGAGAAGCCAGCTGTTCGCCGGCAGTAGCAGCCGACTCGCGTAGCGCAGGGCCGCGATCGAGTAATTCTGCGTACCGATCGCTGACGTGTTCCGCGTTCCAGCGGACCACGTGCGGCAGCATGACCGCAATCGCGATGCCGTGCGTGGTGCCGTAGCGCGCCGTCAGCGGATTCGCGCACGCGTGAGTCGCGCCGAGCATCGACTGCTCGATGGCGATGCCGGCGGCGTGAGCGCCCCACAGCATCGCCCCTCGCGCGAGGAGATCGTCCGGCGCTTCGAGCACGCGCGCGAAGTTCCCACTCAGCCACCGCCAGGCATCGCGCGCGAACAGATCGGATGCCTCGCTCCGCCGGGTCGTGACGTACGACTCGACGGCGTGCGAGATGGCATCGTAGCCGGCCATCGCGGTGACGTCGCGCGGCTGCGTCACGGTCAGCTTCGGATCGAGAAGCGCGATGCGGAACGCCGCTTTCGGATCGCCGCAGGCCATCTTGGCGTGCGTCTCGCTGTCGGAGATGAGCGCATACGACTGCGCCTCACTGCCCGTGCCGGCGGTCGTGGGGACACCGATCGACGGCAGCATCGGCCGCGTGGCTTTCCCGAACCCGCGGTAGTCGCGCATCGTGCCGCCGTTGGTCAGGACGAAGTTGATGCCCTTCGCGCAGTCGAGCGAGCTGCCGCCCCCGACCGCCACGATCGAGTCGGCACGGCAGGACGCCGCGACCGCCCGCCCGGCGTCGACCATGCGCGAATCGGGATTGGTGTCGAAGTCGTGAAAGGTGAACGGCCGCACGCCCTGCGCGTCCAGCAGCGCCGCGGCACGCTCCACCTGCCCGGTCGCGACAATCCCGCGATCGGCTACGAGCAGCGCGCGCGTGAACGACAGCTCGCGCGCCAGCTCACCGAGCCGTGCAAACGCGCCATCCCCGAACACCACGCGCGTGCGCAGCTGAAAGTCGAACGGGCGCATCAGGCCGTTTTTTTTGCGACTCGGTAGAGCTTCGACGCCGTCCGGATGATCAGGCTGCCGCGCGACACCGCCGGCGTCGCCAGCGTCATCTCGCCAAGCGAGTTCTTACCGAGCACCTTGAACTCCGGGCCCGCCTGGATCACGTAGGTGTCGCCGTCCTCGCTCATGACGAAGATTTTGTCGTTGTACGCCCATGGCGACGTCGTGAAGCCACTCGCGTCCACGGCGATGCGTTGGCGCCCGTAGATCTCTTTGCCGGTCCGGGCGTCGTGGCACGTGAAGAAGCCGCGATCGAACAGCGTGTAGTAGTAGTCCCCGTATACCAGCGGCGTCGGGTTGTAAGGCGCAAGCGTCGGCGCCGACCACGCGATGAAGGAATTGGTCGTCTCGCCAGGCTTGAGCGAGATGTCGCCCGACGCGCCGGGGCGGATCGCGTACGCCGGCCGCAGCGCATCCCCAACGTACCCGGACGAGATGAACAGCAGGCCGTGACGCTCGAACGGCGTCGGGATGCTGATGCTCGACATCCCCTTGAATTCCCAAAGCAGCTTCCCGGTCAGGTCGTAAGAGCGCACTCTGTCGGAGCCGGAGGTGACGATTTCCGCGCGGCCATCGTGCTCCCAGACGAAGGGCGTTGCCCAGTTGGTGCCCTCGGCGCGATTGACCCGCCAGGCCTCGGCGCCCGTCCGCTTGTCGTAGGCCGCCAGGAATGACTGGTCGTCGTTGTCGTTGACGATGTAGATCCGATCACGGTGGAGAACCGGCGAGGCGGCAGTGCCCCATCCGTACCGTGTCTTGAATGGTCCCATCGGCTTCGACCACACCGGCGTGCCCTTCATGTCGAAGACGAACAGGCCGACGTTGCCAAAGTACGCATACACGCGCTCGCCATCGGTGACCGGCGTCTCGGACGCATAGCTGTTCTTGAGATGCCTCGGCCCGGCAGGCACGCCGTTACGAACTTCCTTCGACCAGCGCACCTTGCCGGTCGCGAAATCGACGTCGTGCACCATCCACCGGTGCGGCGCCGTTGAAGCGGGCCGCTCACCTCCGAAGTACAGCCCGGGCTTGGGAGCCTCCGACTGGCCGCTGTTGATCACGGTGGTGACAAATACGTGGTCGTCCCATACCACGGGCGAGCTCCAGCCGGCACCCGGCATCTCGAGCGTCCAGACGATGTTCTCGGCGGTGCTCCAACGTTCGGGAAGCGCCGGATCGTTCTCGGCAACGCCCGCGGACAGCCCACGGAACTGCGGCCAGTGATCGTTCGGCGCGGCAGAGGGACCCGCGAGCGCGAATGAGACCATGCCGATCGCAAGCAATGAGCGGCGTATCATCTCGCCATACTACACTCAGGCCGAGGAGGGTCCCCGTGGCAGCACGCCTTATCGTCTCGATCGTCATGGCGCTCGGCGTGGGCGCCGCGGTTCGACCTCAACAAACTGCTACCGGCGCGACGGCGGACTTGTCCCGCCAAAGCGGCGCAGCCGCGGCGGCGGACTTGTCTCGCCAAAGCGCCACGAGTGCCATGGGCGCGACGGCGGAGCGCTTCTGGCCGCAGTGGCGCGGGCCGTACGCCACGGGTGTCTCGAAGCACGCCAATCCGCCCACCGAGTGGAGCGAGACGAAGAACATCCGCTGGAAGGTGGAGATCCCCGGCCGCGGCTCTTCGTCGCCCGTCATCTGGGGCGACCGGCTCTACGTCCTGTCGGCGGTGCCGAGCGGTGTCGCCGGCGCCGCTGCGCATCAGCCGCGCGGCGGTATCCCGGCGCGCGACGTGCACCGCTTCGTCGTGCTGGCGGTCGACCGCCGCACCGGCCGCACCATCTGGGAGCGGACGGCGACCGAAGCGAAGCCGCACGAAGCGTCGCACCAGGAAAACGGCACCTACGCGTCGAGCTCGGCGATCACCGATGGCCGGCGCGTCTACGCCTGGTTCGAGTCACAGGGCATGTACGTCTACGACATGGACGGCGCGCTGCTGTGGTCGAAGGACCTCGGCGACAAGACCATGCGGAATCAGTTCGGCGAAGGCAGCACCCCCGTCCTCGCCGGCGATCGCCTCGTCATCGTCTGGGATCACCTCGCGGGATCGTTCGTCGTGGCGCTGGACGCCACGAACGGACGCGAGCTGTGGCGTCAGTCGCGTGACGAAATCGACACCTGGGCGACGCCGCTGGTGGTCGAGCAGGGCGGACGCAAGCAGGCGATCGTGCCAGGGAAGAACAAGATCCGCAGCTACGATCTCGAGACCGGCGCGATCGTCTGGGAGAGCAAGGGCACGACGATGAACCCGATTCCATCGCCGGTGTTCGGCGACGGGATGGTCTTCGTGACCAGCGGATTCCAGGGGAACAACCTCAAGGCGATCCGCCTGGCGAACGCCAAGGGTGACATCACCGGCACGGAGTCGATCGTCTGGACGCTCGAACGCGACACGCCGTATGTGCCGTCGCCGCTGCTCTACGACAGCGTGCTCTATCTGCTGAAGACCAACTCGGGGATTCTGTCCGCGTTCGACGCGCCGACGGGCAAGCCGCACTACCAGCTGCAGCGACTCGATGGATTGCCCGAGGTGTTCTCGTCACCGGTCGGCGCGAGCGGCCGGGTCTACATCGCGGCCCGCGACGGCGTCACCCACGTGATCCGCCACGGCTCCACCTACGAGTACGAGCTGCTCGCCAGGAACAAGCTGGACGACGGCTTCGACGCGTCGCCGGCGCTCGTGGAGAACGCAATCTACCTGCGCGGCTACCAGAACCTGTACTGCATCGCCCATCCCGACTGACAGCCGTTTCGCTGTCTCGCTGCGATCGAGTCCACGTACGGTTGCCACAGAGGCACAGAGTCACAGAGAAAAACCGCACGCGCAAAACGCCTGCGCCACAACTGCGCCGACAGAACTACTGGTCGCCCGCCGACCACGCAGCGGTGAACGTGGACCGATTCGACGGCGTGGGCCTGCGAAGCAGGCCCATCGGGCCGCCGCAAACGGTTCTCGGGAACGAACCGCATCCGCTTTCCGGCGGCTCGTTCCCGTGAACCGTTTACGGCCGACCGCGCCGCGTTGCGGCGCGCCGTCGAATCGACCCTCAGTGTCTCTGTGCCTCTGTGGCCAACTTCACTGCGTGGTCGGCGGTCAGTAGTTCGGCCAGATCCCCGGCGTCGCGAGCTCGACCGAGCGGCCATCGGGATCGCGAAAATACAGGCTCGTGCCGCCTCGCTCCCATCGGACGCGGCTCTCGATGGGTATCCCCAGCTTCGCCAGCCGCGCCTCCCACGCCGGGAGATCGATGACGTCGACCGCAAACGCCAGATGGACCGGACCGCTGCCGTCGTGGCCCGGGACGAGGCCGCCCGGCGTCTCCAGCGCGCCGGAATTGCCGCGTTGAAACAGCAGCAGCACCGTCTGCTGACCGGCGTCGAGCGCGACGAGCCGGTCGCCCGACAGCATCGGCGTCGCATCGAGGAGCGACTGATAAAAGGCCGCAGTCCCCGCAAGGTCTGCGCAGTAGAGCGCCGTCTCGAGGATCCGTCGGACCCGCAGCATTAGCGTTGATGCGCCGTCATTCGCATTCCGTGTTTCGTGCGCAGCGTCACGAGCGGCTCCGGTACGACCGGGTGCCCCGGCACCAGCTGCAACCGCCACCGCTGCGCGAGGGTGGCCACCAGCAGGATGAGTTCCATCCAGGCGAACGATTCGCCGATGCACTGACGCGGACCGCCGCCGAACGGAAAGTAGGCGAACTTCGGCAGCGTCGCGCGAAAGTCCGGCGTCCATCGCTCGGGATCGAACCGTTCCGGATTCGTGTAGAACCTGGCGTCGCGCTGGGTCACGAATGGACTCATGACGAGGATCGTTCGCGCCGGCACCGCGTACTCCCCGAGCTCGTAGTCGGCTATCGCCCGCCGGCCGATGAGCCACGCCGGCGGATACAGCCGCATCGACTCGGTGACGACGCGCTCGACAAACGGCAGCGACGCGATGTCGGCCACGTGCGGCGAGCGCCCCTGCAGCACGCGATCCACCTCGGCATGCAGCTTCGCCTCGACGTCCTGTGCGGTGCTGAGCAGATACCAGGTCCACGTCAACGCGTTCGCCGTGGTTTCATGGCCGGCGAGGAAGATGGTCATCGCCTCGTCGCGCACCTGCACGTCGCTCATAGCGCCCGCCACGCCGAAGCTCGATTGCGCATCGCCGAGCGAAGGCTGGGCGGCGCCTTCGGCCTCCTCATCCTGTGCCGATAGGAGCATCGACAGCAGGTCGCCGTGATCGCGATGGCTCCGGCGCCGTTCGGCAATCATCCCGTAGATGATCGCGTCGAGCTGCGCCCGCGCCGCCCGGGCGCGGCGCAGTTTCGGCACCGGCAAATGCTCCAGCAAGTCCGAGAACGGCAGCATCGTCGTCCAGAACGTTTCCATGACGCCGGTGAGCGCCACGCCCACCTCGGCCGCCTGCGACTCGACGTCGGCGTCGAATAGCGTCTTGCCGACGATCGACAGGGTCAGCCGATTCATTTCCTGCGCGACGTCGAGCGTCGCGCCATCGCGCCACGCGCCGCGCATGCGATCGGCATAGGCGACCATCGTGTCGGCATACGCCGCGATCCGCTCGCGATGGAACGCCGGCTGCATCAGCCGCCGCTGCCGCAGATGCGTCGCGCCTTCGCTGGTCAGCAGGCCTTCGCCGAGCAGGCGTTTGGTGCGCTGCAGCGCGCGCCCCTTGGTGAAGTTGCGGTTGTGGGTGACGAGGACGTCCTTGATGTACTGCGGCTGGTTGACGAAGAGCAACCGCTCGCCGCCGAGCCGGTAAGCGACGATGTCGCCGTAGGTCCGCGCGAGATTGGTGAAGAACGCGAGCGGATCGCGCCCGGGCCGGTAGCTGAAGGCGTCGAGCAGCGACGGTTTCGGGCCCGGCGCGATCGCGGTGGCCGTCATCGGCTCGGCGGCTCGATGGTCACTGGTCGAAGACCACCTGATGATGTTCCACGCCGCGATCGAAGTCGATCAGCATCCGTGCGGCGCTGTCGTGCACGACCGCGTTTTCGATCGCCTCCCCGGCAAACGCGCGAACCGCGTCGAGCGACTCCCACCAGGTGATGACCGTCACTTCGACCGCGCCATTCCGATCGCGCTGCAGAAGCGTCGCGCCTTGATAGCCGTGGATGCCGGCGAGCTCGGGGACGACAGTGGACTCCAAGTACGTCGCGTACTCCTGCACGCGCTCCGGGGTGGCCCTGGCTTTCCAGATCCGCGCGATCATGGCGCGCCGTCTCCCACGACGACGTTCCACGGCCGGACGCGCCAGGCGGTGACCAGGCCCTGCATCACGTACGGATCGGCGCGTGCAAAGCGCTCGGCGAGATCCGCGCCGTCGGCGCGGAATACCAGCAGCGCGCCATCCGGCGGGTCGCCGAGCGCGCCCGCGAGCACCAGCTCGCCGCGGGCGTGCGCGGCGCGCACCAGGCCGAGGTGCGCCTCGCGGTGCGGCATTCGCTTTTCGGCGAATCGATCGACGACGTCGTACATCAGCGCGAGCGCGAAATGTTTCATTCTCGTGATCTTACAGCTGTCAGCTTTCGGCTTTCAGCTTTCGGCTGAGAGCTGATAGCTGATAGCTGATAGCTGATAGCTGATAGCTGATAGCTGATAGCTGATAGCTGCTTATTTGACGGGCGCAGCGTGCTCGAGGATCAGCCCGACCGTGGTGCCGCGCTTGAACCCCTTCCAGGACGGGTCGAAGTACGAGCGCTTGTCCTCTTCGCCTTTGAGATACAGGCCGAAGTAGGCGGTCGCAAAGTGATCGAGGATGTTGTTCATGCGCGAGGTGTCCCACACCGCGTCGGCGTAGTGCGCAAACGCCGCGGGCCGGCCCGCTGCGGCGGCGGTGTACGTCTCTGCCGGCGCCGGAATCGGCGCGCCGGCGTTGTGATTCGCGTTCACGAACGTCAGGAGGTAGCGATCGGCGTTCACCGCCGCCTGATAGATCGCCTTCGTGCCCTTCTCGTAGCCGGCCACGTCGTCCACGCTGCCGGCGACGAACAGCATCGGCGTGGTGATGCCCTTCAGTCCTTCGGCGTCCCAGAAACCGGCGACCATTCCCCACGGCGCGATCGCAATGGCGGCCTTGACACGCGGATCGATGGACTTCCGATAATCCGGATTGGCCGCGCCCCGTTCCGCCAGCAGCCGGTTCGGCGGTGCGCCAGTCAGCGTTTCACTCGGCTTGCTGTACCCGCCGCCGACGAGATTCACCACACCGTAGCCGCCCATCGAGTAGCCAACGACGCCGGTGCGGCTGGCGTCGACGCGGCCGCTCAGGAAACTGCCGGAACCGGGCTTTCCGAGCCGATCCAGTTCGTTCAACACGAACAACTGATCGAGGGCGCGGTTGTACAGCGTGCTCGCAAACGCCTGCTGGTCGTCGTACGTGCTGTCCTTGTGATCGATCGACGCGGCGATGAATCCCTTGCTGGCCAGGTTCTCGCCCAGATGACTCATCAGATAACGATTGCCCGGATACCCGTGCGAGATGATGATGAGCGGCAGCGGCCCCCCGGACGTCATCGGCGACGCGTCCCGGACCGCCTGGCCGTGCAGCGTCACCGTGATCGTCGGATCGCGCGTAATTGCCCGGTAATCGCCGCCGGGTTTCTGACCCGGCGCCAGCGTCGCGGGATACCAGACTTCCACCGTCAGCGTGCGGTCGTATCTGGCCGTCGCACCGCCCTCCTTCGTGTTCAGGATGTCCGGCCGGTTCCGGTCGGTCACCTGCAGCGTGCGCACGCCGATCGCGAGGGGGCCGTAGCTGGCGAGCTCCGGCGCGGACGGCGTGACGATGTCGATGCGATTGGATTGCGCGAACGCGACGCTCGAGGCGGCCACGAAGACCGCCGCCACCAGGACCGGTAGCCGACGCACGAATGGATGGCATCACTTGTCCCTGGGATCTGGTTTGAGCGTGAGCGGCTGCGTCAGCGTCTTGCCGTTCGCGGTCAGGCGCACGGAATAGGCGCCCGTCGCGACTGGCGGCGGACCGCCACGGCCACCGCCGCCTCCGCCGGCGCCGCGCCCGCCGCGGCCGCGGCCACCGGCCGGCGCATCCGGCCTGAAGTCCCAGACCCATCGGTGCATGCCCGCGGCCGCCGACAGCGGCTCCGGCAGGCGCGACCATGCGAGGTTGACCGCAAGCGTATTGACGTCGACGACCGGCGGCGGATCGCTGCTCGAGTAGCGGCGAATGACGGTGCCGCCGGCATTGAGGATCTCGATAGTCACCGGCCCGGACGCCGCGGTTTTCAGGTAGTAGTCGATAACCGCGCCGCCCGGCGGGTTGTCCGCCTCGGGTTCGTCCTTCTGCGTCGGCGTCCCGTTATCGGTATTGGGCGGGATCAATATGGCGTCGGCCGGCTTGAACAGAAACGCATCCGACGACATGACGTCAGCTGATGTCTGCCGGAGCGCGCTGATGTCGTCGAGCACCCAGAACCCGCGGCCGTGCGTCGCGACGATCAAATCGTTGTCGTGGAACGCGAGGTCGCGCATCGAGCAGGGCGGCAGGTTGAGCTGCAGCGACTGCCACTCGTCGCCGTCGTTGAACGACACGAACACGCCCAGCTCCGTGCCCGCCACCAGCAGCCCACGCCGCTTGGGGTCCTCCTTGATCGTCTGCATATAAACGCCGGCGGGCAGCCCATTGGTGATCTTCTGCCACGTCTTGCCGCCGTCTTTCGTGCGGTAGACGTACGGCTCGTTGTCCTCGAGGCGATGGCGATCGATGGCGGCGTACGCTTCGTTGGCGTCGAAATGCGACGCTTCCAGCATGACCACCTTGCTCCAGGCGGTCAGCTCGCGCGGCGTCACGTTCGTCCAGGTCTTGCCGTCGTCCTGCGTGACGTGGATGTAGCCGTCGTCGGTGCCGATCCACAACAGAGGCGCGCGGACAGCAGAAGCGGCGATCGAGTAGATGACGCCGAGCCGTTTCGACTGCGGCGGCGCGTCGGCGGCGGTCGCGGCGTCGAGGTTCGGCGGCACACCCGGGTTTTCGCGCGTCATATCGTCGCTGATCCGGGTCCAGTGATTCCCGCCGTCCGTGGTCTTGAACAGATACTGATCGCTGAAATACAACGCGTGAGGATCCGCCGGAGAAAACACGAGCGGCAGCGTCCAGGTGTGCCGCGGCGGCGTCGGCAGGTCGACCTCCGGCGAAATGCGGTCGATCTTGCCGGTCTGGACGTTGCACTTCTCGACCGTCCCGCCGTACACGATGTCAGGGTTCAGCGGATCGGGCGCCGTAAACCCGGCCTCGCCGCCGGCGCAGAGCGGCTCCCAGTCGCGCATCGTGATGGTGGCGAACCGGCCGCGCGATCGCACACGAACCGCGCCGCTGTCCTGCTGCGCACCGGTCACCCAGTAGGGAAACGCGTTGTCCACGGCGATCCGGTAGACCTGCGCGGTCGGCTGATTCAGCCACGAGCTCCATGTCGGCCGATCGTTCAAGCCGTCGACGCTGATCACCGCGCCCTGGTCGCCGCCGAGAATCATCCGGTTGCCGTCGTCGGGGTAAATCCAGAGCTGGTGGTAGTCGTCGCCGCCCGGCGATCCCTTGAACGGCTCGCCGAACGTCCGGCCGCCATCGCGGGATCGATACGCGCCGGTGTTCATCACGTAAACGAGATCGGCGTTTTTCGGATCGACGGTGACCTTCCCGAAATACCACCCGCGGCCCCAGATGCGGCTGTCTGCCGACGCCTGCCGCCACGTCGCGCCGGCGTCGTCGGACCTGTAGAGCCCGCCGGCCATGGCGTCGACAATCACGTAGACGCGCGAACGATTCGTTGGCGCCACCGCGATACCGATGCGGCCCAGGCCGTCAGACGGCAGACCGCTCGTCAGCTGCTGCCAGTTCGCCCCGCCGTCGGTCGACTTGTAGAGTCCGCTGCCCGGGCCGTACGACGGCGGATAGATGCTCCATGGCGGGCGGCGGGTGTTCCAGAGGGCTGCGTAGATGGTCTGCGGGTCGCCCGGATCGAAGGCCAGGTCAATCGCGCCGACGTCGTTGCTCTTGAACAGCACCTTCTGCCACGTCGCGCCGCCATCGCGCGTCCGGTACACGCCGCGGTCCGGGTTCGCGCCATAGACGTGACCCAGCGCAGCCACGAACACCACATTCGGGTCGCGCGGATCGACAATCACCTTCCCGATCTGACGCGTCGGCTCGAGCCCGATGTGCGTCCAGGTCTTGCCGGCATCGGTCGACTTGTACATCCCGTTGCCGTACGAGATCTGCGACCGCATGTCGGCCTCGCCGGTGCCGACATAGACGACGTCCGGCCTCGACGGTGCGACGGCGACGGCGCCAATCGAGGCGATCGGCTGCGAGTCGAAAATCGGCAGCCACGTCCGGCCGGCGTTCGTCGTCTTCCAGACGCCGCCGCCGACCGATCCCATGTAGAAGACGCTCGGCTGCCCCGGCACGCCGGTGACACCGTTGACGCGCCCGCCGCGGAAGGGCCCGACCATCCGCCAGCGCAGGCCAGAGTAGAGGCTTGGATCGACGCGCCCGCGCTGCTGCGCGGCGACACGCGTCAGCAATCCAGCGGCGAGCGGCGCTGTCAGGGCGATCGCAACGAATCCACGAAACAGTGTTTTTCGCATTTCGCCTTCACCACCCGGCTGTTACTTTCCCTGTGCGCGCGTGATCGCCGCGAAGAGGGCCGACTTCGTCGGCTCGGATCCCACGAACAGATCTTCCGGGAGCTTGTTGACGTTCCTCAGCATGTCCGCGTAAATCACGTCCGCCTGATACAAGTTCAGCCCGAGACCTGCGAGGTACTGCAGGCGGAGATTCCGATCGCGGTTGATGGTGGCGTTGCGCAGCCACGGCTCGAGGTCTGGCTTGCGGCCGGCGTAGGTCGAGAAGAGATCGACCGCCGAGTGCATCCCAATCTGCGCGAGCGAGTTCTTGACCTTTGCGTACTCCGGTCGCTGCAGCTTCGCTTCGATGGCGTCGACATCGATCTTCGTCGGCTCCGCCTGCCCGAGCAGGACCAGATCGTAACCCTTCCCCTCGTTCGTGTTGCCCCAGACGATGCCGTTCGGGAAGGCGTCGAGGAAGGTGGCAATCTCGCTCTTCACGGCGTCCGAATTGCTCTCGTACAGCTGCACGAACAGCGTCATCACGCCGCCGGGGTTCAGGTGCGCCTTCGCCGTCTCGAAGAACTCCTTCGTGTACAGCATGGCCGCGCCCTTGACCCACGGATCGAGCGGATCGGACGTAATCGCGTCGAACTTCTCGTTCGTCGTCTGAATGTAATGCCGCGCGTCGTCGATCCGCACCTGGACCTTCGGGTTGCGGACGACGTCGAAGTTGTGCTCGCTGAAATATTTGGAGACGACTTCCGGCACCAGCGGCTCGATTTCGGCGATCGTTTCATGCTCGACCGCCGGATCGATCGACACGGCGCCGGCGGTGACGCCCGCGCCACAGCCGATGACGACGACGCGTCTCGGGTGCTCGGGGATCAGTGTCGTCAAATGACCGAGCATCCGCTGCAGGCGCATGTCCTGCGGCTCGCTCGACGCCTGCACCTTGCCGGCGTTGTGATAGTTCAGCACGCCGTTCGAGAGCTGCGACACGGCCACTGACGCGTTCAACCCCTCGCCGACATAGATGATGTCGGCCTGGCCGACGCGCGTCGCCGAATAGCGTCCGTAGGCCACCAGCAGTCCGGGCAGCGGATGCACGCTGCGTGCGAGAAGACCGGCCACGACCATCGCCACCGCGAGGACGATCGTGCCGCCGATGTTCCAGCGCGACGTGCCGGGTACGCCCGAGCCGGCGTCGGCGGCGCCCGCGAACGACGGTTCGAGCAGGATGAGGGCGGAGAGCGCGGACGCGATGATCAGCACCTGCTCGGAGTGCGAGCTGCCAATCCACGGCACGAGCACGAAGCTCATCGCCAGCGAGCCGACGATGGCGCCGACCGTGTTGGCGGCGTAGACGCCGCCGGCCAGCCACGCCGCGTCCTGCTCCGTGGTCGCGACGGCCGACAGCGCGAGCGGGAAGCTGGCGCCCCACAGGATGGCGCCCGGCAGCACCACCCACAGGCATCGGGCCAGATCGAGCTGCAGCGTGAACCACGGCGTCGTCGCGATGTAGGGGTTGATCGGCCAGTACGGCAGCGACTCGGTGAGCTCGTAGGCGGCCCACGCCATCGCGCCGCACAGGAGCAGCTGGCACCAGCCCAGCGCGCGGCGCGCATTCGTGACGTCACGCGCGAGCATGGCGCCAATCGTGCTGCCGATGCCGAGTCCCAGCAGGAACACCGCGAGGATCAACGAGAAGGTGTAGACCGTCGCGCCGAAATGCAGGGAGAGCAGGCGCGTCCAGATCACTTCGGAGGCCAGCGCCGTCATGCCCGACAAGCCAATCGCGACGTACACCGACACGGTGCCGCGCGCCGTCACGCCGCGGACCGCGACCGCCGCCGCCTGGTATTCAGTGCGGCCGGCGAGGATGTAGGCGATGAGCGCCACCACCACGTTGATCGCCACGCCGACGAGCGTCGCGACCATGACGTCGTGCTCGCGCAGCAGGTAGAAGCCGGCGGCCAGGCTGCCGAGCACGCCGCCGGCGATGTTGCCGCCGTAGAAGAAGCCGAGCCACGACACGCCCTCGGGCGTCGCCTTCACCCATCGCGAAATCGCGGGGAGCGTCGCGCCCATCATCACGGTCGGCGGCAGCAGGCAGATGCCGGCGGCAATCGCGCGCAGGACAATGCCCGCGCCGCCGCCGCCCGCCCACGCGGTGTAGAGACCGCCGACCAGCGGCATGCCGACGAGGATCAGCAGCGCGAAGAGGCCGATGCCGGCTTCGAGTGCGGCGTAGACGTGCAGCGGATGCCGGCGCGCAGAAATCATCCGCGGCAGCGCGAGGCTGCCGAGACACATGCCGCCCATGAAGGTGCCGAGCAGAATGCCGAGCGAGATCGCCGACGATCCGATCACGAGCTGCAGCAGCTGAAACCAGACGATCTCGTAGATGAGCGCGGCGCAGCCGCTGCCAATGAACAACAGAAAGAGCGCGGGAAGATAGCGGCGTCGGTTCATATGGGAATGGAGGGAAGTATACCGGCGGGGACCCGGGGAGAGTCATGGCTGATGGAAAACCGCGGGCCATCAGCCATGTCTGGCGTGCGCGCTACTTGACGTGCTTGCTGACCAGCTTCGTCATCTCGAACATGTTGACGGTCTTCTTGCCAGCGAAGACGGCTTTCAGCGTGTCGTCCGCATTGATCATCCGCTTGTTCTTCTTGTCCTGCAGACCGTTCTTCTTGATGTAGGCCCACAGCTTCTTGGTGACCTCGGTCCGCGGAATCGCCTTGGACCCCACGACCTCGGACAGCGCTGCATCCGGCTGGACCGGCTTCATGAACGCTGCGTTCGGCTTCCTCTTGCTTGTCTTCGCCATGTCATCTCCTCTGTAAAGAGCGCGCCCGCGGGCTCACCGCTCGTGCAGAAGTGTATACCGAACCGCGCGCTTCGTACCACTCTTCAGAGGAGAAATCGTCATTTTTCGTCATTCCTCAGAGGGGAAATCGTCATTTTCCCCTCTGTACGCGGCGTGATCGGTGACCCGCCCCGCCGCACCTTCCTGGAGCGCAGCGCGGATCGCGTCGGGCAGCGGCAGCTTCGTAAGGGTTTTCCCATCGACGAGGACGTAGATCGTTTCGACCGTGACCATCACGCGTTCCTCTCCGGCGACGCGGAATTCCGTCCCGATCGTGAACGAGGTCGTCCCGAGCCGCGTCGCGGCGATCCGCAGTTCCAGCACCTGGTCGAAGCGCGCCGGCGCCTTCCACTCGACCGTTTGTTTGACCAGCTGAAAATCGAGCGGGCCGCTGATGAAGTCGCCGAGGACCCCGGCGGCGCGAAGGAATTCGTTAATGCCGACGTCGAAGGAATTCGTTAATGCCGACGTCGACGTACTCGCTGTAGCGGGAGTTGAAGACCACCTTCTGCGCGTCGCACTCGATGTAGCGGACGCGCATGTAGTAGCGAAACGGTATCGGCTCGCCGGTCATTGATCGCCACGAAGCCACGAAATCACGAAATCACGAAGGAATCTATTGGTACGAGTCGGTTTCGTGTCTTCGCGTCTTCGTGGCGTCCATCCGCGCGCCGAACGTCACTTCGCGGCTTTGACCCAGTCCGCCATCGTCTTCCACTCCGGATCGTTCTGGGTCTGCCAGTGCTTGCCGCCGGGGTGAAACTCGACGCCGCCGGCCTCGTGCGACAGCGCCATCACCAGCAGCCGGCTCTTCGTCGGGACGCCGGGCAGGACGAAACGGCTGGCCATCTGGAAGTTCTTCTTCGATTGCTCCTCGGTCCACGTCTTGTGTCCCGGCGAGAGCTCTTCCAGACGGAAGTTCGTGCTTCGAGCGTGGCACACCACGCAGCGGGCGTTGCCAGGGCGCTTCTCGAGGAAGAGCGGCTCGATTTTCGCCTTGTAGACCTCGAAGCTGAGGGCCGAGGCAGCCGGGGGCGCCGGGGCGGCCTGCGCCCAGGTCATGAAAAAGAGGATCAGCCACATGGCTGCGTAGTTTAAAGTGAGTGGCTATGAAGACCAAATCTTTCGTCGTGGCCCTCGCCCTGGCCCTCGCGCTGCCGCTCGCCCTCTCGCTCCAGGCGGCCACGGTCCGGATTGTTCAGACCAACGCCGCCGGCGACAGCGTGATGCTGATCGATCCCGACACCAACAAGGTGGTTGGCGAGATTACCGGCATCGAGGTGAATCACGGCGCGGCGGTGGCGCCGGACGGGAGCCGCTTCTACATCACCAACGAAGCCGAAACCACGCTCGATGTGGCCGACGCGAAGACCCTGAAGGTGACCAAGCACATCCCGCTGACGAACCATCCCAACAACCTGTCCGTCAGCAAGGACGGCAAGCGCGTCTACGTCGCCATCGTCGGCGGCCCGGGCGCGGTGGACGTCATCGACACGACGTCGCTGACGCGCGTGAAGAGCATTCGCACCGAAGGCGGCATTCACAACACCTACGTCACGCCCGACGGCAAGTTCGTCGTGGCCGGTTCGATCGTCGGCAAGAAGATCAACGTCATCGATCAGAAAACCGAGGAGATCGTCTGGACGCTGCCGATGGAAGAAGGCGTCAGGCCGATGGCGTTCGAAACCAGTCCCGATGGATCGACCAAGCGCATCTTCGTGGAGCTCTCGAACTTCAACGGCTTCGTCACCGTCGATTTCGCGACCCGCAAGGTTGTCGACAAGATCCCGATGCCCGAAGTGGCGGCGTCCGAGAAAACGACCGCCGGCCTGCAGGGCTCGCCGTGCCACGGCCTGGCAGTGACACCCGACGGGAAGACGCTGACAGTGCTCAGCAAGATGAACTCGCGCGTGTACTTCGTCTCGCTGCCGGATCTGAAGATCGTCGGCGAAACCAAGGTCGGCCACCACCCGGACTGGATCACGCTGACACCCGACGGCAAGCGCGCCTACGTCGCCAACGCCGGGTCGAACTCGGTGTCAGTCGTCGACATCGCGACGCGGAAGGAACTCACGCAGATTCCGGTTGGACAGGTACCGAAGCGGAATATCACGGCCGTGCTCCCGTAGAAAGTTAAAAGTTAAAAGTTAAAAGTTAAAACCAAAAATACTAAAGACCGAGACCGAAAAACTCTAAAGACGGAAAACTCTAAAGACGGAAAACTCTAAAGCGGAAAACACCGAACACCGAAAATACTGCGCAGATTGTTTGGCCGTGGGCTCACGGATTGCACCGGCGAGCTCATCATGGCGCCAGTCAAGCCACGCGACCTTGGCGAACGAACCTTTCAGTTCTCCTGCGATATCGTCAGATTCTGTCGGAAACTCTCAAGCGAACCGGGAGTTGTACGGCAGATTGCCTGGCAGCTTGCGGACGCAGGAACTTCCATCGCGGCTAACTATGAAGAAGCAAAAGGTTCGTACTCGCGGCGGGAATTCGCAGCAAAGAATGCAATCATCCTGAAGGAGGCACGCGAAGCGCGCCTCTGGCTTCGAGTGATACTCGCGTGCCATCTGGCGGCCGCGGCCGACGCCAAACCGCTTTACGACGAGGCGAACGAGCTGGTTGGCATTTTCATCACCAGCGTTCGCCGCCTGCGCGCACCGCAGACGTTCGCGAAGGCGATCATCAGCCTCTTGGTTGTCTTCGTGGTCCTGACTTTATCTTTGTGGTTTTGATTCTGTCTTTTGTTTCGACGTTGTCTTTGTAGTCTTTCGACTTTGCCTTTGTGGTTTTTGACTTTGCCTTTTTGGTGTTTTGACTTTGCCTTTTTGGTTTTAACTTTTAACTTTTAACTTTTAACTTTCCCGGAGAGACGCCATTTGATGCGCGTATAGGCGATCCGGAATAGGCGATCCGGAATCCGTGGCGCTCGGCGTTGCGCTGGGAACCGCTGCCGGGCGCGGCACCCATCAGCGCGAGATCGCAACCGTGCGCGGCGGCGTGGCGCATCCGCGCGTCGAGCAGCGCGAGCTGCGCGCCGTTGCGGCGACCCGCGGGGATGGTGCTCGCGCCGGCGAAGTGTGCGACGCCGTCGTGGATCGCCAGCGCCGCGGTGGCAATCGGCCGGCCGTCGAGCTCGGCGAGAAAGAGATGGCCATCCGGCGCGACGGCGTTGACGCGGGCCACGTCCAGCATGAAGTCGCCGTCCGCCGCGCCCCAACCCGTGCTCGCGGTCTTCGCCCACAGGTCCGCTTCGTCGGCGCCAATCACGCGGACGATGACACCAGGCCGGGGACTGGGGGACTCGGGGACTGGGGGACTCGTGACGGGCCGAAACATCACGCTCGTGAACTCGAACGGCCGGTAGCCGCGCTCCGTTGGCGCCTGAAACATCCCGAGCCCGAACGTCTGGGTCACCGGCGAGGCGGGACCGTCGTACATCGCGTACGTGCCGCCGACCTCAATCCAGCACGCGCCGCGGCCTGGATCGAGGCCGGCGCGCAGCTCGACGAACCGGGCGTTGCTCGTCGCCTCCGCGCGCTCCAGACGCCGCGCCAATGCGAGGTCCGCGAATGGATATGTGTGCACAAAAAAAGGGTGGCGATCTTTCGACCGCCACCCAATTCCTAATTCCTAATTCGCCAGTTCCTAATTGCTAGACGCCCGCGGTGGTCTTGGCCTTTGCGGGGAAGATCTCCTTGAACGCCGTCATGAAGCGCGCCATCTCGTCGGCCGTGCCGATCGACACGCGCATGTGCGTCGTCATCGGCGGGAACGGACGTCCGACCGCCACGCCCTTCTTCCGGAACTCCTCGATGACCGGCACGACTTCGCGGCCGATGCTGACCATGAAGAAGTTCGTCTCCGACGGCAGCGTCTCGTAGCCGAGCGCGTTCAGTTCCGAGGTGGTCTTCTTGCGAAGCGCCATCACCTTGTTCTTCACTTCTGCCTGCGCCGCGGTGTCCTTCAACGACGCCGCGCCACCGTGCTTGACGAGCGCGTTGATGCTGCCCATGCTGTATGGCCGCATCTTCTGCACGATGTCCGCGGTCGCGACCGCGTAACCGAGGCGCATGCCCGCGAGCGCCGCGATCTTCGAGAACGTGCGCGCGATGATGACCGGCCGGCCCTCGATCACGTACGGGACCGAGGTCGCGTAGGACGGATCGTCGACGAAGTGGTGATACGCCTCGTCGATCAACACCGGCATGTCCTTCGGGATGCCGTCCAGCAGCTGTTTGACTTCCTGCTTCGAGACGACGATACCGGTCGGGTTGTTCGGGTTGCATAGATACACGAGGCCGATCTCCGACGCGCGGGTGTTCGCGGCCTTGATCATCGCCGCCATGTCCTGCCGGTAATCCTTGCCGAGCGGCAGCTTGATCGCCGTCGTCTTGATGCTTGTCGCGTGCTGGTACACCGAGCTGTACGACGGCTCGACGCCGAGCACTTTCTTGCCGCCGAGCAGGAACGTCGTCCCGACGACGTCGAGGATTTCGCCGGAGCCGGCGCCAAGCAGGATGTTCTCCGGCTTCACGCCGTGGTGCTTCGCGATCTCGCCCACGATGTTGGCGTCCGGGTAACCGTAGCGGTTCGAGTACTTCCAGGCGTTGTTCATCGCCTTCATGACCGATTCGGGCGGCCCCCAGCAGTTCTCGTTGCTGGAGAGATGCGCGATCGCGTCGTAGTCGTCATTGCCGCGCATACGCGGCACCGCGTTGCCGGCGGCGCCGGGCCGGTTCTGGGCGAACAGGTCCGTGGACGGTCCGAGCCCTAGATACCCCAGTGCGGCGGCAACACCACCAAAGAAACTGCGACGGGAAACATCGTGGCTCATGGATCCTCCGGTTGAAGTTTAGCGACCCGAATCGGAGCATTTTAGCGCGGACGGCGCTTCCTGGCCTGGCTTCTTTTGACGATCGACAAAACTGTGCCTTTTCGGACGGTGGACGGTGAATGGTCGGCCTCCGCGCAGGCCGCTCGCAGAAATGCACGTAATTCCGGGCAATTCAGGTCAGCGGGCGCCTTGACCTGGATGTGCCGCATCCAGGGACCGTCGCCTCGCAGCCGGCCCTCGGGATCCTCGAGCAGCGATCCACGTGGAAAGCCGAGGTTCACGTGCCGGCGGTGCACCGAGATGTAGCAGAAGCCCTCGGTGACCTTGGCGCTCGCGCCGTACCACAGGGCGATGGTGTAACCAGCGTCGTAGATTGTTTCGTGACACGGCGCGACCTCGTCGCGGACGAGCGCGCGCAGACCGGCAAGGAGAGCTCGGACCGGGGGATCGTAGGGCTTGAGGAATTCGTCCAGAGCCTCCTCCGGACTCTCCCGCCTTCGCCGACCTACCCGACCTACTCGACCTACCCGACCTACCTCTTGCCGACGTTCTCGTACCACTTCAGGTTCGCCGTCGCGGTGCCGATGCAGACGACGTCCACCCGCTTGTCGGCGTTGAGATCGGCGGCGGCGCAGCCGGCGGCCGCCATCGATCCTTCGTCGTCGAGCGCGCGCTTCGTCCAGCTCGCGCCGTCGGCGGAAGCGGTGTAGACCATCGGCGTCCTTGCGCCACCGCGCTGACCGACGATGACTTCGTCGCGGCCGTCGCCGTCGATGTCGAGCGTGATGATCGTATGGCCGTCGGCGATCTGGTCGTCGATCACCTGGCGCGCCCAGGCGCCGCCAACTTGCCTGTAGATGACGACTTCGTTGCCGTGCCACGGCTCGATCGTCGCGAGGAACTTCTGCGCGCCCAGGCGCGCCAGCTTGACGTCGCTCGCGCCGCTCTTCGGCCACGGTTGCGGATCGCCTTTCGACAATTCAGTCTGCGTCCATGTGCCGTTTGCGAAGCGGTACTGATTGACGCCGGTGAAGCCGGCACTCAAGAGCACTTCGCCTTTCACGCCGTCCCACGGTGTGGTCTCGATGCCGTGTACGAGACCGGTGAGCGCATCGGTGACGGCTTCGCGCTTCCAGTCGGGGGCGCGATAGAACAGAATCGACATCGGCGCCTTGTAGTCGGGCGGCGTCGAGTCCGGACCGATGAGCGGTGCCATCGCCAGCATCTTCTTGCCGCTGCCGTCGGCATCGATCCACCGGATGCGATGGGCCGTCGGCACCACATCGATTTCCTTGTAGGTCCACGGCGCGGTGACGTCGGCGCCGTGGGTCAGCAACCCGATCTGTCCTTTACTGGTCTTCGGCGACGTCGTGAAGCCTTGCGCGACGGCGATCTCGGGAATGCCGTCACCATCGATGTCGTACGCGGCGGCGTTGATCAGCTGCGACACGCCGCTGGCGAGCACGTGCTTCTGCCAGCCGGGATTCTCGTACCAGAGGAGTTCGGGCAACCCCGAGGCGAGCGCGATGATGTCCGGCTTGCCGTCCTTGTTGAGATCCGCGACGACCACCTGGTAGCCGCCGCGCAATCCGGTCCCGATTTCGTGGACCGTGAATCCGGTCGCGCCGCCGCCGGTTTGCGTGGAGACGATCGCCGCCGCCGCGAGCGCGAGAACAAGAGCTTTCATGGCGAAGAACTATACCCGAGGCAGCCCTAAAGGGCTGCGCTACGAGTACTGACGTAAGCGCCGCTTCAACAGGGCGCGCTGTCCGAGGGCTCTCCCGTACTCGTAGCGCAGCCCTTTAGGGCTGCCCTGCCAGGCGTGTCAGCGCATCGCCCGTGAGCCGAAAGATCTTCCAATCCTCCATCGCCAGCGCCCCGAGCTTCCGGTAGAACCCGATCGCCGGCTCGTTCCAGTTGAGGACCGCCCATTCCAGGCGTCCGCAGCCGCGCTCCGCGGCGATTCTCGCGAGATGCGCCAGCAGCTGGCGGCCGTAGCCGTGTCCGCGCGCCTCGGGCACCACGAACAGATCTTCGAGATAGATGCCGGGCTGCGCGAGGAACGTCGAGTAGTTCTGGAAGAAGAGCGCGAAGCCGACCGGAGTGCTTCCGTCGTAGCCGATGAGCACGTCCGCCGCCGGCCGCGGGCCGAACAGTGTGGCGCGCAGTTTCTCTTCGGTCGCGATGACGTGCTCGCCGAGCCGCTCGTACTCCGCGAGCCCCTTGATCATCCGCAGGATCACGGGCACGTCGCGCTCGGTCGCCGATTCGATTCGCAGGGCGGGCTTTGTCACATTCATTGCAGTCTCGTTCCGCTGGCCGACTTGTCGATGACAGTCTGCAGCCGCTTGCGTTGCGTTTCTTCTTTCTTCGCGCTCGTGATGAAAAACGTGGCGAGCTTCCGGTAACCCGGGATGAAAAACGTGGCGAGCTTCCGGTAACCCGGGGGCTGGGCCGAGAAGAACGCCCACGCTGCCTTGTTCGCCTTGAACAACTTCTCGTGCGCCGGCGCGAGCGGCTGCTGGCGCTGCTCGAAGGAGTAGACGCCGCTTCGCTTGTCGTCGCGCTCCTTGAACGCCCGCAGTCCCGGCTCGGCGACGAGCTTTTCCTCGATCAGTTGCGTCACGCGCCGGGTGTTGACGAGACTCCAGATGCTGCGCTTCCGCCGCGGCGAGAAGCGGTGCATGTAGCTGTGCTCGTCCACGCGTTTCTTGATGCCGTCGATCCAGCCGTAGCACAGCGCGGCGTCCACGCCGTCCTGGTAGCTGATGCCGCCCTTCCCCGATGCCTTCTTGTAGAAGCCGACCCAGAGCTCCGCCGTGTCGGCGTGGTGCTTTTTCAGCCACGCGCGAAAGTCCGCCGGCGTCTTGAAGTAGCGTGGCTTCATGTGCGTGCAGGCTGCTTTCCCTCCAGCGCCCGCTTCAGCAGCGCGATCTGCCCTCCATGATACGTGGCGTGTTCAATCACCCCGTGCAGCAGGTTCGACACTAAATAATCGGCCCCCGCCACCTTGTCGTCGAACGCCGACGGTTCCAGCCGGCGCGTGTCGGTGGCGAGGGCGCGATAGCTCTCGCGAAGCCGGAGCAGCGCGGCGTGCCAGTCGGCGGCGGCGTCAGACCCGGATTTCGAGTCTGACCCCGATACCGGCGGCCAGTCCTCGTCCGGCGCCGGATCGCCGGTGCGCTGTCCGTGCAGACGCGCCAAGGCAATCTCGGCCCATGCGGTCAGGTGCAGCACGATCTCCCAGATCGAGTGAGCCCCCGGGATGGGCCGCGCCGCGGCCTGATCGCTGGACACGTTGGCCAGCAGCTCGTCGAGCGAGGGGCCGTGCCACATGGGACCGGCAACCGCGCGCTTGATGTGATTGGATAACTGAGCAGCGATGCTGTGCATCCGGCCTCCACCGATAAACCAAACGCCGGCTCCTCGCGTCTATCTGTTTACCATTATGCTCAACCTGAAGTTCGCGCTCCGCACGCTGTTCAAGACGCCGTTTGTCACCATCGTGGCCATCGTGTCGCTGGCACTCGGCATCGGCGCGAACGCGGCTATCTTCTCCCTCTTCAACCAGATGCTCCTGCGCCCGCTGCCGGTGCCGGAGCCGGATCGGCTGGTCAATCTGGCCGTGCCCGGCCCGAAACCGGGGTCGACGTCGTGCGGGCAGGCCGGCGGCTGCGAGGACGTGTTCAGCTACCCGATGTTCCGCGATCTCGAAAAGGTGCAGACGGTCTTCACGGCGCTCGGCGCGCACGTCAGCTTCGGCGCCAACCTCTCGGCGCGCGGCCAGACGCAGAACGGTGAGGGGCTGCTCGTCTCCGGCGGCTATTTCCAGGCGCTGGGCGTCAAGCCGGCGATTGGCCGTCTGCTCGGACCCGAGGACGACCGCACGGTTGGCGAGTCGCATGTCGTCGTGCTCAGCCACGCGTACTGGCAATCGCGCTTCGGCCTGGACCCTGGCGTCCTGAACCAGTCGATCGTCGTCAACGGCCAGACGATGACGATCGTCGGCGTGGCCGAGCGCGGGTTCGACGGAACGACCCTCGGCTTCAAGCCGCGGCTGTTTGCGCCGATCACGATGCGCGGCTTCTCGCAGCCGTTCAAAGGCTTCGACAACCGGCGCAGCTATTGGGCGTACGTGTTCGCGCGACTGAAGCCGGGCGTGTCGATCGACCAGGCCAAGGTGGCGCTCGGTGCTCAGTACCACACGATTGTGAACGACGTCGAAGTGCCGCTGCAAAAAGGCATGAGCCCGCAGACGCTCGAGCGCTTCAAGGCCAAGCCGCTCTTGATGGTGGAGGGGGCTCGCGGGCAGAGCGATGTCCGCAGCGAGGCGAAGGCGCCGCTCCTGCTCCTCTTCGGCGTGACTGCCTTCGTTTTGATCATCGCCTGCGCGAACATCGCGAACCTGTTGCTGGCGCGATCCGCGTCGCGTGCGGCCGAAATGGCCGTCCGGCTTTCGATTGGCGCCGGCCGTGGACAACTGATTCGCCAGTTGCTCGGCGAATCGTGCCTGCTGGCGCTGTTCGGCGGCGCCGGCGGACTGCTGGTCGCGCAGTGGACGCTGAACCTCATGGCCTCACTGCTGCCGTCCGACGCGGCGAACACTATCGACTTCAGCATCGACTGGCGGATGATGCTGTTCGCCGCGGCGCTCGCGCTCGGCACCGGGATGCTCTTCGGTCTGTTCCCCGCTGTCCACAGTACGCGGCCGGATCTGGTCAGCGCATTGAAGGGTCAGTCGGGTCAGCCGTCAGGAGCACGCGCCGCGTCGAGATTCCGGACGTCACTCGCGACGACGCAGATCGCGTTGTCGATGGCCCTGCTCGTATCGGCCGGGCTCTTCGCCCGCAGCCTCTTCAACGTCAGCCGAGTCCAGCTGGGACTCAAGGCGGACCACGTCGTGATGTTCTCGATCTCGCCGGAGTTGAACGGCTACACGCCTGAGAAATCCCTCCAGCTGTATGAGCGCGTCGAGGACGAGTTGAGCGCGCTGCCGGGTGTCAGCGGCGTGACGAGCGCGACGGTGCCGTTGCTGGGCGGAAGCAACTGGGGCAACTCGGTTGCCGTCGAGGGCTTCAACGCGGGCCCGGACACCGATCGCGACTCGCGCTTCAACATCATCGGTCCCGCCTATTTTCAGACGCTCGGGATGCCGCTGATCGCGGGACGCGAGTTCACGCGAGCCGATACGATGGGCGCGCCGAAAGTCGTGATCGTCAACGAGGCGTTCGCGAAGAAGTTCAACCTGAGCCGCGATGCCGTCGTCGGCAAACACATCGGCGACGGTGGCGCGACGGAGAAGCTCACGATGGAGATCGTCGGCTTCGTGCAGAACGCGAAGTACAGCGACGTGAAGAAGGAGATTCCTCCACAGTTCTTCCGTCCCGCCCGTCAGGACGAACGCGCCGGCTTCATCACGTTCTACGCCCGGGTGGCGACGGATCCCGATCAGTTCCTGGCGAACATCCCGAAGGCGATCGCGCGGCTCGACGCCAATCTTCCGGTCGAGAATCTCAAGACGCTGCCGAACCAGATTCGCGAGAACGTGTTCCTCGACCGCTTCATCAGCGTGCTGTCGACGGCCTTCGCGTCGCTCGCGACCCTGCTCGCGGCCATCGGGCTCTATGGCGTGCTGGCCTACACGGTGACGCAGCGCACGCGGGAAATCGGTCTGCGCATGGCGCTCGGCGCCGACCCGGGGCGCGTGCGGCGGATGGTGATGCGACAGGTGGGCCTGATGACGCTCGCCGGCGGCGCGATCGGTCTTGCCGCGGCGGTCGGCCTTGGCCAGCTCGCGCAGTCGCTGCTGTTCCAGCTGAAGGGATCCGATCCGGTGGTGCTGATGGCGGCTGCCGGGACGCTGACCGCCGTTTCGCTCGCGGCGGGGTTCATCCCTGCGCATCGCGCGTCGCAGGTGGATCCGATGACGGCGCTGCGCTACGAGTAGAGAAAACGCATTTAACCGCGGAGCTCGCAGAGTGCGCAGAGAACCTGGTTTGCTCTGCGGGCTCAGCGCGCTCTGCGGTTAATGTTGGTTCTGGGATTCGTCTTCCATCATAGCAGCCGGTTGGCACAACCCGCCAGGCGCGCCCATAATCGCGCGCATGGCGAACGTTGAGGTCAACGGATTCCAGCTGCACTACGAGGATCGGGGAGCAGGCGATCCACTGCTCCTGCTTCACGGCGGCACCGGCATCGGCGCCGATTGGCAGCTGGTGTTCACGTCCGGCGATCCCGTCGGGTTCCGCGTCGTCGTGCCCGACCTTCGCGGACACGGGCGCTCGACGAACCCATCCGGAATGTTCACGTTCCGGCAGTGCGCGAAGGACATGTTCGCGCTCCTCGATCGCGTCGGCGTCGAGCGCACGAAAGCCATCGGCCTGAGCGCCGGCGCCAAGACGCTGCTGCACATGGCGACCGAGCAGCCGGGCCGAGTCGAGGCGATGGTCCTGGTCAGCGCGACTCCCTATTTCCCGGCGCCGGCGCGAGCGGCGATGGCGCAGCTCAGCGTCGAATCGTTCTCGGATGCCGCGTGGGCGACGCATCGGCAGCGGCACGTGCACGGCGACGATCAGATTCGGATGCTGTTCAAACAGATGCGCGGACTCAAGGACAGCCACGACGACATGGCGTTCACGCCGCCGCTGCTGGGGACGATCACCGCGCGAACGCTGATCGTGCACGGCGACCGCGATCCGCTCTATCCCGTCGAGCTCGCCCTCGAGATGTACCGGTCGATTCCAGCGTCCGCCCTGTGGGTCGTGCCAGGCGGCGGGCACGGACCGATCTTCGGGCCGCTGGCCGCGCCGTTCGTCGACACGGCTCTGGCATTCCTGCGCGGCCACTGAGATTCTTACAGGAGGTCATGAGATCAGGAGATCAAATGAACTCCTGATCTTCTGATCTCCTGTTCAAGATCTCGTGATCTCTGGTTCCGACGCGACGACTACAATACTACAATGCGCCCATGTGGCAGCTGCGCCTCGCGGCGCGGTCACTCTGGAAGACACCGGCCTTCAGTGGCGTCGTTGTTCTGATCCTGAGCCTCGGGATCGGCGCGAACGCCACGCTGTTCTCGATCGCCGACGCGGTGCTCTTCCGCCCCTTCCCGTTCGTCGATCAGCAGCGTCTCGTCATCGCCGGCGAAGACGCCAGCGAGCTGCGATCGGAAATCTCCTACCGCGGCTATCTCGACTGGCGTGCCAACGTCGAGACGTTCGCGGATCTCGGGGTCATCGGCTCGACGAACTGGACGCTGCACCTGCGGCTGCGCGATGGTCTGATGGCGATTCCGCACCGCTCGGTATCGGCCAATTTCTTCGAGATCGTCGGTACGAAACCCTATCTCGGACGAACGTTCGATGCGTCCGACGATCGGCGCGGCGCCGCGCGCACGCTGATCCTTCGCTACGGTTTCTGGCAGCGCCAGTTCGGCGGCAACCCTCGAGTCGTCGGCCAGGTCCTCGCGTCAACAGAGGGTGCGTTCACCGTCGTCGGCGTGATGCCCCCAGATTTTCGCTATCCGGCCGGCGCGGACGCGTGGACACCTGTCGTCGCCGATCTGGCGGCGGTCCCGCCCAACGCCATGTTCGACAAGCTCGAGGACAGCGAGGTGGGAGTCCTCTTCGCCATCGGGAGTCCTCTTCGCCATCGGGCGACTGAAGCCAAAGGTCTCGCTCGCAGCGGCCCGCACGGACCTCAATCGCGTGATCGATCAGGCGTCGCGCGCTGTCCCGCGCGGGCGGCGTGTCGAAGCGCGGCTGACGCCGCTGGTTGACGACATCCTCGGATCGGCGCGGCTGGGGATGTGGATGCTCATCGGCGCGGTGTCGCTGCTGCTGCTCGTGGCGTGCGCCAACGTAGCCGGCCTCCTGCTCGTGCGCTCGGCCGGCCGGCGCCACGAGTTTGCGGTGCGGATGGCGCTCGGCGCGTCGCGATGGGCGCTGATGCGGCAGTTGTTCTGCGAGTCGCTGCTGCTGGCAGTCGCGGCCACGGTTGCCGCCGCCCTCGCCGCGCTCGCCTGTGTGCCGGTGGTGCGCGCGTGGATACCCGACGGACTACCACGGCTTGGCGATGCCGCCATCAACCTCGACACACTGCTGTTCACCGCCGCCATCGGTGTTGCGGCGGCGGTCCTGAGCTGGATCGCGCCGGCGTTTCAGAGCGGCCGCGATCTGGAGCGGGCGTTGCGGCGCAGC
>Ga0193696_1000158_pt1 | contig 28293 bp, 23 predicted proteins | sample L3m1metaG_FD_145074 | JGI IMG/M metagenome (GOLD analysis project Ga0193696, IMG submission 145074) | Soil microbial communities from a riparian zone of the East river system, Colorado, United States - L3m1 | ecosystem: Environmental > Terrestrial > Soil > Riparian zone | place: USA: East River... | reverse complement strand
GCATATGGCGGGTCGGCGCCAATCTGTCGCAACACTCGTCTGAGTCTGTCGGTGACGTGCCGCGGCGTTGGACTCGTGTCGTCCCACTCGGAACTTCCCAACCCCGCACGGTCGTACGCGACGACGGGAGCCATTGACGCGATCTGGGGCAGGATGCCGCGCCAGACCTCAAGTGAATTGCTGGCACCGGCCTCAAAGACGATGACGGGCGTTCCCGGGCGCCGGTCCTGCAGCCCAATGGCCTGAACGCGCACCGCACGGCCATCGAGATCGATCATTCTCACTCCCGCGAGGGCTGGACTCTGCTGCGCGTACAAGCCCGGAGTGACAATCAGCGCTAAAGCCGCCAGAACTGCCCATCTCATGACGACGCCTAAGCAAGCCATCCAAAACCTCGCGTGGGGCTACGAAGCTCGCAGTCTATCCCGAGCAGCTCTTGAATCGTTCGGATGTCGCAGCCGGCCTCCAGCGGATGCGTAGCAAACGAATGCCTTGGCCCTTCACAGCAGCGCCTTGAACGGGTAACCTCGATGCACAAGCCAATGAGTGGCGCAGCGCGCGTCTTGCGGTGGAGCGGACGGTGGGGAAGCTGCGCGGCGCTGCTGATCTGCGTGGCTGAGTTGCCGCGCGCGGCGGCGGAAGCACCGTTGGCGCCCGGCGTCATCCAGGGCTCCGTCTGGACGCAAGGGCCGACGCCGCTCGCCGGTGTGGACGTCAAGGTCATCGACGCGACTCGGCGCATTGTCGCCGATGTCGTGAGCGACAACGAAGGGCGGTTTCAGGTCGCCGGCCTGACGGCCGGGACGTATCGCGTGGTCGCCGCTCTCGCGGGCTTCGAGACCACCACCCAGTCCGTTGTCGTCACCGACGAGGGCGCAGCCGCGATCACGATTGACTTGCCGATTGCCCGGTTCGCCGACACGATCGACGTCGTCGGCGAAACGACCGCCGTCTCGAACGGGCGGACGCTGGCCCCGGTTGAAGTCATTGCCAGCCGTGAGCTCGACGAGTTTCTACCGGGGCAGGGTTTTCAGGGCGCCATCCGCATGCTCTCGAGCGCCATCCCGGTTCCGGGCGGCGTCAGCATCAAGGGTGGCCGGCCGGGTCAGGCCGGCGTGCAGCTGGGGACGACGACGCTCGTCGATCCGGCGTCGGGCGTCGCGCAGGTGCCACTGCCGGACGGCGCGATCGAGTCGGTGACCGTGCTGCCGAATCCATACGCGGTCGAGTACGGTCGGTTCTCGTCGGGACTCATCATCATCCAGTCGCGCCGCGCCCGGGATCAGTGGAAGTTCCGCGCGCACCGTTTCGCTCCGAGCCTGCGCAGCCGGAGCGACGGCGGTCTCCGAATCGACTCGTTCAACCCGCGGATGGAGGTTGGCGGTCCACTCGTCAAGGATCGCGTCTACGTGGAGCAGTCGGCCCAGGCGCGTTACAACATCGGGGATCTGGCCGGCCGGCCCGAAACCGAGCAGCGTGTGACGAAGGCCCTCAGCTCCTTCACCCGCGTGGACGCGAACGTCTCGCCGAAGCACTTCGTCGTTGGCACGATCGGGATGTTTCCGAACACGGCCGACTTCGCCAACCTCAACACCTTTACGGGCCCGGAGGCCTCGGTGAACCTGCGCATCCTCGGCAAACAGGTGTCGCTGACCGAGCGGGCGCTCTGGACGAACCGTACGGCTGCGGAGACGACGTTCCAATGGTTCCAGTCGCGGACCGACGTCGATCCGCAAGGCACGGCGCCGATGGAACTGCAGCCCGATATCACGCTCGGCAACTTCTTCAACCGGCAGCACCGTACGACCTCGTCGTATCAGGTCGTGCACGTCGTGACGGGACACCGGGACGGCGTCGGCGGCTCGCATCTCTTCAAGGCGGGCGTCGATCTTCTGCACACGCGGTACGACGGGACGAGCCAGAGCCAGACGGTGCTGATCGAGCGCGCCGACGGCACGGTCGCGCGCCGCCTCGACTTCTCGGGCGCGAGCGTTCAAACGATCGGCGGCACCGAGGCGGCGGTATTTGTGCAGGACCGTCTTCAGCCGCACCCGCGCTGGTACGTCGAGACGGGCCTCCGGCTCGATCGCGACGGGGTGCTCGGACACGTGAACCTCTCGCCGCGAATCGGCTCCGCGGTGCTACTCACCGAGTCCGGCAACGTCGTGATGCGCGGCGGGTGGGGACGGTTCGTCGAGCGGACGCCGTCGATGGCGGGTACGTTCACCAGCTTCGAGAGCGCGGTCGACACGCGGTTCCCCACCGACGCCGCGGCGGCCGTCTCGCCAGGTGTGCCCGTCACGCACACGGTGGCGCCGGTCCTCGAGACGCCGGTTGGCCGGACGTGGGACGCGGCCTTCGACTATCGCTGGAACACGCGCTGGGCGTTTCACGTGGGCGTGCTGTACAGAAAAGGCCGATACGAATCGATCGTGACGCCGCTGGTAGCCGACACACGTGTCGAGCGGCAGCTGTCGAGCAACGGGCATTCCAGCTATCGCGACGTCGAACTCGGCGCGCACTACACACGCGGCGCGACGGCGGACGTCGACATGACCTACACGCGGTCGCGGTCGGATGGGGATCTGAACACGCTGACGGGCTCGTACGACAGCGTGCTGGCGCCGATCATCGGTGAGAACATGTACGCGCCCCTCGGCACCGACGTGCCGCATCGTCTCTTCATCCGCGGCCGCGTAGTCCCGAGGCCGAAATGGCTGCTGCTTGGCGTCTTCAACTGGCGCTCGGGCCTGCCGTACTCGATTGTGAACGAGACGCTCGACTTTGTCGGACCGCGCAACGCGCTCCGCTTTCCGACATACGGGCGGCTCGACCTCGCCCTGGAGCGCCGGATCAAGATCCTGAGATTTCAGCCGTGGGTCGGCGTTCGCCTGAATAACGTCCTGGGGACATTCCTGCCGGACGAGGTGCAAAACAACACCGGCTCGCCGGCCTTCGGGACGTTCTACAACTCCGAGTCGCGCCGCGTCCGGTTCGCGCTGCGATTCGAACGCTAGTGCGCTCGTCGAACCTACTGCCCACCGGGCCGCTGGTCGACCTGGTAATAATGGACCTGGCCTTCCTTGCTCCGCGGTGTCATCGCCATCCGAATGCTTTTGCCGGTGTTCGGGCAGCTGGTGGCACGGTGCCAACGTTCTTCGTTGGCATTGATCACGTCGCCCAGTTCGCCATGGACCACTCCGACACCGGAGATCAGCGCGCAGACATTGCCGTACACATTGACCCAGAGCTCCACCATGTTGGCGTGCCAGTGGCCCCAGTTGGTGACGGGCGGCAGCTCCGTGAGGTTTGTTCCGATGTTCAAGTTGGAGGAGGTATGGCCGTCATACAGAAAGCGCTCGCCCGTGCGCTTCGAATCGCCATACTCCGTCACGTTGAAGAACGGCACGTTGAATGAGTCGTAGCCACCGGTCGACGTGATCTTGGTCTTGACATATTTGTAGCCGGGAATGGGTGTCGGCGTTTCGCTTTCCGGATAAGACGGCACCTGCCCAGCGGGCGTGTTGCCGTAATACACCACCGGCTCGGTGCCGACAGTCTCCATGCAGTAGGACAGGCGTGGTGCCACGTTGAACGCCCAGCCTTTCGACAAGATCTTCGGCTCCTGGCCGTCGATCGTCATCTTCACGGCGCCGCTATAGACCCAGCCGAAGACACGGTCGTCGGCGTAGAACAGGCACTTGGCCTTGTCGCCCGGGGCCATCTGGACGTAACGACCGTCGAAGTCGCGCGTCAGCACCACTTTCTCTTCCCAGCGCGCCTGTCCCTGATGCGACTTGAGAATGTCGGCGATATGCCAGATCGGCTTGTTGACTCCGGTGTAGGGCGTTTCCGGCGTCTTCTGGGCCGCCCAGACAATACGTTCCGGGCCGTTTTCGCCGCCAGCCTGAGACCACCAATTCGTCTGGGGCGCACGGGACGGTGCCGCCGCCGGGGCAGCAGGTGTCGGGGTCTGGGCCAACGCTGTCGCCGTGGCAAAAGCCATCGCCAATGTGATCGACGGGCTGAATGATTTCACGAGAGCCTCCTGTCGTTGAAGATGTCGAGGTTCTTGACCGCTGGCCCTGGCATCCTACTCTGCACCGCAGACGCCGCCGACTCGCACTGAGCCGATCGCGAGCGCTGTCGTTACCGACTACAGGCTCCGGACGGCTTCCAGTCAGAGGGTATGCCCCGCTCCTGAGTCGAATCATGGATGACCAGGGCGAATGCACGCCGGAGCGTCGTACCAGTGACATTCAGTTCCATTGGAATATTCGATCGCACCGTCATGGTTCCTCCGGGCCGAGACCTGTTGGCGCCAGCCGGAGTCTCCAGACACTGCTCTCCCGCGATGACGTACCAGCCTTCTGGGCCCGGGTGCGTATGCACCCTCGAATTGTCGCCGGGCCGCATGACAGCGTAGGAGAGAACGGCAGCGTAGCTCTTTGCTGCGGGAAGCTGCAGTGGTCCGACGATGGCGATAGCTTCACCTCCCTGCGGGGCAGGTTTGCGCGGACCGAATTCGGAGAGCCACACTCGCCCGTCTTCCTCCACCACAATTCCGGTCGCACTCTTGGCCGCTTCCGCAGCCTTCCGGCTTGGAAACGCGCGCAAATGCCAGTAGACGGATGTTTGACTGAAATGAAGTCCGGTTACCGTGCCGATGTTGAAGCAGCCAAATTCCGGTCGCTTCTCGCCAGGCGGCACGTCCACGCAGGCCACTTCGGTCAGGTGCTCGTGTCCGGCGGTGCCTGGAACTTGAGCCCACAGGTGACCGACTGGCACGATTTGAAACGCGAGCAGGCACAATACGAGTCCGCCGGTAAATGGAGTTCTGGCCATGTCCGATCCTCCGAGAAAATGCTCATTGGCGCCAATTCGGCGGCAGAGGCTTCGGACGCTCGCACCGCTACTTGGTTACGCAGAAAATTCTTGAAAACGACTATGGAGTCGCGCGCGACATCATGAATCGATGCATCCTAGCATGTCGATCCCTCGATCGCTGGCCTCTCATCGTTGCTGCAAACGCTTGTTAGACAGCGTGGCGCCAGCTAGACTCCCGCACTGTTGGTGACCTGATGCACACGACGGACATGTCTCGGGCCCTCACGCGACTGTTCTCCGAGCTGGTCGACGGTGCGGGCGGTGGCGCTGGCGCATTTATTCTCAATTCCGGCGATGGGGGCTGCTGCGATCGCTCGACAAGTTATCGGCGGCGGAGGCGTCCCGCTCTGTCAACGACGGTGCGACGATTGCCGCGCACGCGCAGCACGTGCGTTACGGACTGTCGCTGATGAATCGATGGGCGACCGCAGGCGGCGATCCTTTCGCTGACGCGACGTGGGACGAGGCGTGGAAGACAGTCGACGTCGACGCCTCGACCTGGAAGGAGATCCGAAACGGCTTGGGCGAGGAAGCAGCTCGCTGGTTGACGGTGCTGGGCGCACGGCGTGACGTGAGTGCAACGGAACTCGCCGGCATGATCGCGAGCATCGCTCACCTTGCCTACCATCTGGGCGCAATCCGCCAGATCGCCAGGGATGCGCGCGGGCCGAGAGAAGGCACGTACTCGTAGTCGACCCGCTCCGGACCGCATGCTACCGCTCAGCCTGCCGAACAGATCTTCCGGTGGATCCTTCTAGCTTGTCTCGCGGTTTGCCCAGGGCGATGGCAGGTAGCGATCGCGATCGAATGGCAGTTTCTTGCGTTCGGGCACGGCATGGTCTGGCCACTCTTCCGCCCAACGGCGTCTCGTTTCCTCATCGGCGTAGTAAGTCAAATACGTCTCGACGCCGTCGTCGTCGCTGCCGGTACTACTCATGTCGATGTGCCACGCGGCGGCGGGATCGTCCGGTGTCAGCGCCATCGGCTCACGGAGCACGCTGGACCAGAGACGCACATAGAGATCGCGATCACTCAAATGATTTGTGAATTCGAGGTACACACCCAGCTCCTCTAAGCCGCCGATCATCGCCGACATGGCCGCCGTTAGGGCGACGTCGTCCAGTTCCTCAGCAGGCAGCAGGGTAAGACCAGAACGCACCAACTCGTCGAACGGCGCAACCTCCGGCGCGTTCTCAAACGCGAGCACGTTCTTCCAGAATTGCTCCTCTATCTCCGGCGGGCAGTTCGGTGCAGTACCCGTCATCATTTTGCCACTGCTCAGCGCGGCCGCCTCACGCTTCAGTTTCTCGATCCGTTCGTTGATGTCGCCCATATCCCACATTCCGTCTGCTACCGTGAGACGCCGGCTGCGTCAATGTCGTCGAAGCCGGGCCGCACGAATTTCATGGCGTCGGGAAACTGGTCGATGACCGCGCGATGCAGATGGCTGAGCGCATCGGCGAGCGACGCTGCGGCGGCATCGCCGAGCGCGCTTCCGAGCGCCGTCCAGGCATCCAGCGATCGCTCGATGCAGAGGATGGCGACCTTGGCCGAGCCGTTCCAGTCGTTCTGAATCCTCCCATCGTCGGCCTCTTCCTCGTGGCGCTCGAAGCGATCGTGCCCATCCATGGCGCGATGGAGCTTCACCGTGATCAGCGACGAGTCCCAACAGGCAATCTGAAACGCTTCGCGGACGATCGGATCGATATGGCGATCGAGCTCTTCGCGTCGCTGAATCCACTCATACGAGAGCCCTGTGAAGGTCCAGGCCATCCGACTGAGCGGCGTGGCTTCGATGCGCTTCCGGCGCGCGTCTTGGAGCCCGGAGAACTTCGCCATCTCCTCGTCCGTCGGTATTTGATTATCGAAGTCCGGAACGTGCCATTCGTGTTCGCCCTCCGAGCCTCCAGGCGAACGCGGGTGTCCGACGGCAAGCTCGAAGCCTTCCTCGGCGTCGCCGCACATCGCAATCGCCGCAGTGCACGCAAATGTGGAACATCGACTGGTGAAGGCGCAGCGCTCGCACCAGCGATCGCAATAGGCGGAGATGAAGTCGATTCGCCCGATTTCCATGCCGCTCTCGGAGAGCAAGGCCGAGGCCAGGGCAGGAGGCGCCGAAAACGGAGGAAATCCCGCGGCTGCCGCCGCGGGTTGTGTACCACGCGAGAACGAGCTACCCGGAAGGCTTCGACGTTATCATCTGACCTTTTTCCGCAGCGCCAGTTTCGCCTTGGCCCGGCGCGCTGCGTCCTTGGCCTGGAACTTCGCGATGCGCTCGATCAGCGTTGCTGGCACAGGCTCCGACAGCGGGAAACGCAGCGTGCCCTTGCTGGCCCGGTATGGCGTCAGCGCGCCTTTGAATGCCGCAACCAGCGCGTCGCTGGCCGGATAGAGCGAGTAATGTTTTTTCCACGCGCCGAGATACAGGAACGAACCCCCTGCGACCTTGAATGCGGGCATCTGATAGCTGATGACCTCATCCGCAGTGGGAACAGCCTTGCGGATGATGCTGCGGACTCGCCGCAGAGCGACCTGGACGTTCTTCGGCTGCGCCGCGATGTAGTCGTCTACGGATTTGAAGTCTGTTTTGGCCATCGTCGTCTCAGCTCGCCGCTGATAGTCGCAGGCGCCATGCAGCAGACAAAAAAAGGGCGGCGATCTTTCGACCGCCGCCCCCAATCACCAACTCACCAATTCCCTAACTCACCAAATTACTCCCCGAGGTCTCCGGTTCTCGGAGCGAGGGCATCCTCGGGCTCTACGAAGTACTCCATGTCGCGCTCCAGCTCGAGCTCGTCGTCGCTCGGCTGCGGCGGCGCCGGCGGCGGCGGCGGCTCGTCCGCCGGGATCCGCACGTTCCGGTAGTACTCGAACCCGGTGCCCGCCGGAATCAGCCGGCCCATCGTGACGTTCTCCTTCAGGCCGCGCAGGTGATCGACCTTGCCGGAGATGCTCGCCTCGGTCAGCACGCGCGTCGTTTCCTGGAACGACGCCGCCGAGATGAACGAGTCGGTCGAGAGCGACGCCTTCGTGATCCCGAGCAGCAGCGGCCGGCCCTGCGCCGGACGTCCACCCTCGCCGATCACCCGCTCGTTCTCCTCGAGGAAGCGGAACTTGTCGACCTGCTCGTCGACCAGGAACTCCGTATCCCCGACGTCCTCGATTTTCACCCACCGCATCATCTGACGCGCGATGGTCTCGATGTGCTTGTCGTTGATGTTCACGCCCTGCAGCCGGTAGACCTCCTGGATTTCGTTGACCAGGTAGGCCTGCAGCGCCTTCTCGCCGAGCACGTTCAGGATGTCGTGCGGGTTGCTCGGACCGTCCATCAACGGCTCGCCGGCGCGCACCCGCTCGCCTTCCTGCACGTTGACGTGGACGCCGCGCGGCAGCGAGTACTCACGCGGCTCGGCGCCCGGCTCGTCGGGGACGATGATGATCTTCCGCTGACCCTTGACGATGCCGCCGTGCTTGACGACGCCGTCGATTTCAGAGATGACCGCGGTCTCGCGCGGCTTCCGCGCCTCGAACAGTTCCACCACGCGCGGAAGACCGCCCGTGATGTCCTTGGTCTTGGTCGTCTCGCGCGGGATCTTGGCGAGCACGTCGCCCGCCGACACCATCTCGCCGTCCTGCACCATCAAGTGCGCGTGCGACGGCATCTGGTACTTGCGGTTGACCTTTCCGTCCTTGCCCTTGATCTCCACGGCCGGCTGCTTCTTCTCGTCCGGCGAGTCGACGATGATGAGGCGCGAGAGGCCGGTGACCTCGTCGACTTCCTCGTGCACCGTGATGCCTTCGAGAATGTCCTTGAACCGGATCTGCCCCGGTTCCTCGGTGAGGATCGAGAAGGTGTACGGATCCCACTCGACCAGCACCTGACCCTGTTCGACCGCCTGGCCTTCCTTCACCTTGAGGCGCGCGCCGTAGACGATTGGATACCGCTCGCGGTCGCGGCCCTTCGCGTCCTGCACCACCAGCGATCCGCTGCGGTTCATGACCACGAGGTTGCCGTCTTTCGCTTCGACGACGTTCATGCCGTGGAAGCGCACGGTGCCGGCGTTTCGCGCCTCGAGCGTCGACTGCTCGCTGACGCGCGACGCCGTGCCGCCGATGTGGAACGTTCTCATCGTCAGCTGCGTGCCCGGCTCGCCGATCGACTGCGCCGCGATGACGCCGACCGCCTGACCGAGCTCCACCAGCTTGCCGGTGGCGAGGTCGCGGCCGTAGCACTTCGCGCAGACGCCGCGCCGCGACGTGCAGGTGAGCACCGAGCGGATCTTCACCTTCTCGATGCCGGCGTCCTGAATCGCGGACGAGAGCTCCTCGTCCATGATTTCATTGACGTCGATGATCTTCTCGCTGGTGAACGGATCGACGATCTTCTCGAGGGTCGTCCGGCCGATGATGCGGTCGCGGAGCGGCTCGATGACCTCGCCGCTTTCCACGATCGCCCGTGCCTCGATGCCGTCGAGCGTGCCGCAGTCGTGCTCCGAGATGATCACATCCTGCGCCACGTCGACGAGCCGTCGCGTGAGGTATCCGGAGTCGGCGGTCTTGAGCGCCGTGTCGGCCAGACCCTTGCGCGCGCCGTGGGTCGAGATGAAATAGTGCAACACCGAGAGCCCTTCACGGAAGTTCGAGGTGATCGGCGTCTCGATGATTTCCCCCGACGGCTTCGCCATCAGTCCGCGCATGCCGGCGAGCTGACGGATCTGCTGTTTCGATCCGCGGGCGCCGGAGTCGGCCATGATGTAGACCGGGTTGAACTGCCGGCCTTCCTTGTCCATCGCCTCCATCTCGGTGAACATCGCGTTGGCGATGTCCTCGGTCGCTTCCGACCAGATGGCGATCACCTTGTTGTAGCGTTCGCCGTTGGTGATGGCGCCCTCGAGATACTGCGATTCGACCTTGATGACCTCGTCCCTGGCCGCATCGACGAGCGGTGCCTTCTCCTTCGGGATAATCAGGTCGTCGATGCCGATCGACAGCCCTGACTTCGTCGCGTACGTGAAGCCCAGGTTCTTCAACGAGTCGAGCATCTCGACCGTCTTCTCGAGCCCGAACTTCAGGTAGCAGCTCTGCACGAGCTGCTGTAGCCCCTTCTTCTTCAGGAGGCCGTTGACGAACGGCATCTCCACCGGAATCGACTGGTTGAGGATGACGCGGCCGACGGTGGTGTTGATGATCTTGCTGTTGACCGTCTGCACCTCGGTCCGGAGCACGTCCTGATCGTCGCGCGCGGCGGTCAGATCCTGCAGCTCACCCGTGTAGCGCAGCCGGATCGGCGACAGCGTTTCGAGCTCGCCCGCCTCGAGCGCCAGCATCACGTCGTCGGGGTTGCCGAAGGCGCGGCCTTCGCCCTTCGCGCCCGACTTGGACTTCGTCAGGTAGTAGCACCCGAGCACGATGTCCTGCGACGGAATCGCGATCGGCGCACCGTGCGCCGGCGACAGGATGTTGTTGCTCGACAGCATCAACACCGACGCCTCGATCTGCGCCTCGGGCGACAGCGGAATGTGGACCGCCATCTGGTCGCCATCGAAGTCGGCGTTGAACGCCGTGCAGACCAGCGGATGGATCCGGATCGCCTTGCCTTCGACCAGCACCGGCTCGAACGCCTGGATGCCCAGACGGTGCAGCGTCGGCGCGCGGTTGAGCAGCACCGGATGCTCGCGAATCACTTCCTCGAGCACGTCCCACACTTCGGGACGCTGCAGCTCCACCATCTCCTTGGCCTGCTTGATGGTCTGAACGAGCCCTCGTTCCTCCAGCTTGTTGTAGATGAACGGCTTGAACAGCTCGAGCGCCATCTTCTTCGGCAGCCCGCACTGGTGCAGCTTCAACTCCGGGCCGACCACGATGACCGAACGGCCCGAGTAGTCGACGCGCTTGCCGAGCAGGTTCTGACGGAACCGGCCCTGCTTGCCCTTGAGCGTATCGGACAGCGACTTCAGCGGGCGGTTGTTGGCGCCGCGCAGCACACGGCCGCGGCGGCCATTGTCGAACAGCGCGTCCACCGCTTCCTGGAGCATCCGCTTCTCGTTGCGGATGATGACGTCCGGCGCTTTCAGCTCCATCAGCTTCTTCAACCGGTTGTTCCGGTTGATGACGCGGCGATAGAGGTCGTTCAGGTCCGACGTCGCGAACCGGCCGCCGTCGAGCGGCACCAGCGGACGCAGCTCGGGCGGAATGACCGGAATGACGTCCAGGATCATCCACTCGGGACGGTTGCTCGACTTGCGGAAGGAGTCGACGACCTTCAGCCGCTTCGCGAACTTCAGCTTCTTCTGCGCCGACTGCTCCGTGCGCATCTTCTCGCGCAGCTCGACCGCGAGCCGCTCGATGTTCACGCGCTTCAGCAGCTCCTTGATCGCCTCGGCGCCCATCTGCGCCTTGAAGCGGTGCTGGTGCTCTTCGCGCGCCTTACGATACCCCTCTTCGTTGAGCAGCGAGTTCTGCTTCAGCTCGGTCTCGCCCGGATCGACGACGACGTAGGCCTCGAAGTAGAGGACGCGCTCGAGATCGCGCAGCGAGATGTCCAGGAGGTGGCCGATGCGGCTCGGCAGCCCCTTGAAGAACCACACGTGGCTGACCGGCGTGGCCAGCGTGATGTGTCCCAGCCGCTCGCGTCGCACCTTGGCCTGAGTCACTTCGACGCCGCACTTGTCGCAGATGACGCCGCGGTGCTTCATGCGCTTGTATTTGCCGCACAAGCATTCCCAGTCGGTGATCGGGCCGAAGATCTTCGCGCAGAACAACCCGTCGCGTTCAGGCTTGAACGTCCGGTAGTTGATGGTTTCGGGCTTGGTCACCTCGCCGTGCGACCACGACATGATCTTGTCCGGCGAAGCCAGACTGATCCGGATGGCGTCGAAGTCGCTCGTCAGGGCGCCGCGTTCGTGAAAAGAAGGTCTCATGTATCTACACCTCCTCCAGTACGGGTTGAGGAGTCACGTCCACAACTTTCTTCTTGGTCTTCATCAGCTCCACGTCCAGACACAGCGACTGCAGCTCACGGATGAGCACGTTGAACGACTCCGGCAGGCCGGCGGTGAACGACGCGTCGCCCTTGACGATCGCCTCGTAAATCTTCGCGCGGCCCGTGACGTCGTCTGACTTGGCGGTGAGCAGCTCCTGGAGGATGTGCGCCGAGCCGTAGGCTTCGAGCGCCCACACTTCCATTTCTCCAAATCGCTGTCCGCCGAACTGCGCCTTGCCACCCAGCGGCTGCTGGGTAATGAGCGAGTACGGCCCGATCGACCGCGCGTGGATTTTGTCGTCCACCAGATGCGACAGCTTGAGCATGTAGATGTAGCCGACGGTGACATCCTGCTCGAACATGTCGCCGGTCATGCCGTCGTAGAGCGGCGTCTTGCCGCCCTTGGGCAGGCCCGCGCGATCGAGCCAGTTCTTGATCTCCAGCTCCGTCGCCCCGTCGAAGACCGGGGTCGCGAAGTAGAGGCCCAGCGCATGCGCGGCCCAGCCGAGATGGGTCTCGAGAATCTGGCCGACGTTCATACGCGACGGAACGCCGAGCGGGTTCAGCACGATCTCCACCGGCGTGCCGTCCGGCAGATGCGGCATGTCTTCCTCGGGAAGAATGCGCGCGATCACGCCCTTGTTGCCGTGGCGGCCGGCCATCTTGTCGCCGACCGACAGCTTGCGCTTCATCGCGACGTAGACCTTCACGAGCTTGATGACGCCCGGGGGCAGCTCGTCGCCGCGGCGGATCTTCTCCTTCTTCTCTTCGAAGAGATTCCGGATCACTTCCACCTGGCGCTCGGTGCGCTCCTCGAGATCCCGGAGGTCGTCCTCGAGCCGCGAATCGTCGGTCGAGATCTTCAGGCGCACCATCGTGTCGTAGGCCATCGCCTGGAGGACCTCGTCGGTCAGGACGGTGCCCTTCTTGTGCAGCCGCTCGCGGCCGTACTCGTCGAACAGGTCGGATCGGAGCTCCTGCCCCTTCAGCATCATGATCACGCGCTTCTTCACTTCGTCGTGAAGAATGCGGATCTCGTCCTGAAGGTTCTTCTCCATCATGTCGAGCTCTTCCTGCTCGATCGCCTTCGCACGGTCATCCTTTTCGATGCCCTTGCGGGAGAAAATCTTCACGCCGACGATGATGCCTTCGATGCCCGGCGGGCAGATCAGGCTGGCGTCGCGCACGTCGCCGGCCTTCTCGCCGAAGATCGCGCGGAGCAGCTTCTCTTCCGGCGTCAGCTGCGTTTCGCCTTTCGGCGTCACCTTGCCGACCAGGATGTCGCCCGGCTTCACGTTGGCGCCGATGCGGATGATGCCGCTCTCGTCAAGGTCCTTCAGGAACGTCTCGGACACGTTGGGGATGTCGCGGGTGATTTCTTCCGGCCCCAGCTTGGTGTCGCGCGACTCGATTTCGAACTCCTCGATGTGGATCGACGTGTAATAGTCGTCCTTGACCATCCGCTCGGAGACGAGGATGGCGTCCTCGAAGTTATAGCCGCGCCACGGCATGAACGCGACCAGCACGTTCCGTCCCAGCGCCAGCTCGCCCAGCTCCGTGCACGGCCCGTCGCCCAGCACCTGCCCCTTGTGCACCTTCTGGCCGACCCGGACGATCGGCTTCTGGGTGATGCAGGTGTTCTGGTTCGACCGCTTGAACTTCGTCATCGGGTAGATGTCAGCGCCCATCTCCTTGTTGGTGTTCGGGTCGTCGCTCTCGCTCTCGACGCGCACGACGATGCGCTGTGAGTCGACGTAGTCGATGGTGCCCGACCGCCGGGCGACGATCACAGCGCCGGAATCGCGCGCCGTGATGTACTCCATGCCGGTGCCGACAAACGGCGACCGGGCGCGGAGCAGCGGCACCGCCTGACGCTGCATGTTCGATCCCATCAGCGCGCGGTTGGCGTCGTCGTTCTCGAGGAACGGGATGAGCGACGCGGCCACCGAGACGAGCTGCTTGGGCGAAACGTCGATGAACTGGATGTTCGCCCGCGGCGAGAGGATGAAATCGCCGGCCTGGCGCGCGTTGACGCGGTCCTGCGTCAGCTTGCCGTTGTCGTCCACCGCGGCGTTCGCCTGGGCGATGATGTACTGGTCCTCTTCCCACGCCGACAGATAGAACGAATAGGGCTCGAACTCGACCCCCTTCTTCTTCGACCGGCCGTCGTCGGACACCAGTTCGTCGGCCTCCACCACGTCGCCCGCCTTGTACTTGCTGCCGGCGGCGTTGGTGACGATCACGTAGTCGGTGACACGTCCATCCTTCACCTTGCGGTAGGGCGACTCGATGAAGCCGAACTCGTTGATCCGCGCATAGCACGACAGCGACGAGATCAGGCCGATGTTCGGGCCTTCCGGCGTCTCAATCGGGCAGATGCGTCCGTAGTGCGTCGGGTGCACGTCGCGGACCTCGAACCCGGCGCGCTCGCGCGACAGGCCGCCCGGTCCGAGCGCCGAGAGACGCCGCTTGTGCGTGATCTCGGAGAGCGGGTTGGTCTGATCCATGAACTGCGACAGCTGCGACGACCCGAAGAACTCGCGAATCGCGGCCATGACCGGCTTCGCGTTGATCAGGTCGTGCGGCATGGCGGTCGCCATTTCCTGGTAGACCGACATCTTTTCCTTGATCGCGCGCTCCATGCGGACGAGACCGATGCGGAACTGGTTCTCGAGCAGCTCGCCGACCGAGCGCACGCGCCGGTTGCCGAGATGATCGATGTCGTCCACGTTCTGCGGATTCTTCCGGAGCTTCAGCTGGTACTTGAGCACCTCGTAAAAGTCCTGCGGGTGCAGGATCTTCTCGTCGAGCGGCGTCTTCAGCCCGAGCTTGGTGTTCAGCTTCAGACGGCCCACGCGCGAGAAGTCGTACTTCTGCGGGTTGAAGAACATGTTCTCGAAGAGCGACCGCGAGCTGTCGAGCGTCGGCGGATCGCCGGCCCGCAGCCGGCGGTAGATCTCAATCAGCGCTTCCTCGTGTGTGTGGATCGGGTCCTTCTTCAGCGTCTGGCCGATGATCGACCCGACGTCGTCGCGCTCCGGGAAGAAAATCTCGATGCGATCGACGTTCTTCTCCTGCGCCATCGAGATGACGCGCGGTTCGATCGGCTCGTTCGCCTCCAGGATGACTTCGCCGGTCGACGGATCGACGACGTCGGACGCCGCGAAAGCGCCCTCGAGCTCGGCATCCGAGATCTCGATGGCTTCGACGTTGGCCTTCTTCAGCGCTTCGATGGCGTTCTTGGTGATCTTCTTGCCCGACTGAATCGTGAACTCGCCGCCGGGCACCTGGACTTCGGTGGCGGCGCGCAGCCCGACCAGGCTGTCGGCGACGCTCCAGTAGATCTTCCCGTTCTTGATGTGCAGCTTGTCGACGCTGTAGAAGGCCCGGATGATCTCGTCGGCGCCGCGCAGCCCGAGGGCGCGGAGGAAGACGGAGGCCAGGAATTTCCGCTTGCGGTCGATGCGCACGTAGAGCAGGTTCTTGGTGTCGTACTCGAACTCCACCCACGAGCCGCGGTAGGGGATGATCTGCGCGACGTAGAGCGTCTTGTCTTCCGAGTGGAAGAAGGCGCCGGGCGACCGGTGCAGCTGCGAGACGATGACGCGCTCGGTGCCGTTGATGATGAACGTGCCGTTCTCGGTCATCAGCGGGATGTCGCCGAAGTAGACCTCCTGCTCCTTGATGTCGCGGATGGTCTTCACGCCGGTCTCGGGGTCCTTGTTCCAGACCACCAGCCGGATCGTCACCTTCAGCGGCACGGCGTAGGTCATGCCGCGCTCCTGGCACTCGTCGACGTCGTATTTCAGCTTCAGGCCGACGGTGTTGCCGCAGATGTCGCAGACGTCGCCGCGGGCCTGGTTTGCCTTGCCGCAGCGCGGGCACAGCACCTCGCGGTCGCCGTACGGATCCGCGATCAGGGTCGCGCCGCAGTTGCTGCACGGCTTGCGGAGGTGGTGCAGCCCCTGAAGCTTGCTGCACTTGCACTCCCAGTTGCCAATCGAGTACTCGATGAACTCGAGCGACGAGTTCTCGCGGAAGTCGCTGATCGGGAAGACCGACTTGAATACCGACTGGAGACCCGCGTCCTCACGCTCGCTCGGCAGACGGTTCATCTGCAGGAAACGCTCGTAGGACTTCTTCTGGATCTCGATCAGGTTCGGGATCGGGACGGTCGTCTTGATTTTCGAAAAGTCGATGCGCTCGCGGTAGACGTTCTTGGGAAGGCTGTACATTCGTTAGACCTCGAGGAAAAAACGGAGCGCTTAAAACGGGGAGTGGGGACTTGGGAACCGGGAACTGAATCAGCAGTTCCCTGGTCCCGGAGTCCCCCGGTTCCCACAGCCGTGGAGCAGCAGCAGGGCGCGCGAGCGCCGGGCTACTTGACTTCGACCTTCGCGCCGACTTCCTCGAACTTCTTCTTGATGGCCGCGGCCTCTTCCTTGGGAATGCCTTCCTTGATCGGCTTGGGCGCGCCCTCGACGAGGTCCTTGGCTTCCTTGAGGCCGAGCGCGGTGATCTCGCGGACGACCTTGATGACGTTGATCTTGTTGGTGCCCACTTCGGTGAGCGTGACGGTGAAGTCGGTCTTCTCTTCCGCTGGCGCCGCCGCGGCCGCGCCGCCGCCGCCGCCCGGCATCGCCATCGGCATCGCCGCCGCCGCCGAGACTCCGAGCTCGGACTCGAGCGTCTTCACCAGCTGCGACAGCTCGAGCACGCTGATTCCCTTGATGTATTCGACGACTTGCTGCTGCGTCACTTCGGCCATTGTTCTATCTCCTCAAGACGAATCCCGAATCCCTAATCCCTTGTGACCTAATCCCTATGCCGAGGCGTCCTGGCGCTTTTTCTCGACCTGCACCAGCACGCTCATCAAGTCGCGCGGCGCGGCATTCAGCACGCTGACGATCTGGACCATCGGCGCCTGCAGCAGGAAGAGCAGCTTCGCGTACAGCTCCGGCTTGCCCGGCAGCGCCGCCAGCTCCGTCACTTCCGCCGGCTTCACCGCGCGGCCCTGGACGATCGCCGCCTTGATCTTCAGCGTCGGCGCCGTCTTGCCGAACGTCGTCAGCGTCTTGGCGAGCGCCACCGGATCCGTCTTCGTGTAGGCGACCGCCGTCGTCCCTTCGAAGAACTGTTCGAGCGGCTCGAAGGACGTGCCCTTGAGCGCGCGGCGCGCGAGGGTGTTCTTGACGACCTTGTAGCTGGCCTTCGCCGACCGCAGCTGACGCCGCAGCTCGGTGACCTGCGGGACGTTCATCCCCTTGTAGTCGACGAGGATGGCGCTGTCGGCGCCCTTGAAAGCCGCTTCGAGCTGATCGAGCTCGGCCTGTTTGTCTGCTCTCGTGACTGCCATTTCCGAAAACCTCACGGGACCTCGAGGCTCGGGGCCAGCTGCAACAGCCAGACCCCAGACCCAAGCCCCGACACTAATGCTTAACCGCCACGTCAATGTGCGTCGTGTCGATGCGGACGCCCGGTCCCATCGTCGACGACAGCGTGACGCTTCTGAGGAACTTGCCTTTGGCCGCCGCCGGCTTCGCCTTGACGATGCTGTCGACGAGCGCGTGCGCGTTGGCCACCAGCGAATCGGTGGCGAACGAGGTCTTGCCGACCGGCGCGTGGATGATGCCGGTCTTGTCGACGCGGAATTCCACCTTGCCGGCCTTGATTTCCTTCACTGCTTTCGCGATCTCCACGGTCACCGTGCCGGTTTTCGGGTTCGGCATGAGGCCGCGGGGGCCGAGCACTTTGCCGAGCTTGCCGACGGCGCGCATCATGTCGGGCGTGGCAACGACGGCATCGAAGTCCATGAAGCCGCCCTGGATCTTCTCCACCATCTCTTCGCCGCCGACGACGTCGGCGCCCGCTTCCTGGGCTTCCTTCTGCTTCTCGCCGCCGGCGATCGCGAGCACACGCTTGCTCTTCCCGAGGCCGTGCGGCAGGACCACGGTGCCGCGGACCATCTGGTCCGCGTGCTTCGGATCCACACCCAGCCGCAGGGAGAGCTCCACGGTCTCGTCGAACTTGGCGAACTTGACCTTCTGCACGAGCGGGATCGCGTCTTCGATCGAGTAGGTCCGATCGGCCGCGACCTGCGCGCGCGCAGCCGTGAACTTCTTGCCGCGCTTTCTCATAGGTTCTCCTGTGGTCCAAACGAGCGCTTGCGGTGCTCTCCCACTCTCGCGCGTCTCAACTCTCAAGTCTCAACTCTCCGTGAGACTTGAGACTTGAACGTTGAGACTTGAACGTTGTGTTATCCGACGACGTCGAGGCCCATCGAACGGGCCGTGCCCGAAACCGTCTTGACCGCCGCTTCGAGCGACTCGGCGTTCAGGTCCGGCATCTTCAGCTTCGCGATCTCTTCCACCTGCTTCGCCGTGACCGTGCCGACCTTCGTCTTGTTCGGCTCCGCCGATCCCTTGGCGATGTTCGCGGCGCGCTTCAACAACACCGCCGCCGGCGGCGTTTTCGTGATGAAGCTGTAGGACCGATCCGCATACACGGTGACGACGACCGGGATGATGAGCCCTTCGTCCTTCGCCGTCTTCGCGTTGAAGTTCTTGCAGAAGTCCATGATGTTGACGCCCTGCGGGCCGAGCGCGGTGCCCACCGGCGGCGCCGGCGTCGCCTTGCCGGCGGCAATCTGGAGCTTCACCATTGCCTGAACTTTTTTCGCCATAAGTCACGTGTAACCGCGGAGCGCGCCGAGACCGCCGAGAATCATTTTTCTCTGCGTTCTTCGCGTTCTCTGCGGTTAGATTTTCTCCACCTGCAAGAAATCCAATTCCACGGGCGTCGACCGTCCGAAGATCGTCACCATCACCTTCAGCGTGTTCTTCTCGAGGTTCACCTCGTCGACCACGCCGGTGAAGCTGGCAAACGGCCCTTCGTTGATCCGCACCTGCTCGCCCTTGTCGAACATGTATTTCGGCTTCGGCTTTTCGGCCGCCGTCTTCACCTGCGTGAGAATCTGCTCGACCTCGTCCTTGCTGAGCGGCGTCGGCTTGGCGCCGGCGCCGACGAAGCCGGTCACCTTCGGCGTGTTCTTGACCACGTGCCACGCGTGGTCGGACATCGTCATCTCGACCAGGATGTAACCGGGAAAGAACCGCTTGGCGGTGACCACCTTCTTGCCGCCGCGCATTTCCACGACGTCCTCGGTCGGAATCAGGACCTCGCCGATATCGTTCTGCAGGCCGTAGGCCTTGACGCGCTCGGCGAGCGACTCGGCGACCTTCTTCTCGAAGCCCGAGTAGGTGTGGACGATGTACCAGTTCTTGGTCGCGACGTCGGTCATGCCGTCGGCCCCGCCACGCCAAACAACCGGAAAATCCACTGCACCATCTTGAGCAGCCCGAAGTCGAGCGCGAACAGATAGAGGCCGAAGAACACGGATGTCAGGATCACCACGACGGTGGTCGCATAGACCTCTTTCTGCGACGGCCAGGTCACGCGCTTCAGCTCGTTGCGGACCTCCGAGAGGAAGAGCCGCATCCGCTCGAAGCGACCGCCGGCCGCTTCCCTGACTGTGTCGAACCGTCCTGCTTCTTCAGCCACGTTGTTTCTCACTCCAACGATCGCTCTCACCCGGTCAATCGAAGCTCGCGTCCAAGGTTGGCAGGCCAGGAGGGAATCGAACCCCCAACCCCCGGTTTTGGAGACCGGTGCTCTGCCAATTGAGCTACTGGCCTTCGCTGACACTCACCCCGGGGCTACTTCGATTCTTTGTGCGCCGTGTGCTTCCGGCAGAAGCGGCAGAACTTCGCGAACTCCAGCCGCTCTGTCGTCTTCTTCTTGTTTTTCGTCGTGCTGTAGTTGCGACGCTTGCACTCGGTGCAGGCCATCGTCACGATGTCTCTCATAACTGGATCTCTGCCAATTGGTGACTGAGGGAATTGGTGAATGGGTGATTGCCATTCACCACACCCTCAACTCACCAATTCATTCAACGATGTCCGTGACCGTGCCCGAGCCGACCGTGCGACCGCCTTCGCGGATGGCGAAGCGCGCGCCCTTTTCGAGCGCGACCGGGGCCATCAGCTCGCCGCTGATCTCCGTGTTGTCGCCCGGCATGACCATCTCGACGCCTTCCGGCAGGTGCAGCGTGCCGGTGACGTCAGTGGTCCGGACGTAGAACTGCGGCCGGTAGCCGTTGAAGAACGGCGTGTGACGGCCGCCTTCTTCCTTCGACAGGATGTACACGGTGCCCTTGAACTTGGTGTGCGGCTTGATGGTGCCCGGCTTCGCCAGCACCTGCCCGCGCTCGACGTCGTCTTTTTCCACGCCGCGGAGGAGGACGCCGATGTTGTCGCCGGCCTCGCCCGAGTCCAGCAGCTTGCGGAACATCTCGACGCCGGTGACGACCTTCTTCTCGGTCGGCTTGAACCCGACGATCTCGATTTCCTCGCCGACCTTCACGCGGCCGCGCTCGACGCGGCCGGTCACGACGGTGCCGCGGCCCGAGATCGAGAACACGTCTTCGATCGGCATCATGAACGGCTTGTCGACGTCGCGCTGCGGGAGCGGGATGTAGTTATCGAGCGCTTCCATCAGCTTCGTCACGCCGGCGATGCCTTCGGCGTCGCCCTGGAGGGCCTTGAGCGCCGACAGGCGGACCACCGGGATGTCGTTGCCGGGGAAGCCGTAGCCGGTGAGCAGCTCGCGGACTTCGAGCTCCACCAGATCGAGCAGTTCCGGGTCGTCGATGGCGTCGACCTTGTTGAGCGCCACCACCAGGTACGGCACGTTGACCTGGCGCGCCAGCAGCACGTGCTCGCGCGTCTGCGGCATCGGCCCGTCGACGGCGCTGACCACGAGGATGCCGCCGTCCATCTGCGCGGCGCCGGTGATCATGTTCTTGATGTAGTCGGCGTGGCCCGGGCAGTCGACGTGCGCGTAATGCCGTTTCGCGGTCGAGTACTCGACGTGGCTCGTCGCGATGGTCATCACCTTCGATTCGTCGCGGCGGCCCTGCGACTCGGACGCCTTCGCGACTTCGTCGTACGAAATGAACTTCGCCCAGCCCTTGTCGGCCGATACCTTGGTCAGGGCGGCGGTGAGAGTGGTCTTGCCGTGGTCGATGTGGCCGATGGTGCCAACGTTGACGTGCGGTTTACTTCGGTCGAATTTTTCTTTGGCCATGTCGTCTACGCCTCTTCGTTTCTACCCACTCGTTGCGGTCCACTTTCGCTCGCATGCGATCCCACGCGAGCTTCAGTGGACAACCTTCGCCTGGCTTGCCAACCGTAGCTCACGCGCCTCTTGGCACGCGTGAGCGAAGGTTGGAGCCGATGACCAGGATTGAACTGGTGACCTCGTCCTTACCAAGGACGCGCTCTGCCAACTGAGCTACATCGGCCTTCGCGCCCTTGGCGCTTCGGCCGACAAGTCGGCCGGCTCCTGATTACACGTGCCTTCGCTGGCTTGCCATCCGAAGCTCGCTCGCGATCCATGCGAGCGAAGGATGGAGCGGGAGACGGGGATCGAACCCGCGACCAACAGCTTGGAAGGCTGTGACTCTACCACTGAGTTACTCCCGCCTTCGCGCTCACGCGCGGTCTCCGTTCGCGCACTCCTTCGTCGTCCAACCGTGTCGCCGCGCAACGCCCGCGTCACTTTCCTCAACCGTCGCTGGCTTGTGCCCCGAAGCTCGCCGTCGATCCAGCCGAGCGAAGGGGTATGGCGAGGGAAGGACTCGAACCTTCGAAGCCACTAGGGCGACAGATTTACAGTCTGCTGCGTTTGACCGCTTCGCTACCTCGCCAACTGTCTGTGTTTTGGAAGCGTGATGTTTCTGGGCGCTTACCTACGTTTCCGATGGAGCTGGCGAAGGGATTTGAACCCCCGACCGGCTGATTACAAATCAGCTGCTCTACCGGGCTGAGCTACGCCAGCCAGCACAAAAGGTGCACTTTAGCACGTCTTGTGCCACCCGTGCAACTAACTGGGCGGCCTCACCATGGACGAGCCACCGGCCCGACGGCAACCTCCCATTGTACTCATTTCGGCCGTCGTTGCCGAAGTGCCTCAAACAGCGCAATGCCGGCCGCCACCGAGACGTTCAGACTTTGAACGTGGCCCTGCATCGGGATCGACACCACCCAGTCGCACCGCTCGCGAACCAGCCGCCGTAGGCCGGTTCCCTCCGCGCCCACGACGATCGCCGTCGGCTGCGTCAGATCGACCTCGTCGTACCGCTTCGGCGCGTCCGCCGCAAGCCCGACACTCCAGACGCCGGCCTGCTTCAGGTCCTCGATCGCTCGCGCGATGTTGACGACCTCCGCGATCCGCACGTGCGCCACCGCGCCCGCCGAGGCCTTGCCCGCCGCGCCATCGAGCGGCGCCGCATGGCGCGACTGCCGGACGACGCCGTCCGCGCCGGCCGCGTCTACCGTGCGCAGGATGGCGCCGACGTTGTGCGGATCCTCAATCTGATCCAGCACGACGATCAACGGCGCCCCTTTCGCGCCGGTGACCAGATCCTCGACGCTCAGGTGCACGGTGTCATGGACGTCCGCCACGACTCCCTGATGCGTCCCGCCCTTCGCAAACCGATCGAGCTCGTCGACCTTCGCCCGGCGCACCGGAATACCCTGCTGTTCAGCCAGGCGCACCACCTCGTTGAGCCGGTCGTCCGCACGGAACGACACGCGCAGTGCCGTCACGCGCTTCGCGCGCAAGGCTTCGACGACAGGGTGAATGCCGTAGATGCGCATCTCTCAAGTTTCAAGTCTCAAGGCTCAACTCTCATCGCCACTGAGCGTTGAAACTTGAGAGTTGAGAGTTCTCACGAAAGCAGCAGCGCGCTCTCTGTTGCCGAGAATCTTCGGGATACCGGCCGACTCCGGCAGGTCGGCGCCGGCGTCGATTGCCGGCACCGCCAGATCGAGCTCCGGCCCCTCCGCGCGACCGGTCAACGCGATCCGAATCGGATGAAACAGCGCTTTCGCCTTCTGCCCGGTTCTGGCCTTGACCTGATTCGCCACCGCCCGGTATCGCTCGCGATCGAGCCGCGGCGCCGATGCGAGCTCTTCGGCGAGCGCAGTCACGACGGCGCGCGCTGCTACCGTTGTCATCTCCCCGCGGACACCCGCATCCTCGAGCGCCCGATCGGGCGAGTAGTCGAACAGAAACCCGAGCCGCGCCGGAATCTGGTTCAGTCGATCGACCGATGCGCTCGCCATCGACATCGCCGACGCCAGAAACTGCACGCCCCGGTCGTCCGGCGACATGTGCAGACCGGCATTGTTGAAGTACGGCAGCGAAAGCTGTGCAAGCCGCGCCGGATCGGCGACCTTCAGATAATGGCGATTCGCCCAGGCGAGCTTCTCCTCATCGAAGACACCCGCGCTGTGACCGACGCCGTCGACGGAAAAGCGGCGCGCGAGCTCGTCGATCGGCAGCAGCTCGTCGCCGCCGCCAGGCGACCAGCCGATCAGCGCCAGATAATTCACCAGCGCCTCGGGCAGATAGCCCTTCGATCGGAACTCGGCAACCGACGTTGCCCCGTGCCGCTTGGACAGCGGGCTGTGATCCGGTCCCATCACCATCGCCAGGTGCGCGAAGCGCGGCGGCGTGAACCCCAGCGCCTCGTACAGCAGCAGCTGACGCGGCGTGTTCGAAATGTGATCCTCTCCCCTGATCACATCGCTCACGTCCATCAGCGCATCGTCGACGACGACAGCGAAGTTGTAGGCCGGATGGCCGTCGGCGCGAACGATGACCGGGTCGCCGATGACGTCGGTATGGAAGCGGACGTCGCCACGCACCGCATCGGCGAATACGACGTCGCGTCCCTCGGGTACGCGGAACCGGATCGCCGGCCGCTCACCAGCCGTGATCCGGGCCGCTGCCTGCTCGCGTGAAAGGCGACGGCACGTGCCCGGGTACAGCGCGGGCCGTCCGGCGGCCACCGCTTCCTGACGGTCGGCGTCGAGCTGCGACGCCGAACAGAAGCAGTAATACGCCTGCTCGGCGCTGAGCAGCTCCTTCGCGTAGGACTGGTAGAGATGCAGGCGCTCGGACTGCCGATACGGCCCGCGGGATCCGCCGATATCGGGTCCCTCGTCCCAATCGAGACCGAGCCAGCGCAGATCGCGGATGATGGCGGTCTCGGACTCGCGCGTGGATCGCTCGACGTCGGTGTCCTCGATTCTGAGGATGAAGGCGCCGTTCTGTCCGCGGGCGAGCAGCCAGTTGAACAACGCGGTGCGCGCGTTGCCGACGTGGAGTTGCCCGGTGGGGCTGGGTGCGAAGCGGACTCTCACTTCTTCGATCTCACCAACGCGATCGCGTGGACGGCAATCGCCTCGCCGCGACCCAGCTCGCCGACGCCCTCGTTGGTCTTGCCCTTGATGCTGACGCGATCGGCCGAGATGCCGAGCGCGGCGGCCACATTCGCGATCATTCGGTCGATATACGGCAGCAGCTTCGGCCGCTCCGCGATGACCGACGCGTCGACGTTGCCGATCTCGTAGCCTCGATCTCTGACGACCTCGACCGCGCGCCGCAGCAGATCGACGCTCGACGCGCCTTTCCAGGCGGGATCGGTATCCGGAAAGTGGCGGCCGATGTCGCCGGCACCCGCTGCGCCGAGCACGGCGTCCGTAATAGCGTGACACACGGCGTCGGCGTCCGAATGACCCGCCAGCCCACGGTCGAACGGGATGGTCACGCCGCCCAATATGAGCGGACGTCCCGCCACGAGCCTATGCAGATCGTATCCGATGCCGGCGCGGCCGGTTCTTGCCGGTGCCGCTCGGCTGGAGGTCTCGCGCTCGGGTGACGCCGACGGCTGGTCGTGCCCCGTGGACTCCGCCGTATGGCGCGCGACGGCTTCAGCCGAGCGTGCGATCGCTTCCGCGAGCACGAGATCGGCGCGAGTCGTGATCTTCAGATTCGACGCCTCGCCTTCGACAATGCGCACGACGTGACCGGCCCGCTCGGCGAGCGTCGCTTCATCGGTGGCGTCAATCGTTTGCGCGAGGGCATCGCTGAGGACATCGCGCCGGAACGCTTGCGGCGTTTGCGCCAGGTAGATCGTCTCGCGCGCGATCGTTTCGCGGACGTAGTGTCCGGCTTCAGCCGCCCTTCGACTTTCCTCCGGGCGGCCCTGAGACTCTCGAAGGGCCAGACCCTCCGACACCCGCTTCACGGTGTCGCGCGCCTGAACCGCCGCCACGGCCGCGCCGCTCGCGGCGGCCGCCGCGATCGTCCGACCGATAAGATCCGCGCTCGCAAACGGCCGGGCCGCGTCGTGAATCACGATGATGTCGCTTGCCGCATCGGCGGCGCGAAACGCGTTCGCGACCGAATCCTGCCGACGCACTCCGCCGGAAACGATGCGCAGCGGTTTTCCGGTGCTGCGAAGATACGCCGGCGGATCGTCGGTCAGCGACTGCGGCAGCGCGACGACGACCTCATTCACGGCCGGATGAGCGAGGAACGACGCGACGCTCCGCTCGAGAATCGCGCGTCCACCAACTTCCAGGAGCTGCTTCGGCGACCCGCCGCCAAAACGCAGGCCGTGTCCTCCGGCGGCGATGATGGCGGTCACGAACATGGCTGGCTCGGGGAATTCTGCAATGTCTCCACCGCATTCGCAACGACCGCATGCACCCGGGCGGCGAGCGCCCGAGCGTCCCGCACGGTCGGCGTCTCAATCGCCGGCGGCTGAATCGGATCGTGGACGACCAGCCTCACGTCGGCCGGTTCGGTCCGGAGACGTCCCTTGGGCATGACCTGCCGCGTGCCGATCACCGCCAGCGGGACAATCGGCAGCCCGGCCTCGATCGCCAGCAGAAAGCTGCCGGCCTTGAAGTGGGCGACATGGCCGTCCGGACTGCGCGTGCCCTCGGCGTAGATCAGGAGCGAGAGGCCTTCGGACACCAGCGCCCGCCAGCGGCGCAGAATGCCTCCGCGGTCGGGGTGGCCGCGATCGACGAAGAGGTGGCCGCCGCGACGCAAGTGCCAGCCGAGCACGGGGAATCTCGCCAGCGATTCCTTGGCGATGATCCGCAGCTGATACGGCAGCGACGCGAAGACCACCGGCGTATCGTAGATGCTCTGGTGATTCGAGACGAAGACGTAGGTCTTGCCCGGTGTGATGCGGTCGAGTCCTTCCACCGCAACCCTGACGCCGGTGGTTTTCAAGATGAGCCACGACCAGGCGCGGGCGCAGGCGTGCGCGAAGTATCCGCGGCGATCGATGACGCTGGACACGATCGACGCGGCGCCAAGCACGATCGTGTAGAGAGTGATGGCGGGGATCAGATAGAAAACGGTCCGCCACCAGTGGAAAGGGGGAATGCGTAAAGACAAAGTCTGAAGTCTGAAGTACGAAGTCTGAAGTACGGAGTTCGAAGGCGTCCCGAACGAATCTCGATTCTACACGATAGGGCGAATCGGTCCGAGAAGCTCTTATAGCTTACAGTCGATCGGTTCGCCGGCGACCGCGCGTCGTGCGCAACGCACCCAGTCCGCGTTCGCGACCAGGCTTCTGGTGAAGCGCTCGAACGAGGCGCGTCGCTGTTCGCGCGATAAGGCTATCCCGCCCGGAAACTCACCGACTTGTTGAATCGCCTCGAGACGCTGCGCTTCCGGCTTGCCGGCCGCGTCGACGAACATGGCGAACATGTCCAGCATCCCCGTCAAGTGATGGGCCGCCCACGGACGCGCGAGCCACGACGTCGCGCTCAAATTTCGGGTGATGTTCTGGTCGTAGCCGTTCAGCCACACACTTCGCATCCGAATGAACTGTTGCTTCAGCAGATCGTCGACACTGAGTTCCTCCAGGGCACGCCTGACGCGGGCGCGCGACGTCGGCGAGGGTTGAGATCGCTCGACGACGACCTTGAGACCGGCAAGGGGAAACGGCCGATCGAGCGTTCGTTCCACGCGCACCGCCGAGTACAACGCGTCGTACGCTCCGTCGCTGTCGCCATCGAGCGCGCGAAGCGTGGCGCGCAGCGCGCAGATCCTGGCGAGAGACCACAGATGACCCACCAGATAGTTGTAGGTGGTCCCGGGCGCGAACCCCTCGAACGGTAGCTCCGCCGCACGATCGGCGAGCGCGAATGCCTCGGCGTACGGTGCGAGACGCGTTCGCACTGCCTCTCGCACCTCAGGCGTCCAGTCGCCGTTGCGAACCGCCTGTGACAGCTGATGGCCTCGCTGAAGGTCCCCGAGATCGAATCCGGATGCCAGCACGGATGCTGCGCGATAAAATCGGTCCGCGGCCGCGGCAGCAGCCGATAACTGAACCGAGCCCGACGTTCCCACGGGCTCGCCTCGGGACTTGATGGCCTCGATCCGTGCCCGCAGCCGTCGTGCCTCGACGTAGTCCCAAATCGAATGCCCGAGAAACGTCAGCGCCACCAACAGCGCGACGATGAACCGAGGGCGAACCCGCGTCATGGTTGCAACGGCTCCTCAACGATGAACGCCGCCTCGTGATCGCTCGGCGAGGGGGCCGGCATCGACGCCGACAGCAGCCGTCGCTCGACACCGGCGAGCCAGTAGAACGCCACAGCCAACACAACGGCCGCCACGGTCGGCAGCCAATCGCGGAGCCGAATCGAACCATCGCCCGCGTTCAAGATCCGGTCGCGCAACCCCGGCGGCGGACCGACTGGGCGATATTCGCGCAGCAGTGCTTCGAGCTCGCCGTCGTCGGTCATTCAACGCGCCTCAAAGATGTTCGGAGCTTGTCCATCGCGTAGCGATATCGGCTGGCGATAGTGTTGATTGACTCGCCGGCGACGTCCGCGATCTCCTGAAACGTCAGTCCTACGAAGACTTTCAAGTGCACGACCTCGCGTTGGTCGGCCGGCAGTTTTCGAAGCGCCTCGTCAATCGCTGCACGGAGCTCGGGATTCCCCGAAGCCCGGTCTACTGGCTCGATGATTGGCGGGGCGTCAGTCACCACGGCCTGTTCACGCTGTCGCCGCCGCAGCGCGCTGAAACACTCGTTGCGGACGGCTCGCCGCAGATAGCGTTCCTCGTCCTCGACGCCCCGCTCATCTCGAGCGCGCCGGACGAGGGCCGCAAACACCTGCTGAATAACGTCCGCGGCGATCGCAGTATCTCCAAGCAGCATCAGGGCGTATCGATACAGCCCCGCTCCGTACCGGTCGTACGCGGCTGCGATCCAGTCAGCCGGTGGTTGGTCGAGCGGCCGGCCCCTCATCGCCTGATCTTTATAGACGCCGCCCAACGTCCTTTTTGTGTAGCATGCTCCACATTCAAGGAGCCGCCCTTATGGAACGAAAGAAAGCGTCGGACTACCCGCAGGAACTCCTCGATCTCTTCCACGAATACCAGCACGGCGACATCACGCGGCGCGACTTCCTGGAACGCGCCAAGAAGTTTGCGGTCGGCGGCGTGACGGCGATGGCGCTCTACGAGAGTCTCAAGCCGAACTA